>Ga0208723_1000057_pt1 | contig 43252 bp, 38 predicted proteins | sample LakMenEpi31Aug12_FD_150750 | JGI IMG/M metagenome (GOLD analysis project Ga0208723, IMG submission 150750) | Freshwater microbial communities from Lake Mendota, WI - 31AUG2012 deep hole epilimnion (SPAdes) | ecosystem: Environmental > Aquatic > Freshwater > Lake > Epilimnion/Euphotic zone ...
GAGCAGGGTGGATCCCTCCAGCAGACCATCGGAAAAGTCTGAGGCGGTGATACCAGCTCCGGAGAAGCGCCAGTAGAGGGGGGAGCCTGGGGGCACATTGGTGGTGGAGACGCCGATGGCGAGGGAAGAGCCCTCATCCACCGCCTCAGCGCTCTTGCTGAAGGTGTAGGTGGGTGTGGAGAGAGTGTCGTCGTTCTGGATGCCGCCCACGTACACCTGTTGCAGCCGGTTCTGCACCTCGAGCAGCAGTTCGTCCGGGTCGTTGATCAGATATAGCTCGGAACTGAGGTCGTCCGTTTCACTGCGGTAGTGGTTGAAAGCCGCGCTCTTCAGCGTGTTGATGGCAGTCCGGGCCTCGGCCAGGGTAATGCTGCCTTCCCTGGCGGAGGCGAACACCCCATCGATTTCCTGGGAGAGGTCCCAGTTGGCATTGGCGGCCATCTCGCCTACCAGCAGTGCCAGGGGGGCCAGTCCCGCGGCCAGGTCTGGCGAATGCCGGCTGATCGCGCCGAGGGCAGCTGAGGCCAGGCGGTCGTTGATCGCTGTTGTGGTGCGCTGTTCCAGCAGTTCCTGGCTGAAGGCGGTGATCAGGCCCAGCTCGGTATCCAGGTCTTCTGGATACTGATCAGGGAGCAGTTGCTGGAGCGTGTACACCAGCACATCCCAGCCGAAGTGGAGCTTGATGTGGCCGATGTAGGCGGCCATGGCATCCAGTTCAATGGGGGCGGCCACGTCACCGGCCTGATTCAGTTGCAGCACCGGATCTTCGCGGAGATAATCGAACCCCTTCAGGCCGAAGGCCTGATCGATCCAGGCCGAGGCCTCCGCATCGCCCAGCCCCTCGTCGAGGGCGAGGCTGTGCAGGGTGGTGAGCGGCGTGAGCATCTCGCCCAGGGAGGCGATAAACGGCGCCTCCAGCGGCAGGCCCGTGCTGCTGTCGATGCCACCGAAGGCGATCAGGCGGCCTTCGCTCGGGTCGATCGTGCCGTTGCGGTTGGTGTCAAAGGTGCGGTGATCGATGCGCAGGTTGTAGTGGGCGTCGTCGCTGCTGGTTGTGTAGGGCTCGTAGGAATCGATCGTGAGGTTGCCGTTGCTATCCCAGAACACGGTGGTTCCCTGGAGATAACCGTTGGACATCGTGCCGCTGCCGTAGCTGCCGCCCACACCGAATTCAAAGAGCGGAATCTCAGCCAGTTTTTCTTGCCATACCGTGTCCCAGATGGAGTAGAAGCCCATGTCAAGACCCACTTGCACTTTGGATTGCAGATAGGCAGACAAGCTCCCCACCAGTTGGAATAGGTCAAGGGGATTACTGATTCGATCGCTGATTTCAGAGCCGCGGATCTTGCCGTCGGATGTGCCAGCGATCTCGCCTTCATCAAGCAGGTCAAAACTGGCGGCAGCTTCAAGGCCGCCGGTGATGTCGGCTCTCACCACCAGGGCTGAAAGCCCCAGACCGGCTCCCATCGTGGCGTCCATGCTGAACTCCGGCACGTCGACGCCGTCGAGCCAGTCGGCCACATAGAAGCCGTTGAACACCTTCCAGGCATCACTCGCCTTGAAGCCGCTGTCCATCCATTCATTCAGGCCATGGGTGTCGAAGCCAAAGCCGATGGTGGCGTCGACGCCGAAGCCGCCTTCAATGATGCCTTCGATGCCTGGATAGATCGGGAAGCTCTCTTCAATCTCAGACGACATGCCCATGTCGGGCATGCGCCATTCGAACAGGCTGACATCCTGGCCGAGCAGGAGTTTGATCGCGTTCTTGGGATCGTCGATCAAGGGAATCTCGAAGCCCAGCTCATCGAGCTGCTTCATGATGTCCTTGAACGTGTTGGAGCCGGAGCCTCCTGAGCTGTTGGTGCCACCGGCGTCGGCCTGTTGCGCGGTGTTATCGCTGAGCTTCGATGCGGTGGTTTCATCCACGGTCACATCCGTGGTTTCCTCCGACGCATCACTGGCGTTGAAGGCCGGCAGTTCGTAGCTGCCGAAGTCGATGTAGAAATCGCCTTCTTCACTCATCTTCTCTAGGTCGCGGATCAGATCCATGACCCCCTTGATGACATCGAGAAATTCGATCGTGCTGTCAACGGCCAGCTTCAGCTCGGTGCCGCGTGCGGGGTCAAACTTGGCGTAGAAATCGGCAAACCAGGAGGCAAGGTCGAGGGCGGTGACATGACCGTCTTTGTCGACGTCGAATGTCTTTTCGATGCCGATCGTGGCAAAGATCTGGGTGTCGCTATACAGAGCGTCAACGATCGGATACAGGGGATTCAGAATGGAATCCAGCCCGTCCACGATCGGGCTCAGCATCTGGGTGATGTAGGAGCCAAAGTCGAGCTTGATGTTGTCGAAGTAGAACGTTGTGGCGTTCTCACTGTCGTCGGCCTCATCTGTATTTGAGTAGTCGAACAGCGGCAGCAGGCTTGAGAGGTCGAAGCTGAAGGAGGGAATGGCTGCCGAGCCGTTGACGCTGGTGGTCACCCCGAACGACATGGCGGCGTTGCCTGCGAGGGCGTACTGGAACACCTGCTCCAGATCAAGGCCACTGCCGGTTAGCTCGGAGAAGCTGAGCTTGCCGTCGCTGCCGGCGCCGCCGTCGAGGTTGAGCTCAAAGGCCACGTCGAGCTCGGTGCTCGCCGGCCGCTCGCCGATTTGAACGTTCTCATTGACACTGGGCTGATTAATAGCATCAAGTTGCAGGAAGCCAAGTCCGCCGGTGAGTTTGAAATCATCCGAGAGGCTGGTGTTGAAGTCGGCGTTGAGGTAGGTCTTGTCGGTGGCTGTGTTGAGGTATACGTCGCCTGAACGGGGGAAGATCAGCTCCAGACCGGCGTCGTAGGTGAAATAGGCATCAAGAGTGCCTTCACTCTGGAACCCCAGGCCCGGCAGGCCGAAATCGGCTGCCAGGGGCACACTGAAGACGTCGTAGCTGTCGGCGAAGCGGAAGCTCACCACCACCGCACTGGTGCCCTGCATCGCCAGGCTCACGGTGACGGCGCTTTCAGGGATGCCGAGGGCATCGGCGATTTCCTCGCTCAGGAGTTTGCTGAGCTTTTTGGGTGTGGGCGTTCCGATCTGTCGCACGCTGTTCACCAGGTTGGTGATGAATTTGCGCAGGCCGTCGCCCGCCTTGCCATCGAGGCTGCCCACGATCGGCAGCGACAGGCTGTCGATCCCTTCCTGCATGGAGGTGAGCGACGAATGCAGCGCGTCAGCGGTCTGGCTGGAGAGCTCGTAGTCGAGCACATCCACCGCCTGCACCATGTTGGTGAAATGGCTGGTGTCGCCACTGTGGTTGGCGCTGTTGTAGGCGGCGTCGGTGCTGCTGAAGCTGTAGTTCAGCTGCGCGGCATGGATGCCGGTGAACTGGTTGTCACCGGTGCCATCCTCGATGAGGTCATCGTCGTAGGCCCTCACACTGACCTGCCGGGCCACATACCAGTTGCTCGGCGTGAAGGTGAGCAACTGGCTGTAGGCGGTGGTGCTGGTGCCGAGCTGCCGGCTGCCACCGCTGGGGATCTGCTCGCTGATCGTGACGTCCACGTTGGCCGTGGGCTGGCTCAGCAGGGCGAGCTGGTAGGTGGCACTTTCGCCTGATTCCTTCACCAGCACGCGCTCGCCCGAGGTGAACAGCACCACGCCGGCCACGTCGTTGTTGATGATCTGAACCGTGGCACTGTTGCTGGCACTGTCATTGCTCAGGGCGTACCCGTCGCCTGATGACAGTTGCACGGTGAAGGTCTTGTTCACCGTATCGGCAACGAAGTCGTCGATCGGCACCACGATCACATCGCTGCTGGTGTGGCCAGGGGCGATGCGCACGTGGCCGGTGGTGACCCCTGGCGATTGGGTGATCTTGTTGATGCTGGATGGACTGGCCGGGTACCCCAGCCCTGGATCCAGGCTCAGGGCCGAGATCTGATAGTTCACTTGGATGCCCTTGGATCCCGCCGAGCTCGGCGCCGGATGGCTGAGCTGGATCTGGAATCGGCCGGGCTTGGCTTCTTCCGTGCTGTCACTGATCAGCGTGATCAGGGCCTGGGGTGGATCGTTGTCAACGATGTCGATCTGCACAGGGCTGATGCTCAGCGCATTGAAGCGACTGTCGCTGCTGGAGGAGCTGAGCTGCAATTGGCTGGTTGTTACATCTTCCACCGTGTTGTCGTCAACGGCCCAAAGCCCCACGGTCTTGATCGTTGACCAGTTGTCGGGGGTAAAGATCAGGGTCTCGCCCCGCCCGATGCTGCGGGTATTGATCGTGAACTGGCTGTCACTGGGCACCAGGCTCACCGTGACATCCGCCGTGGGCTGGGCGGTGAGGCTGAGATTCATAAAGCCGTTGCCTGCCCTGCTGATGCTGGTTTGCTGCAGTTCAACGCGCAGACTTGCGCTGTCGTTGTCTTGGACCTGGAACGGCAGTTTGGGCAGGTTGTCTTCGTCGATCGCGTAGAAGTTGTCGGCGCTGGTGGTGCGAACGTGCAGATCCACATTGATCGTGCCATCCACGAGCTTGTCGTCGGCTGGGAGCACCGTGAAGGCCTGGGCTGTCTGCCAGTTGCCCGGGGTGAAGGTGAATGCGATCCGTGAGCCAGCAGGTGCCGGGTTGCTCCCTGGCACCTGGAGCACAACCTCACTGCTGTCGGCGGTTTCCACGTAGACCGTCACCGCGTCGGTGGGCTGACTGGTCAGCCGCACATAGCGGGTCACGCTGCTGCCCTGCTCTTTCAGACTCACCCGCGTGCTGTCGACCGGCTGGTTGCCGGCGGAATCGAGGGAGAACCGCAGACCCGCCTGATCGTCGTCGATCAGCTGCACCACGTTCGTGTTTGGCAGCACGTAGCTGCTGCTCAGGCCGCTCAGGGCTGGGGATGTTGGCGCAAGGCTGCTGCTGTGACTCGCGACGGTGACAGCGATGTTGCTGAGGGTCTGGCCGCTCTTGAGCTTGAGGTCGTTAGAGAGCATCAGCGATGCGAACTCGCCGGTGGCTTGCACCACGTAGGTGAGGGTGGTGCCGGCCGCCAGCTTGACGCTGCTGTTGTTGGTGGGCTCCAGCATCAGGCTGGCGAGGTAGCGACTGCCACTGGCGCTGAGTGGTGTGGTGAGCGTCAGCGACACGCTCGGGTCGCTCACCTGGTAGAGATCGTTGTCGTAGCCGGCCACCAAACCTGTCACCGAGCTGGCGTAATTGCTCGACTGGCCGTAGGTGGTCCAGACCAGGTTCCCCGCCAGGGTTGTGGTGCGGTCCCGATGGATCGTGGCCGCACTGCTCAGGGTGAAGGTGGCGATGGCATCGCTCTGGCTGGCGCTGCTGGACAGGTCCTGACCGAGGGTGAGCACTGTGCCGGCCGCCAGCGTGACCGATTCGCGATCCGTGGTGGCCAGCGACACCTTCAGCTGACTGGTGCCGCTCTGACCCTTCACCACCACTTCCACACCGCGGGCGGTGAGCAGGGCAGCGGCGAGGCTTTCGTTGGCTTCATCCACCTGGTCTTGCACCCCCGTCACGCTGAAGGTGCCACTGGTGCCGCCCTTGGGGATCAGCAGGCTGAAACCATCGGTGCGGCTGAGGGATCGGCTCGGCACCAGCTCGTCTAACGTCCTGGTGCCGCCATCGACGGGTCGCGTCCAGCGCAACGCGACGCTGGGAGCACTGGTGTTGAAGGATTTGTAATCGAGAGTCACCGCGACAAAATCACCGCGGTTGAGTTGCAGGGTGCCCGTGCTCCAGGTGGCCTGGGAGTTGCTGTTCAGCTTGTCGATCACAACCTGACCGTCGAGGGTCAGCTTGACGCCGCCCACAACAGGAACGCTGACGTTGTAGCTGCCGGTTTCGGGGATATAAAGGTAGCCCGACCAGGTGCTGGTGAAGTTACCTGTGAGCTGATTGGCGCTGAACGTCGTGGCGTTCTCATTGATGCCATCACTGTCGAGTGCCGAGGTTTCACTGGCTCCCGATGTGCTGCCGAAGCGGGTCAGACCCGCCATCGACTGGCTGCCGCTGCCGGCTGTCACCGTGATGTCGCTGGGGATCACCTGGCTGAGGCGTGGGTCCACCTCCAGGAACACCAGTGTGTCGGCGTTGGCCGCACTGGGCAGGGTGACCGTGAAGGTGGCGCTATCGCTGCCGGCTTCGTGAATCGTGCTCTGGGAGGGGCCTGTGAGACTTGCCAGTGGTGCCGAGCTGCTCTGGTTGGTGGCCAGGGTGGAGTTGGCCGTGGTGGCGTCGTCGTCGACGGTGAGCACCGACAGGCTGGGCTTGAGGGCGGCGTAGACCGCGTCGCTGCTGGTCACCGTGAAGCGCAGCGACTGGGCGATGTCGTCGTCGTCGCTCGGATCGTCGACCCCCTGCAGCTGTAGCTGCTGCATCTGATCCCAGTTGTCTGGCGTGAACACTAGTTCCACCGCAGTGGCACTGGCATTGGCGGGATTGGTCACCTTCAGCTCGTCGGTGCCGTAGGAGCCCGGGTCGAGGGTGAGCTTCACGGAGGCGGAAGGGCGGCTGTTGAGCCGCACGCCCACGGCCTTGCTGGTGCCCTGGCTTGGATCCTCCTCGCTCACCCTGAACTGGGAGGTGGGGGTCCAGGTGGTGTCGCTGTCAGCACTGCCCGTCTGGCCGCTGCTCAGGAACAGCACATCGGCCGTGTCGTTGTCGGTGATGTCGGCGGTGTCCGTGCCGCTGCTGCCGCCGATGCTGTAGCGACCCGTGTCGATCAGGGTGAGGGTGAGGGTTTCCGTGCCTTCGGCGGTGAGATCGTCGATCGGAACCACCGGCAGGCTCACGCCGGAGGCACCCACGGGCACGATGATGCCGTAGATCGGGGTGGTGGCGAAGGCGGCACTGTTGCTGGTGCCGCTGTGCAGCACCGCTGTCGGCGCACCGCCCACGCTGTTGGCCGTTGCGTTGTTGAGGGCGAGTGCGCTGATCAGGCCGTCGCCACTGGGCGTGGCCGCCAGCATCGAGGCCTGGATCTGGTCCTGGCTGCGGGCCGCATTCCAGATGCCCACGCCGCGCACCGCGCCCGCCAGATAGCCACTGCCGCTGCTTGCCACCGCCGAGCGGCCGATCGAGTTGAGGCTGCGGGCCGTGTTGTAGAGGGGCACATAGCGGAGGGCTGTGATCGGTGTGCCGCCCTGTTTGTCGGCGAGTTGCAGCTGCGCCGATCCGCCATTCTCGTAATAGTCGATCCGGATGTCGTACCACTCGCCGGCCACCAGGTTTGGCACGGTGAAGCTGTTCCAGGTGCCTCCGTGATCAGTCCAGTTGTCAACAACCTGCTGGCCGTTGACCCACACCCTCACGCCATCATCGGAGAGCACGGCAAAGCTGTTGTTGCCATTGCTATGGGCCTGGATCTGACCTGTAGCCCGGATGGAGAAGGTGTTGCCATCACCGCCCTTGTTGAGATCAAAGCTGTCGGTGAATTTGATACTGGTTTCGGCGCTGTTGCTGCGCAGCGTTTCAAAGTTCTTGCCTTCATAGAGGGCCACCTTGAGCCCGGAGGCATGGGCCAGCTGGCCCCGTTTTGCGAGGTCACCATTCACATAGAGGCTGGCCACGCCCCGCGCATTCACGCTGTAGGCCAGGTGGTTCCATTCACCCAGCCCCACCTCGCTGTCGGCGATCAGGCTCACCAGCAGGCTGCCGCCGGGATCGCGGATCTCCAACTTCGCCTTGCCGGTGGTGTCGTGGAAGCCCAGGGTGATCTGGTTGTGGCTGCTGCTGTCGCTGAATTCCAGAACCCCCGGAGCGGTGGTTACCGCATCCCGGCGCACCCAGGCTTCGACGCTGATTTCGCCCTTGCTGCTGGCGGTGGTGAAGGGTGCGCTGAAATCCGCATAGGCATAGCCACCGCTGCTGCTGGTGTTGTGCAGCACGAGAGGGCGATAGATGGCCTGTGGGGTGTGTACCGCGTCGGCGCTGCTTCCTTCGAGGACGAAGCCATTGGCTCCGCTCAGTTGATACAACACCTGCACCGGGCTGCCCACCACCGGCGAGCCCAGGTTCAGCTCAAATCCCAGCCGGCTGTTGCTGCCTTCGGCTCCGTCTACCGCCTGCACGCTCGCCGCAGGTTGCACCGGCACCAGGCTGCCACCCTCCCAGAGACTCAGCTCCAGCTCGGAAGACCAGGTGGAGGGGATGACCCGCTGGGTGGTGCTCAGCGCGCTGTAGTGACTGTCGCTGCTGGAGGTGCTCAGGCTCACCGTACTGGCCACATCGGTGCGCAGATCGGTGAGGGTGACGCGTTGGGGCTGGGTCCAGTTGCTGCTGGTGAAGGTGAGCTGCTGGCCGGAGAGGGTGCCGCTGCTGGTGCTCAGATTGACGGTGACATTGGCCAGAGGCTGGCTGTTGAGGTGCACATCGAAGGATGCCTGTTGCTTGCCGTTGACAAGCTGGGCGCGCACGGTCGCCAGCCCGGTGCGCTCGACAGGAGTGACCACCACAGCTGGGGTGTAGGCCGTGCTGTCGGTGATCGTCAGCGTGGCCTCACTCTTTGAACTGTCAATGTTGTAGCGCTGGTAGGTGAAACCCTGATCGTCGGTTTCAACGTTGGCAATCAGTTTCAGCGAGACTGTCTCGTTGCCCTCCCGGATCGCATCGGCAATGGCAGAGATGTAGATCCGTGCTTCTGTGGCGCCGGTAGGCAGAATAACCAGATCTTCTGCAAGGAAATTGGCGGTGCTTAGTGTTGCTTTTGCTGCGTAGTAGTCGGCATCGCGTGTGGCCGTTCCGCCGCTGATCTGGTAGCGAACCCGCAGGCCATCATTAGGGGCAGGCTTGTTCGAGGTGATCGTGAACCAGCCCAGATCGGTTTCGTTGGCCCCGGCTTCACTTGGATTCTGGCCGGCCTGGAGCGACAGCACAAAGGGATTGTCAGCGATCGTGATCGTCTGACTGTTGTTGCTCACCCCATAGCCTGTGCCGTTGGCGAGCGTCAGCGTGACTGACTCAGTGTTTTCGGCATAGCTATCAGTTAGGACCTTGACATCAAATGACTTGATGTTCTGAAGGGTGCCGAAGGCCTGATTGGGTTGCCATGACAAGGTGCCATTGGTGCCATTTAGGCCGATGATGCTGCTGCCGACGGTCGAGTTATTGTCGACAATCACATAGTCGTCGCCTACGCGGGTGCTGCCAGTCTGGCGTTGGGCTGTTGTGGTATTTGAGGTGGAGTTGGAGGTTTCTGAGCTCGAGTTGAGCAGTACATTAATGGGGCTGATCGTGCTCTTGTTGGCGAACAGCTGGAAGCCGAGACTTGAGCTGTCTGTATCGGATTCTGTGCGGTTCACCCCCCGTGCGAGCGATTCCGACAGGAACATGGTGTTGGCGGGCACCACCACGTTGGATACCGTGCCGCCTGAATCATTGGGGCGATCCCAGCGCAGCTGGGCCGATGCGCCGCGATCATTCTCGAAGTAGTCAAACTGGAGCCACACCACATCGCCTTTCGTCAGAGCGATTTTTTTGGTGCTGTGGCTTGTGGCTGGGTTGAGCGTCCAGTAATTAAAGCTTCCCAGAGCATCGCCAGTGCTGTTGTTGCGACGCACCGTCAGTTTGGTGCCGTCGTCGGTGGTGGTGCTGAAGACGTAGTCCCCTGTCTGGGGAATGCGCAGATAGGTTTCCCAGCGGATGGCAAACTTGTCGTAAAGCCCCTGGGCGTTGAAGGTTGCTTCCGATTCGTTGATGCCATCGTTGTCAAACACCAACACATCGCTGTTGGTGTTGAAGCCGCTGTTCTCGGTCGGCAGCGTATAGGTTGTGGATGATGTGTAGGGGGTTCGAATAAATTTATACGCCCCCTGGCCCAGGCTCAGCTGTGGCTCGTCGTCGAACAGCCACACCTGGCTGCTGGCGTTACCGCTGATCGCGTAGATGTTCTCGCTGCCATCGCCCTGCAGGCTTGCTGTGATGGTGCGTGGGGCCTGCCAGCTGCTGTTGTTGATTGGGTTGAAGGTGAGTTCAACGCTGCTGGCGTTGCGCACATACAGGCGCCCGTTGCTCCAATAGCTGTTGCCCCCGTTGCTCACCGATACGGTGTAATCGGTGTTGAGGATGGCGGTGCCCCCAAAGGTGATCGGAATGTCGATCAGTGGGGTGCCGTTGGGGTAGTTGACATAGTCATTGGGCACAAAACGACTAAGATTAATCGTCATCTTCGGCGCCGTGCCGTTCTCGAAGCCGTTGGTTGTGCCGCTGGTGTTCAGGTCTGCAAAGCCAGCCGTGAACTCAGCGCCGCTGCGGCCCCATTCCGTCACATAGCCGCCGACGTTGTCGGGGTCACCGTCATCCCAGTAGCCCGAGGTATAAATAACTAGGAAATCCTGGTTGCTCCGGTTATTGGGTTCGCCGCTGTTCCAGTTGGCATACATCCGATTGGTGCCGCTGGAGCGAAAGATCTGTCCTTGCTCAGGGCCTGCCTGCCAGATCCATGTGCCCTCTGTCGCCGGGCTGTATGCTTGCCAATCGGTGCCGCCAAGGAATCCCGAATTAGGAATGTTGCTGCCGTTATATGAATAATTGACGATGAAGTTATTTTCGTCTGCAGATGTTACCGTCGCCAGATATCCATATGTGTCTAGCTTGTCCAGATAGACATTGGACCGGCTTTTGCCGTCGTCCCATGATGCGCTTTCCTTGGTGAACACGTAGTAGTGGCCGTTGCCCCAGAACGGCCGCGCATTCCCGGTGGTGACGCCCATAACTGCATATAGTTGTTCAATTCATCATTACTGCAATCCGCAGCTTGCTGCAGGGGTATGCAGCTCCTGTCCCCCGCAAATGAGGGGGGTGGTTTTTCAGTTTTGTCCCGGCCCCGGGCTATCGGGTGATGCCGCTCCGCCCTGTTTCCAGCGCCAGGCCGCTGTGCTCACGCGCGTTCCGGCGCCAAGCTTGCGGCGCACATCACGCACGTAGCTGCGGGCGGTGTGGTGGGTCACGCCCATGGCTGTAGCAATCTGGCGATCGCGTAGCCCCTGGCTGAGGAGGTCCAGCACCTGCGCTTCACGGGGAGAGAGCTGGGGCCGGAGTTGGGCTTGCGGGCTCTTTTCGGCAGCCGTGGGCCGCCGCAGGCTTGCGCTGCGGTAGCGCCGATGCCGCGCCAGCTCGATGAAGGCGCGCATCAGCGGGTAGTCACTGTCGCCCAGGTCGGAGGTTGAGACTGCTACATCCACCAACGGGTCGAGCCCCTGCCACTCGGGAGACGGTTCCGCAGCGGTGCCCGGCTGTGTGGTGAGCAGCGTGAGAATCTGCATCTCGGGGCACAGCTGACGTGCTGTCCGGCACAGCGACAGGCAGCTGCCCTCCTCCAGCGGGGCCGTGCAGATCAGCAGCGTGGGCTGCTCGTTGGCGATCCAGCTCACGGCTTCCTGCTCGCTGGTCACGGCCGCCAGCAGATGTTCCGTTCGCGCCAGTACCTGGCCGATCAACAGCAGGGTCAGCCGGTCTCCCATCGCCACCACCACCCGCGGCGATCGACCGGCGGTGAGAACCCAGCTGAGAACCTGCCGTTGACGGCTGCGAAAGGCCTTCACGCGGTCTGTCAGATCCATCCGGTTTTGGTTTCCCCGCTGAGTGCATCTTGGCTGGCCATCCTGGCCTCCAAGGGCGTCTCATAGGCCCCACTCATCGCTAAATTCTGACTTCATGTACAGGCTGAGAGCTGTTTCACGCTCCACGTTCGTGCTCCTGTCTGTTCCGTTCTTGGTGGTCCTGATCCAAGTCGCTTCGTTGTCCTGTTGAAATGCAGCTCATGCATGTCTTCATCGGCTACGACCGACATCAACGTCTCGCCTCTTTGGTGTTAGCTCACTCTTTGCGGCGACGAAGCAGTCTGCCGATCACGATCACCCTGCTTGAGCAGCATCAGTTGGAGCAGGCTGGGCTCTATTGGCGACCGCGGGATCCACGCCAAACCACGGATTGTTCGTTCAGCCGTTTTTTGGTTTCTGCTCTGCTCGGGTTTCAGGGTTGGGGCCTTTATCTCGACGGCGACATGCTTTGTCTGGCTGATCCGGCGACGCTCTGGGAACTGCGAGATGCCGATGAGGCATTGCTCTGTGTGCAGCACCCCAGTCATCCCTGGGGGAACCGCAAGATGGGTGGCCTCTGCCAGACCGATTACCCCCGCAAGAACTGGAGTTCCCTGATGCTGTTCAACGCCCCCCGCTCGAGGGCGCAGACCCGGGAGGGCTGCCACGTCGATGGAATTACCTGGTGGACTTGGATCCTCCGCCGGCGTCCGATCAGTTGCCGGCATTGCTGCACTGGACTCTGGGCGGCCCCTGGCTGCCCGGCTTCGCTGAGGCGGGTGGTCCTCTGGCTGATCTCTGGCTGGCTGGAGCGACGACCTACATCGCCAGCTCTACGGCTGATTCCGGCAGCGACGACACTCGTTGCGCATCAGTCGCACGTCAGTCGCGCGTCGCCACCGACCAGCGCCTGGCCAGCTCGCTCAGCGCAGGCTGCCAGTCGCCTCGCTGGTGTTGCTTGAGCAGTTCCAGCGACGGGTACCAAGCCCAGCGGTCGTGATCGCCCCAGTAGCGCCATTCCGGTCGCTTCGGCACGAGTACGTGGCCGCGGCGCCCCACTGCCCCAGCCAGGTGGGCCACGGTCTGCCGGGTGGTGATCACGCCATCGAGGCAGTGAATCAGGGCCAGCGTGTCGTCGAGGTCTGTGCCCGGTTCACCGAGGCGATGGAAGCCAGCTCTGGTGCTTAACGCCGCTAGGTCGTCACTGTTGGGGGGCAGGAACTGCAGATCGAACCACTGCACCTTCTGCCAACGGGCCAGGGCCTCGAGATCACTAGGGGCGAGTGCCCGCTCGCGGCGCTCGGCTCCAGTGATGCCGCCGAGCCAACCGATCCCCAGTCGCAGCCCGGCCGGATAGCCAGACAGCCGGGCACGCCAGGCTTCGACCCGCTGGCCATCGGGCCGCAAATATCGCAGTGTTCCCCCCGGGGCGGGGCCGAGCTCTGGCCAGAACAGCAGGGGGAGGCTGGCCATGCCGATCACCTCCGTGCCTGGGGGGCAGTCGGTGCCGGGCTGCACCACCGACACCGCGTTTGGCAGGCTGCGCTGCATCAGTGAGACCAGCTTGGGTGCTGGCCTCACACTGAGGCTGCGGCACAACCCGGCCAGGGGTCGGAGATAGCGACAGGCCATCACCTGGTCGCCCACCCCCTGTTCGCCGATCACCACCACGTCGCGTGCGGCCAGCTCATCCAGTGCAGGCAGACGCCGGGGGACACCGCGGTGGTCGAGGCGTGGGTTGCCGTGCCGCCACTCATAGTGGGGCCAGCCCTCGAGGCAGCGCTGCTGGCTGAGCAGGGTCAGAGCGAGGTTGATGTGGGCTTCAGCCTGGCTGGGCCGCTCGCTTAGCACCGCGCGGTAGAGGTTCTCCGCATCCCGCCACTGGCCTGCCTGCACGTGCACGTCGGCCTTGGCCATCTGCCAGCGCCAGTCGCGTGCCCGCGTCGGCCAAGTCGTCAGTGCTGCCAGTCCTGCCGAAACGTCACCCAGGCGGGCGAGCGCCCTGCTGTGCAGCTGCACGGCCTGCCACGGCAGTGGCTGCGGACAACGCCGCTCCAGATCGGCAAGTAGGTCAAGCGCCTGCTCCCAGTTACCCGTGACCTCAAGAACCTCCACGGCCCCAAGCACAGCTGGCGTGGCATGGTTGCTTGCGGTGAGTGCCTCCTGGATCAGGGTCACCCAGTCGGATTCTGGGCCCTGGCGGGCGCGGCTGCGGCATACAGCCAGATTGAGGTTCACCCGCCAGTCCTGTCCTCCGGACTGGCGCCAGGCTTCGGCGGCGGCAATGGCATCGGTCCAGTCGCCCCTTTCCATGGTGGAGCGCATCCGGCTGATCGTGCCGACGACACCGGCCGCCGGGTTGAAGGATTCAGGGGAATTCTTCAAGCCAGGACGTGAGGATGTATTTCTCTCCCTGCAGAGGCGAGTTGCCCCGGTGGGTATGGGTGAATCCTGCCGGAAAAATCAGCAGGCGCCCCTGGCGAGGTTGGATGCGCCGGTGCAGGTAGAGGAATTCCGTTTCCCCGCCCTCCTCCACCGTATTGAGATAGAGCATAGTGACGAGTTTGCGATAAGGCACGTCACCTCCATTTTCATAGTGCCACTCGTGAAATCCCTCGCCCGGACGGGTGCGCTGAAACTTGCAGTTAAGATGAAAATAGCGTCCCTTCTGAAGTATTGGATAGCGCTCAAAATAGAGGCTGAGAGCCTTTTCGCAGAGGCTGGAATATTGATGATAGATGGGAGCAATCAAGCGATCGTTGAAAAAGCGAGGTGCCACGCGGTTGAGCAGGGCCTGACGGTCGCGAACCTCCTCACGGCCCTGCTGGCGCTCCACCACCAGCCCGTTGCTCTCCAGGTAAGAGAAGAACTGCTCGAGGGACTGAGGTCGGTGGTTGGTATCGAAGCATCCGATGAAGTCTTCACCGATGCTGTGGCTGAGGATCGACGCGTCTTGCATTGGTACCGCCAATAAGGGGGCAGGCTAGGCACCGGCGCTGGCCCTGCATCAGATTCTCGCTCACCCGGCTCTGCCTGGAGCCTGCATGGCACGGTTGGGAACGAGAGCGGTCTCAGCAACAGAGCTCGCGCTCGATTGCGGCCGGCACCGCATCGAAGGCCCCCTGCTGCCAGCGGGGACTCCAGATGTCGCACCCCTCGCCCACGGCTGCGGCCCGCTCCGGAAGGGGCTTGCGGTAGCGCGGCCCATCGACGGCGGCGAAGGTCCAGCTCCACCAGCCACTGGGATACATGGGCACCCAGCCGTAAAGCGGATCGGCATGGCCGAACACCTCCCGCAGCAGCTTCACCATGGCGAGATGCACCTCGCGGAAGGCCTCCGGCGATTCGCTCTGGGTGGCGAACACGCCGCCGGGCTTCAGGATGCGGCGGCACTGCTCGAAGAAGGCCCGGTTGAACAGCCCTTCAGCGGGGCCGGCCGGATCGGAGCCATCCACGATCACCACGTCGTAGCTGGCGTCCGGGGCCTGCTGGGCCCAGGCGATGCCATCCCCCACGGTGAGGTGGAAGCGGGGATCGCTCCAGCAGCCTCCCCCGATGGAGGGCAGGTGCTGCTGGCTCCACTCCACCACCAGGGGGTCGATCTCCACCAGGTCGAGGTGGCGCACCTTCTGGTGGCGCAGGCATTCCCGGGCGGTGCCGCCATCGCCGCCGCCGATCACCAGCACCCGCTCGATCCCCCCCGCGCTGCAGAGGGCCGGATGCACCAGGGGCTCGTGGTAGTGCCGCTCCTGCCGTTCGGCGGTCATCCAGCAGCCATCGAGCAGGAGGCCCTTGCCGTAGCGCTCGCTCTCGATGATCGTCACCCGCTGGAAGGGGCTCTGCCCTTCGGCGATCACCCGGCCGGCGAGGCCGTAGCGCACCCCCTGGTGGATCTCATCGATCCAGCCGGTGTTGGGGGTTGGCCCCTTGGTGCTCTCGGACATTGGCCTTGCGGTTGCTCCCTCCAGATTTGCGCATCGCCGGGGCGGCCGTCTCAGGAGCCGCCATCCGCCAGCCCGTAGAGGCCATAGAGGGCCGGCTGGGCCTGCAGGGTGCGACGGATCTGGCTAGGGGAGGCCGGGAACTGGGTGGTGACCTGCAGACCCGCCGTGGCCGGATCCTTCTGGCCGCGGAGGATCGTTTCGCTGACGCCCAGACCCAGCAGCTGCCCCTGCAGGTTGTCGTGGCCGTAGTGCACCCCCAGGAACACCCGGCTGGCGCCATTTTCCAGCTGGGCCTGGGAAAAGGTGCGCACCGCCCGGCTCTCCACCTTGCCGGTGCCGCTGTTGATGCCCGTCATCCAAGGGAGGTTGCCCAGGGTGACGGTGGATCCATCGGGCACGATCCGGTCTCCGAAGAAGGCCCGCAGCATCTCGAAGCCGGCGGCTCCGCTGGCGCTGTGGCCGGAGGTGTTGGAGGGGTGGCTGGGGGTGGCCGCCAGGGGCCGCCAGGCGCTGTAGCCGTTGGCGACACGTCCGTCGGCGTCCGCATTCAGGGCGGTGATCGGTCGCCAGAAGAGCTGCTGGTATTTGGAGGCGAAGGCGAGGATGCGGCTGTCCGCCAGGGTGTTGTGGAGGGCGGCGAACAGGCGGGCGTTCTGCACCAGGCCCAGGTTCCGGGCCCGGGAGGCCTGTTGGGCCGCCTCCAGCACAGACACCTCCACATCCTGCTTGTAGTAGAGGGCCTGGGCGGTCTGGTCCGGGCTGCGGAGCGTGGAGGTGTCGGATCCCACGCCCTTCACATGGGCCAGCTCGGCCCGGTATTCCGGACTGCCCACCCGGAGGGGGGAGGGCACCTTCCGCAGCAACCTGGTGCCATCTTCCGGCCCCAGGCTGAAGGGTTTCACCGTTGGCCAGTTGGCGTCGATGCCGGGTTTGCCCAGGATCCCCCGGCCGCTGGCATCAAACCCTGTGGGGGCTCCGGTGGCGGGGTTCACCCCCTGGGCCCCGGAGTTGGTTTGGCGCCAGCGCCCCACCCCCGGGTTGCTCTCCGGCGCCAGCTCCGCTCCAAAGCTGGTGGTGGGGGTTGCCCCATCGCCGCGCCGGGCCTGGTTGGCCGCGGCGGCGGCCGCCCGACCGGCAACCAGGCCCGGGTCGTCCGCCCTGATGCCCGCCCGCCGCAGGCCTTCCTCCCGCTGGCGGATGAGCCAGCTCCGGGTCTGGCGCCAAGCGGGATCGGCCCCGGATCCCGGGGCCTCCGGATCGGGCAGCTGGGCCAGCAGCACGTCATGGGCGGCCTGGATGGCGGCCGCCGTGGCTGAGCCGCTGTGGTTGCCGCGGTAGTGGTAGCTGCCGGGGCTGAAGCGTTCGATCGCGTTGATTGCATCGAACACGGCCCTTCCCTGGATCGCCAGGACGCGGGTGGCGAGGTTGGAGTTCAGGGCCTGGCCCGTACCGCCCTGCCCGTTGAAGCCCTTGGTGGCCTTGAGACCCCAATCATTCCAGTCGGTCACCGCATCGGCGTGGGCCTGACCCGCCAACAGCGGGCTGAGCAGCAGCGTGGCGAGGATCAGGGATAGGCCGGGGCGGGATGGCATGGCAGGGGGGAGCCGGATCCCCTTGCTAGCAAGGCTTCTGCGGCCCGTATCGCCAGAGGCCGGCCGGTGAGCAGGCGGGGTCGAGGGGCGTGCGCCAGGCTGGGGCGATGGCCGAAGACCTCCAGCTCCATGACGGCCGTGGGGCCGTCTTCCTGATTCCGGCGGAGGAGCTGCGCTGGCGCTTTTCCCGCTCCGGAGGGCCCGGGGGGCAGGCGGTGAACACCACCGATAGCCGGGTGGAGCTGGTGGTGGATCTGGTGGCCACCCAGGCCCTGCCGCCGCTGCTCAAGGAGCGGGCCCTGGCCCGGCTGGGGCCCCGCCTGGTGGCGGGGGAGCTGGTGGTGGTGGCGAGCGAACACCGCAGCCAGTGGCGCAACCGCCAGGCCGCCCGCCGCCGCCTGCAGGCCCTGCTGGAGGAGGCCCTGCGGCCCCCGCCGCCCCCGCGTCGGCCCACCCGGCCGGGTCGGGGCGCGGTGGAGCGGCGCCTGGAGGCCAAGCGGCGGCGGGCCTCGATCAAGAGCCAGCGGCGGGAGCGGCTGGGGGAGTGAAGGAAATGGGGGTTGCCTCCGCCCGGATCTGGGCCTTGGCGGCGCGCCAATGGCCTCCCAGCTCGGCGATGCTCCGCCCCTGCAGGTTGCCCTCCAGGGCCGCCTCCACCCGGGAGAAGCGATCCAGAAAGCGCCGGTTGGTGCCCGCCAGCCCCTCCTCCGGATCGATCCCGCACCAGCGGGCCACGTTCACCAGGGTGAAGAGCACATCCCCCAGCTCCTCCTGGGCATGGGCCCGATCGCCGCTGGCCACGGCTTCCTTCAGTTCATCCAGCTCCTCGTGCACCTTTTCCCACACCCCGGCCAGGGTGTCCCACTCGAAACCCGCGGCGGCGGCTTTGCGGGAGATGGTCATGGCCCCAGCCAGGGGGGACTGGCCCCGCACCTTCTGTGCCAGCCGATCGCTGAGGGGGCTGGCGCTGGGCTCCGCCTGGGCCTCAGCCCGTTCCTGGGCCTTGATGGCCTCCCAGCTTTGTTTCACCGCGGCGCTGTCGCCGTTCAGCCCCCGGTTGGCGCCATCGTCTTCGCCAAACACATGGGGATGGCGCCGCACCAGCTTGGCGGCGATGCCCCCGGCCACGCCGCCCAGATTGAAGCGCCCCTCTTCGCCGGCGATGCGGGCATGGAGCAGCACCTGCAGCAGCAGGTCGCCCAGCTCCTCCTCCAGGTGGCGGTCGTCGCCGTGGCGGATGGCATCGGCCACCTCGTGGGCTTCCTCCAGCACGTAGGGGATGAGGGAGGCGTGGGTCTGCTCCAGATCCCAGGGGCAGCCCCCGGCGGGATCCCGCAGCCGATCGACGACGGCCACCAGGGCGCCGAGGCCCGCCAGGCGGGGGTCGTCCGGGGGCAGGGGCGCCAGATCGGGGTTGGGGGACGGGGCGGATGGTGTGGGCATGGGGGGGTGGAGCTGGGGCCATCCTGCGGCAGCTTGCGGGCCGCCTGCCTTCAGCTGGAGAACCAGCGGCCCTGTCGCCGCCGTCTCCTCGGCCGCCACATCCGCAGCACCCGAGGAAGCCGGGGCAGGGGATCTCCGTCCTGCAGCAGGTGGAGCCAGCTGCTGGCTTCCAGGGCCACCAGGCCGCAGATCACCAGGGGCCGGTGCTGGTGCCAGAGCTGGCGTGCCAGGGCTGGCCAGGCCCCCAGGGGAGGGAGGGGAAAGGCGTGCCAGGGGCTGGCGTGGACAACCAGCCGCAGCAGCACCAGAGCCGTGAGCAGGTAGGCCAGGCGCCCCCCCGTGCCGAGCAGGGGGCTGTGGGAGAGCAGGGAACGGTGGCGCAGCAGGCGCCGATAGGGCCACCAGAGCAGGTGCAGGGGCCCCCAGCGGGCCGTGGCCCGGGAGCGGGTGTCGAGATCGGGCGAGAGCCAGAGGCCGCCCACCAGAAACAGAGCACTCCCCACCAGGATGCCTGGCACCCCCAGCCCTGGCCCCCAGAGCACCCCGAAGGGCAGGGCCAGCAGGGTGGTGGCGCGATCGTGGGCCCGGCCCATTGCCATGGCCCGCACGGTAGGGGCTCTGGCCGAGGGCGGCGACCGTGGTGCCCAGCGGCCAGGCAGAATGCATTCACCGCCCGCTTAGCTCAGCGGTAGAGCGCCTGCCTTACAAGCAGGATGTCGCTGGTTCGAAACCGGCAGCGGGCATCTCCTAAGGCACATGACCAAGCGGCTCGAGCTTTTCTGCTGTTGTGGGAGGAGCCTAGAGGTGGTCAACGATGAGCCGGCAAGGAAGTAAGGCGGTAAGGTAGTTGGATGATGAAGGCCATGGATACCGAGCTTGCCACCATCACTGCCAAGGGTCAGGTGACGATTCCAAAGGCGATCCGTGACGCCCTGAACTTGCGTCAGGGAGACATGTTGCGCTGGGATCTGGATGATGGTGGTGTGCGTGTGCGGGTGGTGAGCTCTCTCGATCTCACCTATCTGCGGGGTGTTGAGGCCGGGCTGGAGGAGTGGGCCTCCACAGAGGATGAACAGGCCTTTGCCGATCTCTGATCCCATCGTCTCCGGATCAATCGGGATCTTGGATTCCTTTGCTGTCGTGCGGGTTCCCTTCCCATTCACGGATCGCGCTGTGCAACGGCGTCGGCCTGCGCTGGTGATCTCCAGTCCCTCGTTTCAGCGGAGCTCAGCGCATGTGCTGCTGGCGATGATCACCACCGCCAAACGCTCCAGCTGGCCATTGGATTGGCCGATCCTGGATCTCTCCCCGACCGGCTTGAACGCACCCTGTTGTGTGCGTCTCAAGCTGTTCAGCCTGGATGAGCGCTTGATTCTGGGGCGGTTAGGCCAGTTGGCTGGCGTGGATCGCGACGGGGTGCAGGCGAACCTGCAAAGGCTGATGGCACACGAGGAGAATCAACCTTGAGCTCTTGCACTTATTCGCATCTTAGGGAGAGATGCCGAACGATCGTTTCGACATGACTGTCCATAATGTCGAGTTCACACAGTGCTTCAAAGAGCTGCAGGGCGTAATCCTGGTTGGGTCCGCTTGGACCCGCGCGGGTGGCGATGATCTCGGCGATGGTCGGCTCGGGAAGGGGGCCGAGGAAATGGGGGTTGTCAGGATCGGCGACCCATGTGATCCCCTCGGCGAAGGGCGGCTCGTCGGGTGCGGGCAGCAAGGCGAGATGCTGGCGCGAGAAACCCGCCTGTTCCCGGGTGTCGATGGCTTGCAGGATCCCATCGGCCTGGGCGGGGTCGATCCGGAAGGCACAGCCGCCGCAGAGCCCTTCGGGGTCGGAAAGTAGCGTGACCACGCACCCGGGGGCTTCTGGTACGCCGCGATGGTCGGGAGAGCCCTGCCAGAACCGACGCGACCATCCCTGCACGTAGGCCCGCCGGCGTTCGAGGTAGGAGAACGCCGGGCGGAAGATCAGCGATCCATAGCCGAAGATCCACATGATGGGTCGTTTCAGCTGCGCTGGCGCGTCGTTTGAGCCTCTGGGAGGATTATGCAGGCCAAATGGGGGCGTGCATGCTCCAGTCGTTGGTTCACATCAGCCACCAGCTCGGTGGCTACGACGGCGTGAGTGTGGAGGCTGCCAAATGGATGGCTGCTTTCGAGCAGCTGGGTCTGCAGGTGACACCGGCTGCGGGCCGGCTGCTGGGGCCTTGCCGCGCCGGCCTCTTCCTGCCCTCCCTCTGGCGTCCGGAAGACGCCGATGGCCGGTTGTTGCCCCCACCGGCTCTCACCGAGGCCGAGATTGCGGCGGTGATCGCGGCGGCAGGTGGGCCGGGTGGCTCGGTGGTGCTCGACAACATCGCCACCATGCCTACCGCTCCCGACGCCATCGTTTCCCTGGTGGCTGCCTTGGGAGAAGCCCGGATGCGCCTGCTGGTGCGCCACCACGACCCATCCTGGGAGGAGGCCGGCCGACCGGCGGATCCCCGCTTTCCCCTCGATCCCCACGGGGCGATTCATGTGGCCATCAGCGCCCACCTGGCCAGTGAGCTGAAGCGGCGGCGGGGCATCCGGGCGACGGTGATGCACAACCCCTTGTCCATGGAGGCCCTGGAGGGGGGCAACCGCCTGGGCACCCGGCAGCGGCAGGGCCTGAGGCCGGACGACCTGGTGCTGCTCCACCCCGTCACGCCCTACCCCCGCAAGAACGTGGCGGCGGCGGCCCGGTTCGCCGATGCGGTGGCGGCTCGCTGGCCCGGGAGGGTGGTGTACTGGCTCACTGGCGGGTCGACCGATCCTTTGGCAGGTCAGGGGCGGTATCGCTTTTTGGCGGGTCGCTGCGGCACCCAGGCCGACCTCTACGCGGCAGCCGATGCCGTGCTGCTCCCCTCCACCTGGGAGGGCTGGGGCAACCCGGTGGCGGAGGCCGCTGCTCTCGGTCTGCCGGTGGTGACGGGCCACTGGCCTGCTTTGGAGGAGATGCGCGCCCTCGGGGTGCGGGACATCCCGGTAGCGGATCCCGATGCGGTGGAGCGACTGCTGGGCGAACTGCACCAGGGCTCCAGCCATCGGGTGGAGGCCCTGCGGGATGGGCTCGACAGCTCCCGGCTGGCTGCCGACCTGGCGGAGCTGCTCGGCCTCAAGCGACCACCCCATCGCAGAAGTCGAAGGTGAGTACCCCCTCCAGGCCGCCCTCGAGCATGGGCACCAACTGGGCCACCACCTGCTGATGCTCTGGATGGGGGAGGTAGGCGTCTCGGGCGGCCCGATCCAGGAAGGTCATGCAGAACCCGTGGGTGAAACCCCGCGAGAGACCTTCCTTGGAGACATCGGCACCGCCGCTGAAGCCGGTGATCCCGTCAATCCGCTCTTGCAGGCTTCTCAGCTCCGTAAACATGGCAGCCACCGCACCGGCAGGAAGGTCGGCTCGAAAGCGGAAGAGCACCAGGTGGTGAACCATTGGGAAAGAACAGACTGGAGCAATTCTCCGCTGCAGTTCCACCCCCATGCGGACGTGTCTCGTTATCGCCGTTGTGGTGCAGCTGGCCGGCGGTGTGCTGCTGGCCGGGGAGCTCGACCCGCGCCCCCTCAGTGCCCTGCCGGCTGATGTGCAGCCCCTGGTGAAGGCCCTGCAGCGCCATGGCTTTCGCGTGGAGGTGGCCCTGCCCCCCCAGCCCGGTGCCTATGGACAGTTCGAGCCCCGCAGCCGCACCCTGTGGGTGTCGCCCCTCAGCCTGGAGCTGGGCATTGGCCGGCAGACCTTCCTGCACGAGGCCGTGCATGCGGTGCAGAGCTGCCCCACCGGGGTGGTGAGCCCCATCGGCTGGAGCTTCCCCCTGGATCCGGCGGTGGAACGGGGCATCAGCGTGGTGCTCTATCACGGCTACCCCACGAACAAGGCGGTGGAGCGGGAGGCCTTTGCCCTGCAGGGCCAGAGCGATGCGGTGCCCCTGCTGCTGGAGGCGCTCCGTCAGCGCTGCCGCTGAAGGACGTAGCTGTGAAAGACGCTGCCGCTGAAGCCTGTTGTCGGCGATCAGCGCCAGTCCAGTCCCGGCACGCCCGGCACGATCGCCGGGGTGACGGCCCGGTAGGCGCCGTACTCGGGGAAGAGCTCCAGCAGGCGCCGTTCCTCCCGGTGGGCCTTGCCGCTGAGCACCAGGGCCAGGGCGAGCAACAGAGCCAGATGGAGCCCGCTGCCCAGGGCTACCGCCACCCCGAGGGAGCACACCATCACGGCCTGGTAGAGCGGATGGCGGCAGCGGCCATAGACGCCGGTGCTGACCAGCGGCGCCTGGGCCATGGGCTCCGGCAGGGGGGTGAGGCTGGCCCCGAGGGCCCTCACCGCCTGGGCCGCGAGCCCCAGCCCCAGGGCGAAGGTGCTCCAGCCCAGCACCCGCAGGGCCAGGGGCCAGGTCAGCCCCAGGGCACCCGGCGCCGGGGTGGGCGGCAGGAGGTGGGCGGCGATCAGGGCGAGCTGGGCGATCAGCCACCACTCACCGCGGCGGTTGTCGCGCAGGCCTTCCCAGCTGAAGCCCCATTGGCTGAGACGTGTGTGGATGGCTTCCACGGTTTTCTCCCTCAAAGCCAGCTTCCATGATCTGCCAACCACAGCCCCAGCCATTCCTGCTCCCGGCCCTCCACCGAGCCGTGGGCGGCTTCCCAGATCTGGAGGGTGAAGCCCGCCTCCTTGATCTGCTCTACCAACGCCGCCGGATCGCTGCCGTAGGGCGGCCCTCCGGGGCGGCTGTGGCACCAGAACAGGCCCAGCAGCCAGCCGCCGGGTTGCAGGAGATGGTGGATCTGCTCCAGGTAGGCCGGCCGCTGTTCCGGGGCGATGGCGCAGAAGCAGGTGTGCTCCACCACGCCCGCCAGGCTGCCAGCCCCCAGCCCGGCCTGTTGCAGGGCCGGGCGGTCGAAGAGATCGGCCTGCAGCCAACGCAGATGGGGGCCCCCGCCCGGTTCATGGAGCCGCCGCGCCTCGGCCAGGGCCTCCCCGCTCACATCCAGGCCGATGGTGGCAAACCCCAGTGCAGCGAGCAGGGCCGCCTCATGGCCCCGCCCGCAGCCGGGCACCAGCACCCGTCCGGGTGGTCGGGGGCAGCGGGGGTCGTGCCGCAGGGCCTGCTCCAGGGGTGGGGCGGGCCGGCCCAGCTCCCAGCCGTCGGTTCCCTCCCGGTAGCGCTGATCCCAGGTGGCGGCCACCCCGGCTTCATCTCCAGCCATGGCGAGGCTCCCGGCCATGGCGATCAGGCTCCCCCCAGGGTTTGGAGCTGATGCTCCAACCGCTGGCGCAGGCGGGTCTGCACCAGGTGGCAGAGCTCCTCCACCAGCTCGCTATCGGCGTGATAGATCAGGCGCACGCCATCCCGCTCGCAGCGCACCAGGCCGGCTCGTTGCAGCTGGCCCAGCTGGCGGCTGATGTGGGATTGGGAGAAGCCCGTGGCCTCGATCAGGGACGCCACATCCCTGGCCCCCTGTTTGAGCAGGCAGAGGAGTTGCAGGCGGGCGGGTTCGCTGAGGAGGCGGAAAAACTGGCTGTATTCCTCCAGCAGCTGGTGGCTGGGCAGGGTGTCCGGCAGGGCCACGGATCAGCGTTCTATGACGGTATGCGCATTATGGCTGGGCCATGGGGCTGCATCTGCCTGGGCTCCTGCGTTGGCGGTTAAGGTCGCGAAAACAGCCGCAGCCTGCAAGATCCCAACGGAGAGGTGGCGGGGCCTCTGTTGACCCTCTCGCGCCATGCCTGAAGCAACCGAACTGGAGGAGGTGACGCGCTGGTCTGGCCGTTCAGGGGCAACAGCCGAGATCTCCGGGCGATCCTCTGTTGCCTTGTGCGCCTGCCGTAAACGCCTGCGGCACCTCCGTGCCAACTTGCCTGGAACTCGGTCCTGGGCTTGCCGGTGGCACGCTTTAACGGCCGATCAATCCAGGAGCTCTGCGCCATGGCGGCATCACCCTCGACGACTTCACCCAGAGCGTGGCCTACCGCGAGATCTTTGGGCGGGGGGAAGCCAGCGGCGTCGCCCTCGGCGAAGCCCAAGGAGAAACCAAGGTGACCCTGCGCCAGCTGAGCCGCCGCTGCGGGCCCCTGAGCGCAGAGCAGGAACGCCTGATCCGCAGCCTGCCCCTGGAGCAGCCGGCCAGGGGTTTGATCACCAGGCCGGGGCCCTCCAGGGCCGGCTGCCACCAGGAGGGGGCCGGGGCCTCTTTGGATTCGCTGGCGAGCGGCAGGCACAGCCAGGAGCTGCGCCAGCGGGCATCGCCCCATCGCGCTCCCGCTGCCTTTGCGCCCATCCTCGCCCGCCTGCGGGGCCCGGGAGGCGTGATCGCCTTTGTGAGCCAGAGCCTGGAAACGCCAAAAATTATGCGGCTATGCTCATAAGAGAACGCCTCTTCCGGTTGTGGCCCTCTCCTCCGCCCCCTCCCCCCTGCTGCAGGCCGCCGCCGGTGGTGGCGCCCTCCTGCTGCGCCAGCTCTTCGATGCCGACACCGGCAGCTTCACCTACCTGCTCGCCGATGGGGCCAGCGGGGAAGGGGTGCTCATCGATTCAGTGTTTGAGCAGCACACCCGCGATCTTTCCCTGATCCAGGAGCTCGGCCTCACCCTGGTGGCCGCCCTCGACACCCATGCCCACGCCGACCATGTGACCGGCAGCTGGTTGATGCACGAGGCCACCGGCTGCGCCATTGGCCTGGCTGCCGCCGTGGGGGCTGAGAACGTCTCCCTCCCCCTGCACCATGGCGATCGGGTGCCCTTCGGTGGCCGGGTCCTGGAGGTGCGCGCCACCCCCGGTCACACCGATGGCTGCCTCACCTACGTGCTCGACGACCACAGCCTGGCCTTCACCGGCGATGCCCTGCTGGTGCGCGGCTGCGGTCGCTGCGACTTCCAGCAGGGCGATGCCCGCACCCTCTACCGCTCCCTCACGGAGCAGATCCTCACCCTCCCCCACAGTTGTCTCCTCTACCCCGGCCACGACTACAGCGGGCGGGGCGTCACCTCCGTGGCGGAGGAGCGGGCCTTCAACGCCCGTGTGGGCAGGGGGGCCAGCGAGCGGGATTTCGTGGGCTACATGGACAACATGAAGCTCCCCCATCCCCACCGCATCGCCCAGGCCCTGCCCGGCAATCTCCGCTCCGGCAAACCCCGGGAGCAGGCCCATGGGGAGCTCCAGGAGCCCTGGGGACCCGTGCGCCGCAGCTATGCGGGCCTGCCGGAGATCGCCGGCGAGTGGGTGGCGGTCCACCTGGGCGAGCTCACCCTGGTGGATGTGCGCTCCGCTGAGGAGTTCACAGGCCCCGACGGCCACATCCCCGGCAGCCGGCTTCTCCCCCTCCCCGAGCTGGAGGCCCAGCTGGACATGATCCCCACGGATCGGCCGGTGGTGGTGGTGTGCCATGCCGGTAGCCGCGCGGCCCTCGCCACCCAGCAGCTGCTCAAGGCCGGCCATCCGAGGGTGGCCAACCTGCGGGGCGGCCTGCGCCTCTGGAGCGAAGCGGGCTACCCCCTGGAGGGGCATGTTTCCGCCTGAGTTGCCAACCCTTTTCTTTCGTCTCCTTCCCCAGCCATGACCTCCCTTTCCAACCCACGCTGCAGCGCCGCTGATCTCGCCGCCCGGCTTGATCGCAAGGGGGTGAGCGTGATCGACGTGCGCGAACCCATGGAATACGCCGCCGGCCACATCCCCGGCAGCCGCAACGTGCCCCTGGCCCAGCTCCCCGGTGCCTCGCTTCCGGAAGGCCCCCTGGTGCTGGTGTGCCAGAGCGGCAACCGCAGCGCCCGGGGGGTGCAGACCCTCCTGCAGCAGGGCCACCCCCATCCCGTGAGCGACCTGGAGGGGGGCCTGCCCAGCTGGCAGCAGGGGGGCTACCCGGTGCACCGGCTGGCCAACGCTCCCCTGCCCCTGATGCGCCAGGTGCAGATCGCCGCCGGTGGGCTGGTGCTGCTGGGCCTTCTCCTCAGCCAGATGGTGGCTCCGCCCTGGATCCTGCTGAGCTGGTTCGTGGGGGCGGGGCTGGTGTTTGCGGGGATCACGGGCTTCTGCGGCATGGCCCGGCTGCTGGCCCGGATGCCGTGGAACCGGGTGGCTCCCTCAGCGGCGCTCCGCTAGCCGTTCCCATAGCCGACCCCGGCGGGCCTGCACCATGGCGAGCAGCCCCCGGTCCTCGCCGGTGAGGGGGTCGTTGAAGGCGGCGGGCAGCAGGCTGAAGCGGGCCACCACCCGCAGCCAGTCGAGCGGGGAAGGGCTCAGGGAGGCCCGGTGCACCACGGTGGCCAGCCAGTGGCCGGGATGCCAGGCCCCATCGGCGCTCACCCGCGGTCGCCGCTCCTGGGCCCAGCGGGCCCGGGCGATGGCCCGGCGGCAGTCGGCGCGGGTGGGATCGGTGAAGGCCAGCAGGGCGGCGCAGCCGGTGGCGTCGTGGGCGGCGGCACAGCTGAGGCGCACGGTGCGCTCCCGCCGCAGCCTGGCTCCCGTGGCTTCCGGAAGCTGGCGGGCCAGCAGGGTGATGTCGAGCAGGTGGTGAAGATTCATCCACTGATCCGAGGCGGCGTGCAGGCAGCTGTGGCGAAAGGCGTGTTCCAGCGAGAGGGTGGTCACCGCTCTGCCGTTGAGATTCACCGCCTGGCGCGCCTGCCAGAGGGCCGCAAACGGGGGCAGGGGTGCTCGCACGGTATTGAGGGCCCAGTGCAGATCCAGGCATGCACTTCCTGGACGTTCCAGGTTGAGTTCGTTGCCCGTCCAGCGGGCGTAATGGCCCCAGAACGAGTTGAGCTGGCGAGGAAACATTCCGGGGGGTCTGTGGAAGCCCAGGCCCTCCAGCACGGCCACCGCGGCCGGTAATTCCTCCGGGGCCACTAGCAGATCCAGATCCCCTCCACCACGGCCCCTCGCCAGACCGGTGGTCTGCATAGCCAGGGCCGGGCCCTTGACCACCAGGGCGCGCAGGCCCTTCTGCTCCAGGGCCGCCAGCGCCTCCAGGGCTAGGGCGATCAGGGCCATGGAAGCCCTCTGCTGGTGGCGGGCCTCCCACACCAGTTGGCCCGCCAGGCTCGCTGGCAGGGAGAGGGCTTCCGCATGGCGAGCCATAGGAATGGCCAGCCGGTGGCGGCGCACGGCCTGGAGGAAACCTGCCGGGTTCCCGATCTCCAGAGGGCGAACGGAGCGGGAACTCTGGGGATTCACCAGCCGGTGCAGGCATTGGAGGAGCAGGGGTCTGGAGGCGACCAATCCGGCATGGCCAGCATCTGGAAGGCGGGGACTCAAGGGGTCATCCCCAACCGAATGGTTCTGGCGCCGGTTCTCATCGCGGGGCGGTCTCCCGGAAGGCTCGTCTCTAGCCTTCTGGCCACAGCAGCCCACCTGATCAGCCCTGCAGCGAAGCTGCCCCGGGACTCTGGGCCTCCTGCTCGCCCCATGTCGCGCCCTCCCACTGTCAATGCCATTCTTGCCCGCTCACCTCGGCCGAGCGGCAGGAGGCGGAACGCCAGCATCAGGTGGGAGGATGAGCTCCTGAGTCCCCGTTCAAGCTCGGGGACGTCTCCGCCCGTGCCCAGTCCAGCCATCGGCCCCTTTTTCAGACCATGGCTTCAGCAGGCCCCGCTGGACCTGTTGGCCGGCATCCTTCCCGACAGGGATCCAACCCTGTTTCTCATGGCCTGTCTGGCCCCGGCTCCACGGTCGCAGGAAGCCTGGTGCGCCTGGCGGGCCCGCCAGGGGCCTGCCGAGGGGATGGGCGGCACCCAGCGCAGCCTGTCCGCCCTTCTTGCCTGCTCTCTGCTGGAGGCTGGCACCAGTCTGGATCGGCATGATGCGGCCTGGTTGCGTGCGGCCCTGCTGCATGAGCAGCGCCGCACGGGCCGGTATCAGGAGATCGCCGCTGCCGTTCTCGCTTCCCTCTCGGCCGCCGGGCTCCCTTTCATGCTGGCCCGGGGGGCGGCCGTGGCGGAGGGGGTGCTGCCGAAGCCCTGGCTCCGCCACTGCCATGATCTCGACCTGCTGGTGCCGGAGTCGCAGCTGGACAGGGCCGCCGAAGTCCTGGTCCAGGCGGGATTACGGGAAGAAGCCACGGCGGATGCAGGGCGCGCCTTCCTTCACAGGCGACTCCTGCCGGTGCGGCTCCACCCGAGTCCCCTGCCGTCGCCCTTTCATGGGCCTTCGCTGGAGGATCTGCAGGTCCGCGCACGTCAGGCCACGATCCTCGGCACCTCCCTGCTGCTGCCCTCTGCGGATGATCTACTGCTGCATGTGTGCTGTCATGTCGCCTGTCGAGGTGGGCGCACCTCCCTGCGCTGGGTGAGCGATGCCCACGCGATCGTGGTCCGGAGCGCGGAGATCGACTGGTCGCGTCTGCGAAACACCGCGGCGGTCCATGGCCTCACGACCCAGCTGGCGGTGACGCTGGGCTATCTCGCCCATGACATCGGCACCCCCGTCCCATCCAGTGTCCTGGATGCCCTGGCCGCGGACGCTTCCCGGGCGGACGGGCTGGAGCGGGAGCTGCTGATTCATGCCGCCCGCTTCAGCGAAGGGGGCCGTTTTGGGACGCTTTGGCAGGCCGTGGGCAACCGCTCCAGGATCAGCTTGGCCCGCTGGTTGCTCGTTCCCGATGGCGAGTATCTGATGCGCCTGGAAACTTCCCCCTCTCCATCCCGATCCCACATGTATTTGCGCCATTGGCAGAAACGGCTCGCCGCGGCGCCACCGGCCCTCGCCCGCCTCGCCTCGGAAGCCTGAAGCCCATGAAGGTGCTGTACTGGACCCAGCGCTTCTGGCCCCATATCGGTGGCGTCGAGGTGCACGCCTCCCGCTTCCTGCCGGAGATGGCAAGGCGCGGCCATGAGTTTCGGGTGATCACCTCACCGGGCGGGCGCGACCTCCCTCCACTGGAGGTGGTTGATGGCATCCCGGTGCATCGCTTCCGCTTCGAGGATGCCCTCCGGCAGAAGGATCCGGGACTGATGGCGCGCGTGCGGCGGGACGTGGGGGTCCTGAAACAAAGCTTTCAGCCCGATCTGGTGCACCTCCACCTCACGGATCCCTCGGTGATCTTTCACCTGATGACCCGGAACCCCTCCCCCTCCCCCACCTTGCTGTCCTTGCGGGTGTCTTTGGAGGGAGACCTGCGGCGGCCCGATTCCCTGATGGGCAGAACCCTCACCGCCGCCGACTGGATCACCGGGAACAGCGCCAGCGTGTTGGCCGCCATGCACCACCAGGTGCCAGGCACGGCGGCCCGTTCCTCCGTGATTCTGAACGCGCTGGACACTCCGGCCACCGCTCCCACCCCACTGCCTTGGGATCCGCCCGTTTTGCTTCTTCTCGGCCGCCTGGTGCCCGAGAAGGGGTTTGATGTGGCTCTGCAGGCCCTGCCTGCCATCGTGCGGCACCATCCCAGATTGCAGGTCATCGTCGCCGGCGACGGTCCCGCCCGTCCGGAGCTCCAGGCCATCGGCCGGGAGCTGGGGCTGGGAGATCGGGTGCGGTTCCTGGGGTGGGTCGATCCCCGTGCCGTGCCGGGGTGGATCAATGCCGCCACTCTGCTGGTGGTGCCCTCCCGCTGGAAGGAAGCCTTCGGCCTTGTCGCCCTGCAGGCGGCTCAGCAGGCCCGCCCGGTGGTGGGCTCCCGGGTGGGGGGCCTGCCCGAGGTGGTGCTGCACAAAGAAACCGGCCTCCTGGTGGAGCGGGAGGATCCCGAGGCCCTGGCCAGGGCCGTGTTGCGGCTGCTAGCGGATCCCACTCTGGCGATTCGTCTCGGTGAAGAGGGCCGGAGCCGTGCCGCCCAGCGCTTTAGCTGGACAGCTCACCTTGACTCGTTTAGTAAACTCTACGCTGATTTGGCCTGTTAATACCTGTGAATTCCTCGCACCGCTACGAAGTCGCAACCGATTTGGTGGCGGCCCAGGTGATGGATGGGGAAGTGGTGGTGATCAATCTGGCCACGGGGTGTTACTACACGAGCAATCAGCCCGCTGGAGAGATCTGGCCCCTGCTGGAGCAGCGCCAGAGCCTGGAAGCACTCCAGAACCGTCTCTGCGACCTCTATGCGGTGGACAGAGACACGGCTGAGGCCGACCTCCGCAGCCTGCTGGACCTGCTGGAAGCCGAAGGGATCATCCGTGCCGCCACGACCGAGGCGGAAAGCCCCCGGACCGAATGGCCACCCGTGGTGGAGAAGCTCCCCTACGAACCACCAGCCTTCGAAGTGTTCCGTGACATGGAACAGCTGCTGGCTCTCGATCCGCCCATGCCCGATGCCGGAGAGATCCCCTGGGAACTGAGCGACGTGGACCCTCTCGCCGCGCCGTATGCAACCTGACAGCCAGCTGGTCAGCTGCGTCGTTCCCACCTTCAACGCTGCCCGCTATCTCCCCCAGGCCCTGGCGAGCATCCTTGATCAGACCCACAGGGATCTGGAGGTGGTGGTTGTGGATGATGGGTCTGAAGACGACACCCTGGCCATCGCAGCTGCCGCCGGCAGCAGGGTGAGGGTTGTCCGGCAGAACAGGCTCGGTCCGGCGGCGACCCGTAACCGCGGAGTGCAGGAAGCCCGGGGGGCCTTCCTTGCCTTTCTCGACCCGGATGATCTCTGGCAGCCCGACAAGCTGGATCTTCAGTTGCGGCGTTTTCAGGAGGATCCTGTCCTCGACCTGTGCATCAGTCATGCCCGCCTGCTCTGGGAGCCAGAGGCAGCTGGGCAGGCCCAGCGATTGCAGCACCTGCCGCGGGCGACTCAGCCCGTGCCAGGTTTTGCTACCACCACCCTGCTGGCCCGTCGGCAGGCCTTCGAGACGGTGGGCCCGTTTGATCCGGATCTCTGGTTCGCCGACGCGGTGGACTGGTTTCTGCGGGCAGAGGCCGCTGGCCTGAAACGGTTGCTGCTTCCGGAAGCCCTCACCATCCACCGGATGCATGGGCGCAACCTCAGCCAGCGGCGGGAGCAGGACAGTCGCAAGGAGTTTCTGCGGATCGTCAAACGCTGGGCTGATCGGCAGCGAACCCGGGCGGCCCCATCACCCGCCGAGACAGGTCTCCTGGAGGAAGCGGCTGGCGACCGCTGGCCAGAGGAAGTGCAGCCTCACTCGCTCCCGGCCCGCCTCCCCCAGGCGGAGACGTAGCTCATCCTCCCGCAATAGGCGGACCAGGGCCTCCAGGGTCTCCCGCGGGTTGGAGCTGTCAACGAGAAGGCCGGTGATGCCATCGACGACCGCATCGGCCGTGCCCCCCACCCGTCCCGCCACACAGGGCCGGGCGGCGGCAGCCGCCTCCAGGAAGACGATCCCGAAGCCCTCCAACGGGCGGCCCGGCACCAGCCGGCTGGGCATCACGAACACCTCGCAGAGTTCGTAAAGGGCCTGCTTGCTGAGCTCCTCCACCCGCCCCAGGAAGGTCACCAGTGAAGCGACTCCCAGGCTGCGGGCCAGGGATTCCAATGCCTCCCGTTCAGGACCCTCGCCCGCCACCAGATAGCGCAGGCCTGGAAAGGCGCGGGCCAGATCCGGCAGGCATTGGATCACCAGATCGATCCCCTTGCTGCGTTCCAGCCGCGCCACGGTGAGCAGTACCCGTGCCCCGTCGAGCTGGAGTTTTGCCTTCAGGGCCGCCACCCAGGGACGGAGAGCATCGGGGTCGGCTCTCTCCGGCACTCCGGGGTTGAGCACCCGGATGTCGAGAGCTTCTCCGTAGCGCATGCGCAGCCGGGTCGCCGTGTCCTGACTGTTGGCGAGGAGGAAGTGTGCGGCACGCACATCGCTCTTTCGCCATGGATCCACGCTGGCGTAGATCTCCGCGTCTGTGAGTTCCCCGTCATGGGCAAAGATCGTGTATGGAATAGCGGCTTTCTGGAGCGCCTGGCACCAGCAGTGGGCCATGACGCTCCAGACACCGATGAAGACCATGGCATCGGCCCCCGCCGCCTTCAGATGGGTCAGGGTCGTTGGCACGGCCTCCCCCCGCATGCGCAACAGGCGCTGGGAGGCGGTCTGCCCCGGAGCCCCTATGGCCTCCAGGATCTCCAGCTGGTAGCGATGGGGCCACCGGGTCTGTCTCGCCGGCACGGTGGAGATCACCGTTGCGGGCAGGGACATGGCCAGCTCGTCCCAGAGGCCGTGCAGGAAGCCGGCGATCCCTCCCATCATTGGAGGGAAATCCGTCGTGAGCAGGATGACCTGGGGGTTAACGCCGCTCATTCCAGACGCTCCAAGGGCACCCTTTCCTGTTGGATGATGTCTCTGTAGCGATGCAACACCGACTTCATCGCCCGCACCCGCTCGGCGACCGCCCGGGCTGGATCGGCATGGGACAGGCCCTGAGGATGGTCGAGATACAACCCCAGCGTTTCCTCCAGATGCAGCATCGGCGCCCGCTCAGCCAGGCGCAACCAGAAGGCATAGTCACCCGTGATGGCATAGCTCTCATCGAAGACACCGGCCCAGGCGTGCACCGAGCGGCGCCACATCGGATGGGGCCCGCAGCAGCAGCCGGCCAGAAGCACCCGTGGTTGGTAGGTGGGTTGGGAGAGCCTGCGGCCGCGGCTCGAGTTGTGCGCAAACGTTTCCCCGGGGCGGGTGGTCACCAATGAATCTCCATACACGAGGCACACCTCGGGATGGGCATCGAGGGCAGCCGCCATCACCGCCAGCGCATCCGGACGCAGCCGATCGTCACTGTTGACGTTGCAGAGATAGCGTCCTCGGCTCTCCTGGATGCCGGCATTCCAGGCGGCATACAGTCCTGGCCGGAGGGAGGCCACGCCGCGGATCCGGGGATCGGTACGGTAAGGAGTCGCTGCCTCCCAGTCGCTCCCGCCGGGACCGTGTATGACCAGGATTTCAATCGGTTGCAGGGTCTGGGCGAGCAGTGACTCAAGGCAGCCGGGAAGAAGGTCCTCCCGGTTGCGGCTGGCTACCAGCGCAGTCACGGCGATGCCGGCGTCCATGGCTGTGCAGATGCCCACGCCGCCTGCCGTACGACCGGATTCACCTTAGAGGTCAGATCCCCGTGAGGACCCCTGTCGTTCTGTTCCTTTTCAACCGCCCGGAGTGCACCCGACAGGTGTTTGCGGTGATCCGTCAGGTCCGGCCTCGGCAGCTCTTCGTGGTGGCCGATGGCCCGCGGCCCACCCACAGCGATGACCCGCTGCTCTGCCAGCAGGCCCGCGCCATCGTCAGCGCGCCGGACTGGCCCTGCGAGGTGCTGACGCCAGCACGAATCTCGGCTGTGGCCAGCGCATCGTCAGTGGCCTGGACTGGGTGTTTGAACAGGTGGAGGAAGCGATTCTGTTGGAGGATGACTGCCTGCCAGATCTCTCCTTCTTTGCGTTCTGCGAAGAGCTGCTGAACAACTACCGGGAGGATCCACGGGTCATGCACATCGGTGGGCATAACCGACTGATCGCGTGGTTGCCCGACTCCAGCAGTTATCACGCAACGTCTCAATATGGGAGCCCCTGGGGGTGGGCCACCTGGCGGAGGGCCTGGCAGTGCTTTCGCAGGGATGCGCACAACTGGCGCAGGCTGGCGGAGGAGCTCATAACAACGCAGGTGGGCTGGAGTCAGGAGACCCAGGCTGACTTCCTGATCCCCTTTCAGACGTTTACTAGAGAGAAACTGGCTGATGAGTGGGGCATCATCTGGACTCTCTCCAAAATGCTGAAAGGTGGCCTCTCCCTCTTTCCGGCCAGAAATCTGATCAGCAATGTCGGCTTCGGGCCGCAGGCAACGCACACCTTTTTGCGTCATGCCCTGCTGTTTCAGAACACGCCCCGCTTTTCCCTGGCTTTTCCGCTGCAGCATCCCAGCCACCTTCAGCTGGATTCGCACTATGAATCGCATCATCTGCGCTGGACGCAATGCAGGCCAGACCCCGAACTTCTGCAACCCCTGCTGGATCACCTCCTGGCACAAAACCGTCCCGTGCATGCCCTGGTGCTGATCGAACAGGTCTTCCGCAGGTCGGTGCCAGCGCCGGTGTACGAGCAGCTCAAGGCCTCGGTTCTCCGGCAGGTGCGGCGAGCCTGAGGCCGCTGCTCATCCGGAGGCTTCGGTGGAGGCCAGGCGCCTGAAGAGGGTGGCGTAGGCCTCCACCTGCCGATCCAGCCCGAAGCGCTCCCGGGCACGCTGCTGCGCCGCATCCCCAAAGCTGCGGCATCGAGGCAGATCCTGCAGCAGTTCAAGGGCGGCGGCAGCCATCTCCCCGGGATCGCCTGGCGTCACCAGCAGGCCGGTGTTCCCGTGCTCCACCACCTCCACCAGCCCGCCGGTCCGGCTGGCCACCACAGGACGCCGCATCCAGGCCGCCTCCAGGGCCGTCAGGCCGAATCCCTCCGAAAGGGAACTGACGAGCAACAGGGAGGACGTTTCCAGGAGCTCCAGGCAGCGTTCGCTGCGCTTCCACCCCAAAAAGCGCACCGAGGGGGACACCCCCAGCTGCTCTGCCAGCTGCTCCAGCCGGGTGCGATCCGGACCGTCGCCAGCGATGGTGAGCCGGGCATCGGGCAGGGCGGCCCGGATCTCCGCGAAGGCCCGCAGGGCAATGTCGATCCCCTTGCCCACCACCAGACGGGCCACACAGAGGAGCTCCGGTGGGCTGACGCTGATGGGAGGCCCCTGGCGCTGCGGCGGCTCCATGCCATTGGGGATGACCAGGCTGCGGTCTACCGCTTCGGGCAGCACCTGATGCAGATCGGCCTGAACGGCATGGGAACAGGCCACCAGCGCATCGGCCCGGCGCAGGGCATGGTCGAACACCGTTCCGGGCTGCAATGGCCGGCACATGCTCGGCTCGAGCTCGCCATGGAACGTCACCACGGTGGGGACGGGGGCTGCGGTGAGGGTTTGCCAGTGAAACAGATCGATCGGTGAGACCATGCAGAGGTGCACCACGTCTGGCCGGAAGGATCGCTTGTGATCGGCCAGCCAGCGCAGGCCTGCCCCCATGGCAGCTGGTATCGGCCGAGCCACTGCTTCCCAGAAGGGGAATCGGCGCACCTCCACCCCATGGCGGACTTCCTGATCCGGCAGATCCACGGTGTGTTTGGAGGTGGCGACCAGCACCTCGTGCCCCTGCCCGGTGAGTCCCCGCGCCAGGCGATCAATCACCGTGGGGCCACCGGATCCATAGGGAGGGAAGTGGGAGCAGAAGAGCAGGAGCCTCATGGCTGATGCCGTTTCCCAGGAGGTTCGATGGGTTGCGGCAAGGCCTGTGCCACCAGCTGGGGCAGGTGGGTTGGGGGCGCGGTGCCCTCGAGCCAGTGCACTGGCACGGCTCGAAGCAGATCGCTGAGCCGTCCGATGTCGCTGCTGTCCCAGGTGGGGTAAAGAGGCAGGCAGTTGGGCAGCATGCGGGTCATCGCCTCCACCCGGCGGGCTGGCACCAGCTTCGCCTCCCCATGGGACACATCACGGCGCGGCAGGATCACGGCGGCGATCGGGCTGGAAGCCTGAATCCGATCGGGGAAGAGGTCGGAGGCCATCAGAATCGCCTTGTTGAGCGCATCGGTTTCCAGCCGATGGGCCTGGGGGCGGTGCTGGGGAAAGTGCTGCAGCACGTCGACGCTGGCGAGGATTGAGCGATAGAGGCGGTGACCGACGAAAACGCCCGGAGCCACGGTCTCTAGACCGATCTTGTCGTCGGAGAGAAAGCCAAAGCCCGCATCGAGGCAGGCCAGCGCCAAGGTCGACTTGCCGGCGCCAGCAGGCCCACCGATCAGGATCCCTGCTCCTTCGTGGCTAACGAGCCCCGCATGCAGCACGGGCAGGCCAATCCGGCGCAGCCAGAACCGCAGTGGCCACTCCAGCGGTCGCGCCCGCTCATGGAGATGGAAGCGGGATCGATCCAGCACGCAGCCCACCAGGGCAGGCTGTTCAAGATCCAGGATGTTGAGCCAGCTCTCGGCGATGTGACAGACGTAACGGCCGGTCACGGAGGTGCCCGTGACCACATCTTGCCGCAGTTGCTGTTCATTGAGTCGATGGGAGAGCCCGAGGCGCGGATCGATGCCCGTGTCCGGTGTCTCGTCCCATAGGCAGATCTCCAGGGCCGGGGGGGCATCGCCGGCATGGGGCTCGAATGCGGTACGGAAGATGCGGGCCAGTTCAGCGCCGACAAAACGCCCGACGACCCGTCGCCCCGCAATGGAGAAGTCGTAGGTGCTGAGCTGGGCTGGGTATGCCTCGCTGAGTTGCGCAAAGCTCTGCTGCAGGCGCTGGTGCAACTCTGAGCAGGAGAGCCTCGGCTGATGCAGCGTCATCTCAACGAGGGGGTGATGTGTTCATCATGGGCCACCTGCGATGCTTTGGAGAGTCTGAAGAATGGCTGAGGCGGCCATGATTCCATCCGGACGTGGGGTGATCTATCTGGCCTTGGGTGCGAGCTACATCGCGGAAGCCTGGATTTCGGCAGAGAGCGTGAGGCGTTTTATGCCGGAACTGACGCTCGTTCTCTTTACGGATTGTCCGCCTGCCGATCGCGGTGTTTTCGACGAAGTGATGCCTCTCGAAAGAGTTCATGCGAAGGCCCATATCAACAAGTTGATCTCCATGCTTCACTCACCGTTTGAGCAGACGCTCTTCCTGGATACCGACACGTTTGTCTGCGGCCCATTTGCCGAGCTGTTCGATCTTCTCGATTCTTTTGATATCGCAATGTCTCACGACCGCCGATATTTCGACTGGTTTCCCGAGGGCGTTGGTGTGACTGCTGCCTTTCGTGAGTTCAATCAAGGGGTGGTTGTTTTCAGGCGATCGGCGGGACTTGTCCGAGCACTCGAACACTCCATCTCCTGGGTAGAACGGCTGACGGCCATGATGGGTCGGTGCCCCGATGATCAGCCGCCGCTCCGCCTCGCCCTTTATGGGAGTGATCTGCGCATCGCAACGCTGACGTATGAGTACAACTGTCGCTTTCATACCTTCGGTCAGGTCAACGGAAAGGTCGTGATTCTTCACGGCCGCATCCCCGGGCAGCCTTTCAAGGAAAAAAATCTCCTGAAAATTGCTGAATGTATCAACAAAAAGACGATTCCGCGGGTGTTCGTGGCCGGCAAAATCTACACACTTGAGCGCCAGTCTGTCTGGGGAAAGAGCTATTTTCGTTCAAGGAAAATTGCCACCATGTTCAGGCCGACGCTTGCGTTCTGGCGAGCGAATCTCACGCATGCAATGGAGCTCCTTCAAAGACAGGGGCTTTGGCAGAGCTCCATCCGCCTATGGACTAAGAATCCTGGTTTCCCGTGGCTTAGGTAAGGAAGCTCAGATCCGGTAGGTTCGCGGCGCACGGCTCCGCCCGGGGCCTGCGACCACGCCGGGCAGGCGGCGCTTGAGGGGTGGGGCGCTGATCAATAGCTGTAGTTGTCCACAAACAGGCTGGCGTCGTCGGAGGGTTCGCTGCCCGCGGTGTAGGCCCCGCGGCTGGCGGCGCCGTTGGCCCGGGCCCGGGCCAGCAGGGCCGCCTGGCCCGCCGCCCGATCGCTCCCGCCCCAGTGCTTGAGGCAGGAGTGCTGCAGGGCCCGGCCGAAGGAGAAGCCCAGGTGCCAGGGGGCGAAGCCTTGGGCCGCTGCTTCGTTGATGGCATTGAGGCAGAGGCTGGCGTCCTCCTCGCTCAGGCCGCCGGAGAGAAAGAGGATCGCTGGCACCGCCGCCGGCACCGTGCGGTTCAGGGTGCGCACGGTGAACTCCCCCACCTCCTCCAGGCTGGGGCGCGTCGGACAGGCGGCGCCGGCGGTGGTCATGGAAGGCTTGAGCAGGCTGCCCTCCAGAAACACCCCGTTCACGGCCAGGGCCTCATATACCGTGCGCAGCACCCACTCCTGCACCGAGGCGGTGGTGGCGATGTCATGGTCGCCATCCATCAGGATCTCGGGCTCCACGATCGGCACCAGCCCCTGCTCCTGCACGGCGCGGGCATAGCGGGCCAGCCCCCAGGCGTTTTCCCGCACCGCCAGCTCCGAGGGGCACCCGCCCGCGCTGATGCGGAGCACCGCCCGCCACTTGGCAAAACGGGCCCCGCGGGCGTAGTAGCGCGCCGCCCGCTCGGCTAGGCCCTTCAGGCCCGTGCACCAGGTTTCCCCTTCCAGTCCTCCGGCCAGGGCCTCCACCCCCTGATCCACCTTGATGCCGGGAATGATCCCCTGCTGGGCAAACAGCTCCACGATCGGTGCGCCGCCCGCCTCCTCGCTGCTGTCCTGAAACAGGGTTTCCTCGTAGAGGATCACGCCGCTGATGCTCTCAGCCAGGCCGGGGGCGGTGGCCAGCAGGCTGCGGTAGGCCCGACGGTGCTCCTCCGTGTTCTCCAGGCCGATCGCCTCAAACCGCTTGCCGATCGTGCCGGTGGATTCATCGGCCGCCAGCAGCCCCGTGCCCGGGGCCGCCAGGGCCGCTGCCGTGGTGGCCAGGTCGTCGCGATGGGCCTCAAGGGTCATGGCGGCGGTCCGCAGAGAGACCCATCGCTAGACGCGCCCGGGGATGGCGTCAACGGTTTGCCGCAGAAGCGAAGACGGGGTGCAGCCATACAGGCGACGAAACCCCCGACCAAACGACACGGGACTGGCAAACCCGACGGATCGCGCAATGGAGGTGATGCTGTCTCCGGGTTGGGGATTCCGGAGCCGCTGCATGGCGCGCTGAAGCCGGCGCCGCTTCACCCACTGCATCGGGCTGCAACCGCAGGCGCTTTGGAAGGCATATTGCAACGTGCGTCTTGACCAGTGCACCTGGGCCTCCAGATCGCTCAGGCCGATCGGTGATTCCAGATGGGCATCGATCCAGTCGAGCAGTGTCTGGATCTTGCTCTGGGCTTCTGTCTTGCTCACCAGTTCCCTGGTGCTTGGAGGATTCTGTTGCAGCTCCGGCAGCAGCAGCAGCACCACCATCCGGATCAGCACATCATCAAACCGGAGCAATTTCACATCCGTTCCTGGGTCTCCCGTGAGCTGATGGAGGGTCCAAAGGAGGGAATAGAGCCCATGGATCAACCCGGCAGACGCCCGATTCCCCATCAGCAGGCGCTTCGGTTGCTGGAACACCGAAAGGCGGTTGGGGGGCAGCCCCTCAGGGCCGGCCATGGTGAGGGCCGTGGCCAGGAGGGTTGCGGGATCGAGATTGAGAGCCACGCCGGAGGTGGTGTCGTTCTCCAGGCTCAGGGGGGCCGGCGGCAGGTAGAGCACCGATTCGCCGAACGGATTTTCATAACCCGCGTTCTCCAGCTTCCAGAGCCCCCAGCCCCCATAGGGAATCAGCAGCTGGGCGAAGGGATGCTGCTCCGTCACCAGAGTGATCGCCGATCCCTGGGTGGCCACCACCACCACCTGGCCGAGATTCAGGATCGCCGAGTCGTTCCGAAACGGCAGGGCCGCCTGCTGCGGCTCACAGATCCGCACCGGGGTGGTGGCGCAGACCGCCTGGGCCCAGGCCTGCGGATCCAGGATCGTTTGCCGCAGCCATCGGTGCCCCAGCAGCAGGGGAATGGAGAACAGTGCAGGATTGGGAAGGGGCTCCATCCAACCCCCGGGGGTGCTCACAAGCAGACCCATGATGACGGATAGTCGCCTCCCACCCGTCGTGATCCCCCCCCAGAAGCAGATGACCGGGATGCTGGGCCACCCGGTGGCAGAGAACCCGATCGACCTGATGTTCGATGCGGTGTATGCCCACTACGGCCTGCCCTGGCAGTTCTGGAAGAACGACATCGCCAATGAGGCCGATCTGGCCCTCGCCGTGAAGGCCCTTCGCCCCCTGGGCTACCGGGGGGTGGGCATCACCGTGCCCTACAAGGTGGCCGTGATTCCCTTGCTGGATGCGGTGGACGACGACGTGCGTGCCATCGGGGCGGCCAACTACCTCACCATTGAGGACGGGCGGCTGATCGGCCACAACAACGATGGCAAGGGGGTGGTGAAGGCGATCCAGAAGGTGGCCCCCCTGGAGGGCCAGCGGGTGGTGATGCTCGGGGCCGGCGGGGCGGGCCGGGCCATGGCGGTGGAGATCGCCTGGGCCGGGGCGGCCCACCTCACCCTGGTGACCCGCCGCGAGGAGCAGGGCCGGGAGGTGGCCGATCTGGTGACCCGGGCCTCCGGCGTGCCGGCCACCTGGCAGCGCTGGCAGGGGGAGGTGGCGGTGCCGGCCGGCACCACCCTGTTGATGAACGCCACCCACCTGGGCTGCGCGCCCGAGCTGGAGCCGATTCCCCTGCGCTGGGACACGGTGGATCCGGGCTGCACCGCCGTGGATGTGATCACCAACCCCCGCCTCACGCCGTTTCTGGCCACCGCCCGGGAGCGGGGCTGCCCCATCGTGGATGGGGTGGAGATGCTCGTGCAGCTGGCGATGCAGATCTTCGAACGCTGGACGGGGGTCAGCCCGGAGGAGGCCGTGTTTCAAAAGGCGGTGGCCGAAGCTCTGGGGGAGGAAGGTTGAGGGAGGCTGGGGGCTGGACGGGGGCTTTGAGGTGAATGGCGGCCCATTGGCCAATGATGCTCTGCTCGTAATCACCAAATCCCAACGGCTTGCCGCCGATCAATCCAGGCTTGGACTGCGATCAGGGGCCCATTCTCACGTGGAATGGGCTGGTTTTCCAGATTCTCCTTAGATTCGGTATTTGGTAGCGCAAATGGCCCACTGACCATAAGTCTCTCCAACAATAAATGCATAATTCTCCACGGCTGAGGGAATGGTGTCGGCCAAATAACACCAGGGGATTCGACGACATGCGCTAGACCCGCTAATGAAAAATCTCACCATTTGCAATTCTGGTTCAATGATAATGTCCGTTATTTCTGCATTAGATCCTATGCCACTCATGCTGTAAGTTTTTAACAAATGAAAAACCTTCTTTGACGCCTCTCATCTCAGAGGCTTTCACGCCTTTGAAACTGCAGCTATAGGGATAAAAATTAAAGCCTGCGAAAGAAATCATCTTCTTGAACGTAGTTTTATGATCATCCGCGTAAACCATCCACCGTGGGGGTGAGTCGCCTTCAAAGGTTTTCACCAACGGTGCGCCGATCGACGCGGCTGGAGTGCAGTTGTAGGAAAGGGTGATTTCACCGCTGTTGTCTCCGAAAAATCTGGGATCGTCATTCATGAAAAATTCTGCCGTGAATCCTGGCGCCAGCTCAACGTAGTGAGGAGCGCCGATCATGAAAAGAGAAGTGCCCCGTGGATCTTTGATCTCTGCGACCAGGGAGCCAGCGAGGAGACAGAATGCTTTCCATTTATAGCTAGAGTAATTTCGCACATCCATTATTCCATGTCCCTTCCAATCGGTTTGGCTGTTGAAGATCACCAGCTCAGGGTCTTTGGTGGGCACGTTATAGAGGCACCACTGCCCTTTTGCGGTGAAGTTGACGCGCACGGTGCCATTGGTGGTGTTTTTCAATCCGGGGAAGTCGTTGGCTGTTGAAGCCAACACTTTGAGAGCGCCGGATTGGGTGGTGCTGGTGAGGGATGTGTAGGGCATGGGCGGTAGATGAAAGGGCGAGAGTGATGGTTTGCTTGTTACGCTTCTTGCCTCAACGGCTCAAATCGTCGATGGATGATCTTTGCCCTCAGGCACATTGCAAGCGTAGGGGTGGGAATCGTGTTGCTCTTGCTGCTTCAAGAAAATTTCTGCTTCTGGCTCAATGGTGCTGGTGAGGGATGTGTAGGGCATTGCTGTGGGCCGTGGCCAAGCACCAGGCCCGGCGGATGATGACCCTGCTCAAGAACGCCGAATCCTTCATGGATCAAGATCTCGCCCTGGATCTGGCCGCCGAGCTTCGCCAGGCGGGCTTTGATGCGGTGACGAGCACCCCCTGCAGCCCCCGCCACCGCCTGGTGCTGGCACGGGTGGCGCTTTGAGCCCGATGGCGCCGCAAGCTCCCGCCCCCCTGCTGGCCCACCTGGCGGGTTGTCCCGGCATGGAGCGGGGCCACCGGCGGCTGGTGGTGCTCCTCTCCCAGCTGGGCGATTTCGACAGCCTGGAGTACGCCCAGGCCCTGGCCGCTGCCCTGCCCGAGCTGGAGGCCGCCGGGATCCGCCTGCTGGCGATCGGCATCGGGGAGGAGGCCGGCGCGGAGCGCTTCTGCGGCTTCACGGGCTTGCCGCGAGCGCTGCTGCAGCTGGAGGGCACCCCGCGCCTGCACCGGGCCCTCGGCCTTTCCGAAGGGCTGCAGGCCCCCGGTGGCCCCTGGCCCTCCCTGCTCCTGATGTGTGCGGGGGTGGGCTCCCCGGGCACCCTTGCGGAAGTGTTTCGGGGCTATACGGGGGATCGCTCCGCCCCCCAGCGCCTCGATAGCCCCCTCTTCAACCTGGCGGGAGGGGAGGGGTTTCAGCGGCCCTTCGAGCTGGCCACCGTCCGTCTGCGCAACATGGTGGAGGTGCTCTCCCACTGGCGCACCTACGTGCCCCGGGACGACTACCTCACCCAGCGGGGCGCCACCTACCTGCTGGAGCGGGACGATAGCCTTCTGTATGGCTTTCAGGATCGGGGGCTGCTTGGGTTTTCCGCCACCATGGCCCGGCCCCTGAGCTTTCTGGATCCCTATCTCGCCGAAGCTGGCTAGAAAGAAACCATTGCCATTCCGCCCATTTCGCGCAGCCGATGCAGAGAACACTCATCCTCCTCGGCGGCCTGCTGCTGCTGATCGGCCTGCTCTGGCCCTGGATCAGTGCCAGTGGGCTGGGTCGCCTTCCAGGCGACATCCACATCCAACGGCCGGGGTTCAGCTTTTCGTTCCCCCTCACCACCAGCCTGCTGCTCTCCGCCA
>Ga0208723_1000058_pt1 | contig 43057 bp, 36 predicted proteins | sample LakMenEpi31Aug12_FD_150750 | JGI IMG/M metagenome (GOLD analysis project Ga0208723, IMG submission 150750) | Freshwater microbial communities from Lake Mendota, WI - 31AUG2012 deep hole epilimnion (SPAdes) | ecosystem: Environmental > Aquatic > Freshwater > Lake > Epilimnion/Euphotic zone ...
CAAACTTCAATTTCTGCGTTTTCGTCGTCCTCATGATCCTCATGTACCTTGAGTACACTGCGGTCATTCGTCCTCCTCAGCCTTGAACTTGTACGTTTGCAAGCAGCCCACGTGAATTGCTCGCAAACTTCAATTTCTGCACCACTCTCACTCTACTGGCACAGTATCAGTTTTTTTTTGGCTAATTTTAACTTTCAGTACCCTATTATCACGGCATTCTAATACTTCTAAAATAAAACCATTCGCCTCTAACTGAGCACCGATTACTGGGTCAGTACCTAAAAGACCATAAATGAAACCACCGATAGTATCATAATGCTCAGACTCAAACTCAGAACCCAGTTCCTCATTAATTTCTCTCAGAGTCAGCTTACCATCTACTTTATAAACACCTTTCGTGAGTTCCAGTAAAGGAACCTGTGAATGATCCTCAAACTCATTACTAATTTCACCGAAGACCTCTTCAACTATATCTTCAATAGTAACTAATCCACTAGTACCACCATACTCATCAATAAGAATCGCTATCTGTTTTTTCTTCTGCTGCATCATCGACATTAAATCTATAATGTACATTCCATCAGGGACTTTTAAAACTTCTTTCACTATCGATTCTATAGGATCGTGCACCCCACCTCGTTCATAGGCACGCAACATCTCTTTAATGCTCACATAGCCGATGATCTTATCTAATCTTTTCTGGAATACGGGAAATTTAGAAAAGGGATGCTTATTAGTAATCTTCATCGCCTCTTCGATACTAATACCAGCCTCAATACAGATCATATCTGTTCTCGGGTGCATTATATCTCTTGCGATAGTATCGTTAAACTGAAACACGTTCTGAATAAGCTTCTCTTCCTCTTCTTCGATAATCCCCTCTTCTTGAGAGGTACTCAGAATCAGCTTCAGCTCATCTTCAGAATGAATCGCATCAGTGGAATCCATATCTATTCCTATTAGCTTAAGAATAGAGTTAGAACAGAAATTTAAAAGCATCACTGGTAATTTAAAAATCGTATGAATAAACTCTAAAAAGAAAGCTAATCTCAGACCAGTCTTCTCTGGATTAATTAAAGCTAAATTTTTAGGAATTAATTCACCAATTATGACATGAATAAACGTTACTAAAGCTATCGCACAGGCTAGAGAAATAGCATGAGGATCTATACCTAGATCTTGAATTTGAGAAATATAAGGAAGGAGTATCTCCTCTAATTTAGATTCAGCTAATGCACCAAGCACTAAACTCGCTACTGTAATACCTACTTGGCAGGCAGAGATATAATCATTTATATTCTCTAATATTTTTTGTAAAATTTTTGCTGCCGCTAATTTTGGCAGATTCTTAGGGTTTCGAGAGTTTACGATGTGGTCTACTTGTGACTTTCTGAGTCTAGCTATCGCAAATTCTGCTGCAACGAATGTACCATTGAGAAGAATAATCCCGAAGATTAAAAGTAAAGACGAATAGTCTTCCATTTTGAGTATAAGTGTAATATACCACGTTTAAAGCTCTGTTAAGTAAATTCACTTTCAAACTCAGCGATTACACCTAAGAAATAGCTCATTTACTCTATAAAAACAGACTGTAATTAAGGAATAAAAATCCTATATAAATGTTTAAATACAGAGCAAAGCACGAAAGAAAACTTGTATCAATAGTTTTGATACTGAGTCTTACGTGCTTGCAAAGCTCTGTATGTTTTGCCGCCAAGCCCAAAGGAAATCCAACGGTGGACCCGAATAAGCTTTCTGGCGGTCTTATAAAAACTAATGGTTATTATTTACCGCGAGGTTTAAAAATCCCTGTAGAGCTTAGAACTCCCGTCGATACTCGTATGAGCCAGCAGGGAGATCAAGTCACAGTCCAAGTAATGCAGGATGTAGTTATTAATGATTATGTGATAATTCCGACTAATAGCTTTATGCATGGCTTTATTTCTAAATTAGATAAACCAGGAAAATTCTATAAAAATCCGACTCTCGAAATTAATTTCGATCGCATAGCGATACCACAGACTAATTTAAATCGTGAACTCAGCATAAAAGGTCTAATTCGCCAAAAAGAGCTGATGGCTCATACTGAGAAAGTAAATTTCGGCGACAGTTATAAAAAACGAGCAGCGTTAGCTGCTGGTATAGGTGGAACAGTAGCTGGCAGTGGTGCCTATGCCTTTTTAGCCTTAGCTAACCCCTACGATACTTTCGGGATAGCTAAAATTTTAGATTTTATTACCTTTGGCAGTGTCGTAGCTGGTGGAGCAGTATTAGGAGCAGCACTAGTAACCCGTGATGATGTAAGAATGGAGCCGGGCACTAAACTAGATGTACTATTAGAAGAATCCACTTATGATAACTTCACTCCAGAACATGCTTTATCGCAGCATAAGCTTGAGGATAAACCTATGAGTTTAAGTGAAGAGTACGATAGGCTTTCGACTATGCAGGCTGAGAAATTATAGATCTAATTTTCAATAAATCTCTGAGTATTAACTCAAGTTAATGCACTTATCGTTAATCTAAGAGTAATTTTAATTTCTGTGATGGGAATTAGATTAGGATGTTAGTTTATGAATTTATCATTAGATACTACTACATCACCTGCTTTAACCTCTTCTCAGATAATCAATGATATTGGGCAAGGTACACAAGCAGCAATCACAGGAACTAGAACTGCTGACCCAAGAACAGAAGGAGTTCAATTAGCCCAAGCACCTTTTAATATAAATCAGGCTGCAGTTTTAATATCGAGCCTCTCTCAAAATAATGGAAAAGTAGAAGGCTTGCAGATAACTAAAAAAGATACTCAGCGAGATTTAACACAAAACAATAATGGAAAAGAAACTGATATTTTTAACGCTACATTTCAAGGAACCCCTATAACTATACGCATAGAGAAATATTTAATAAATACTGCCTATGGTAGTAACGATGAGAAAATCGGCATTCCAAATAGCATAACTATTGAATCAGCTTCTGGCAATGTAACCCGTAGCAGTGAAGATCTTGGTACGTCTGCCTATATCGGTGAAGGCAAGCTTAATACCATAAATTTCAATTTAAATAAATTAGTACCCAAAGAAACTAAATAAAACTATCAAGCCAAGAGCTTCCTCGCAATCACAAAAATAAAAAAGCCCCGTCAAAATATTTCTGACGGGGCTTTTTTATTTTAAATCTTCAAGCGCTATTTACTTCTTAGCCTTAGCAGCATCAAGATCAGCTTGAGTAAGAACTTTAGTTCTATCATCGAAAGGCTTAACATCGACTACTTTAACTTTAAACTTTAATTCCTCGCCGGCAAGCGGGTGATTATAATCGATAGTCACTTTAGAATCAGTAAAACTAACTATTTTTAGTGGAGTAGAAACATTATTACCTTTAGCATCTTTATTTACAGCATAGATAGTAGAACCATTTTTAAGTTCCACACCCGTAAATCTTTTATCTCTATCAATTTCTACAACTTTTTTAGGGTCACGAGCGCCATAAGCCTCTTCTGGCTTAAGCACAAAAGACTTACTAGAACCTTTACGCATACCTAATAATTTATCTTCAAACGCTTTTAATAACTGTTTATTACCGATAACGATCTCAAGCGGTTTTTTACCTTTAGTCGTATCAAACTCTTCACCAGACTTCTTGAAAGTACCAGTATAGTCAAAAGTAACTATGGAACCTAAATCCGCTTTAGGACCAGTACAAGCAAAACTCGTAAACATTACGAACGCTAAGACTAAAAAACTTATTCTTTTTGACATCAGAAACTAAATTGTAGCCAATTTCAACCTGTCAAATCAATGTTTTCGTAACCATTTTCACGTTTTAAGTAATCTTTCATAATGGTACTGACATAATTTTTAGTTTCACTGTAAGGTGGAATGCCTTTATATTTCGCCACTGCTTCTGGCCCTGCATTATAAGCCGCTAGTGCCTTCTGAACATTTCCATCGAAACGACTTAACATCTGAGCTAAATATTTAACACCACCTTTAACATTCTGATAAGGATTCCAACTATTAAAAACACCCATATCACGTGCAGTTCCTGGCATAAGCTGCATCAGCCCTTCAGCCCCCACCGCACTTTTCGCATTAGGATCGAAACCTGATTCCTGTTTAATAACACTTTTCACTAAATTGGGCGAAAGATCTACCTTATAGTAAGTCGCAAGCTCAGCGGTCGTCGTATTAATGTAATCCTCGAAGCCCTCAGGGAGCTGACTGTAAGCATCTGCATTTTTTACAGCTTGCCGAATATTAAGATCACTCTGGCTTACAGCATTAACACTGTTACCTACAAACTGATGACCCTCTGTTTTAGAAGTCACTGGCTTACTCGGGTCTATAAATTTATTTAAAACATTAGCGAAGCTAGCTCTCTCACCGAACTTTTGATCTAAAATTCTAGTCTTAGCCTCAACCTGAGACTCTAGCCCCTTTAAGTAGCTGTTCATCTGGGCTATACGCTGTTCTATGAATGATAAAGCCATGACCCCTACTTTATCCCACGTATAAAGCCTAAGCTCTATCGTGTTAATGTAGTATATTTAGTCTTGTATGCTACCTTTTGGTCTAGGTCTTCCAGAGTTAATAGTCATCCTTTTCGTGGCTTTAATTATATTTGGCCCTAAGAAGCTCCCCGAATTAGGTAAAAACCTAGGTAAAGGGCTTAAAAGCTTTAAAAAAGGCATAGAAGAGGCTGGCGAAGAGTTTAAAAAAGCTACTGATTCTGAAATAGAGAATCCTATGAAGCCTAATGATGATAAGGCTCAGCCATAACTAAAGTCTGACATTAGATTTAGCTGCTAATCTAGACCCCAGCAGCCTGAGACTCTTCAGTAACAGTCCAAGTATCACTAGAATAAATAAGTTTTTTAAGAATACCAACACCTCTCTGCGCCTTAGCTTGAGCTTCTTGTTCATAAAGAACCTCATCATAGGTAGGCTTTCTAACCGCTCTTAAAACACCCATCGCAGTAGGAGTGCCTTCTAGGCTAACACCTAACTGACTGATTAAATAAGAAAGTGTGTGGTCTTCGTTTTTCGGATCATGGACTAGGAATTTTTTTCCAGTTATTGACACAGAAGTATCAGTAGCATTAACTTCTTCTACTATCAGCCTTGGATGAGAACCTTCTAAGCTCATAACTATACCCTGAGTATCGTTATTAAATAATAGTGGCTTACCCTCTTCTAAAATGAGATTCTCTTCTGCCTTAGTTTCTTTATCTAAATACTTAGCGAAAGCACCATCATTAAAGATATTACAGTTCTGAAGTATCTCTACGAAAGCAGTGCCTTTATGATCAGCAGCAGCTTTTAGGATCTCTTGCATGTGCTTAGGATTAGCAGCATTAGTTCTAGCAGCGAATGTCGCACCAGAAGCGATAGCGAAAGCTACAGGGTTTAAAGGATTATCAATAGAACCATAGACAGAAGTTTTAGTTACCTTACCCTTCTCAGATGTCGGTGAATACTGACCTTTAGTAAGACCATAAATTCTGTTATTAAACAGTAGAACTTTAAGATCCATATTTCTTCTGATCATATGCACTGTATGATTAGCACCAATGCTAAGGCCATCTCCATCACCAGTAACTACCCAGACTGATAAATCTGGATTAGCCATTTTAACACCAGAAGCTACTGTAGGAGCGCGTCCATGAATAGTATGAAAACCATAAGTATCCATGTAATATGGAAAACGGCTAGAGCAGCCTATACCAGAAACGAAACAGAATTTTTCTTTAGGTATACCTAGAGTAGGAAGCACTGTCTGAACTGAAGATAGAATCGCATAGTCTCCACAACCTGGACACCATTTAACATCACCTTCACTAACGAAATCCGCTTTAGTTAACTCTTGAGTCTGAGTCATCTTATTTATCTCCTATAAGCTCTTTAGCTCTACTAACTAGATCTGAAACCGCAAACGGCTTAGTATTAACCTGATTAATACCCTTAATATCTATCAAGAATTTAGCTCTTAATATCATTAAAAGCTGACCTGAATTCAGCTCTGGAACTACTATATGTTTAAATCTGCTGAAAATCTCTCCTAAATCATTAGGTAAAGGATTGATATGTCTTAAATGCACTTGCCCAACTTTATAACCACTTGCAAGGAGCTCATCTGCAGCGGTTCTTATAGCACCGTAAGTACTACCCCAACCTAAAAATAATAAATCTCCAGACTGCTCACCATAAACCTCTAATGGCGGAAGTTTATCAGCGATACCTTTAACCTTCGCCGCTCTGATTTTAACCATCTCTTCATGAACTTCAGCACTAAGATTTACTTTACCAGTAATATTTTCTTTCTCTAGACCACCTATAGTATGCTCACAACCCGGTGTTCCAGGAATAGCCCACTGCCTAGCTAAATCATCATTACGCCTGTAAGGAGCGAATGTGTCTATATCTTCATGAATTCTAGTATGAATTGGTTTAAGAGTCTCTAAATCTGGTAACTTCCACGGTTCTGAACCGATAGCTATCTGTGTATCACTCAATATCACTACTGGTGTCATATACTCCATAGCTATTCTACAAGCCTCAATAGCAGCTAAGAAGCAGTCAGATGGACTACGAGCAGCCACCACTGGAATAGGGCTTTCACCATTTCTTCCATAGAGGACTTGAAGTAAATCAGTCTGTTCAGTTTTCGTAGGTAAGCCAGTAGAAGGGCCACCACGCTGAATATCAGCAATAACTACTGGAAGCTCTGTTATAACCGCTAAATTCATAAACTCAGATTTAAGAGCGATACCAGGACCAGAAGTCGTAGTAATAGCTAACTGTCCAGCGAAAGCAGCTCCTATAGCAGATCCTATCCCTGCGATTTCATCTTCAGCTTGGAAAGTTTTAACTCCGAAATTTTTATACATAGAAAGCTCTTGAAGTATTTCCGTAGCTGGCGTTATAGGGTAAGAACCAATAAACAAAGGCTTACCAACAAGCTCACTTGCTGCGACGAAACCCAAGGAAATAGCTTGGTTACCAGTAATATTACGGTAAACACCAGGAACTATTTTAGCTTTCGGCACCTCATAAGTATTCTGGAATATCTCAGTGGTATTACCATAGTTATAACCAGCTTTTAAAGCTCTTACATTAGATTCGAATAAATCTGGTTTCTTGCCAAACTTACTCTCTAACCACTCTAGGGTAGGGTCTAAAGATCTAGAATAAATCCAGTAAGTAAGACCTAAAGCAAACATATTCTTACAACGCTCTTTAGCCTTAGCCATCATATCTAAGCCGTCTAAAGCTCCTAGGGTCATTTTCGTAATAGGTACTTTATATATTCTGAATTTATTCAAATATTTAGAAAAAACGTCTTCGTCTTCTTTAAAACCAGCTTTCTTTAGATTACTTGCGCTGAAAGCATCTTCATTAATAATCAAAATACCGTTCTGCCTTAGATCATTTATATTCGTTTTAAAAGCAGCTGGATTCATCGCTACAAGAACATCTAGATGATCACCTGCAGTGTGAATATTATTCGAGCTAAAGTGAATCTGAAAACCAGAAACCCCAGCTAGCGTACCTTGTGGGGCTCTAATCTCAGCAGGGAAATTAGGATAGGTACTGGTATCATTTCCAAAAAGAGCACTGGTATTCGTAAACTGAGTACCTGTAAGCTGCATTCCATCACCACTATCTCCGACAAATCTTATCGTAACGGAAGATAGAGTTTCTTTAGGCTTTTCTTGTGTGACCATTTGCAATAATTATATCCCAATAGAAGGCTTATACCCAAGGTTAAAACTTTATAAGAACTTTAAGTAATACTCGAATGTGAGCTTAACTGATTTAAAATCTTCTCCATCTCGGCATCAGGGTTTTTAACCCAATCTCTAGACCAGACTTTACAAACATTCCACCCTAAAGACTGCATAACCTGCTTTCTAAGACGCTCTCTATCTCTAATACTTTTAGCGGATTTATAGAAGTAACCGTCAAGTTCTATGCCTAAACTGTAGTGTTCAGGGTTTTCTCTGTCCCTGACTGCCAAATCCACCTTATATGCTGAAGAGCCTAGGAATTGGTCTACTATAAAGCCCTTCGCCTCAAGTGCCTTCGCAATTATCTTATGTATATCACCACTTTCATTTAGTGAGGTTTTTAAATAAGCTTTCGCTGTACTTAAAAATTGCGTTTCAGCATATTTTAAATACTCCTTAAGCATTCGCACTCCTCTAGCGTTAGATCTGCTTAAATCTATATCTGCTGAATTAATTGAGCTAAAGATTTTAATTTTATTTCTCGCACGAGTAATAGCTACATTCAGCCTTCTATGACCACCTTCACGATTTAAAGGTCCGAAATTATGAGAAAGATTCCCTTTTTTATCACGAGCGTAGCCTACGCTAAAGAAAATAAAGTCTCTTTCATCACCCTGAACATTTTCCAAGTTCTTTATAAATAAATCATTTGCGATAATAGCTTCACTAATTTCAGCATCTTTTCTAAGAACATTTAATAATTCTCTCTCTATGGCCATCTGCTGCGCTTCAGAAAAGGCGATAACTCCTAAAGTGTAATTTCTATATGGGCCAGAATAGTGATTAACAATAGCTTCAGCCACCGTCCTAGCTTCTTTCTTATTAAACCTAGCCCCCTTCTCAAATTTGCCATCTGGAACCAATTCAAAGTGAACCCCAAACTCCTCACTCTGCTTAACTGGCGAAGGAAAAGTAATTAATTGACCATCGTAAATATAATGATTTGAAAATTGAATTAAATCCTCATGTTTACTTCTGTAATGCCAGACTAAATCCTTTTTCGGTAAAAATACTGCACACTCATCAAGTACACTTTCAAAATTTCTTTTCTCAGTATCATCGTCATCATCTTCTTCATTCGCAAAAGAATTAAAGAAATTAGTCGGTGGTAACTGATTAGTATCTCCAGCTAAAATAAGCTGCTTGCCTCGATAAATAGCAGGTATCGCATCCTCAGTACGGATCTGCGAAGCCTCATCAAATATAATTAAATCAAATCTAAAAGTCTTATCAATAAGCTCATTATCTATCTCTCCTTCAGTATTTAAAAGCTGACTTACTGAAAGAGGACTCATCATCCAACAAGGCTTTAAAGTTTGTAAAAGATTAGGAATCTCACGAATTAAGACTCTAACTGGCTTATGTCTTTTCTTTTTATTAATTTCTAAATTAAAAATATCTAAAGCACGTTGGTTAATAGGATTAGCATAATATTCAAGCCAATTTAAAGCTAATCTCTCACAGAGTTTTCGTCTAACATTCTCTATCTGATCTTTATCTAATTTTATAAACTTCTCAGTAAGCAGTGCCTGAGCAGAACCACTAAACTTACGAATATTCGGATTCTCTATCTCTATCTTATCTATCCATGACTGATAGAACTTACTTAAGAAAATCTTTTCTAAAATCTCGCTACTAAAGTTATTTACACCTAGATCAGCACTATAAACCCCGTTGTATAAAGCTTCGCCATCGGTATTAGAATTTACTATAGCTTCAAAAAGCTGACCTAAACCTAAATCTATAGCTCTATTTTTTAAATTTCTAAATTCCAGCCAGTCCTCTATCTGCACTATGTTTTTAATCAGATCATCAAAATGCTCATCAAATTCTTTAAAAGAAAGGTTTTCTATATCGACGTTAGGTACGGGAAAAAGCTTATAGTAAAAATCCACATGCCCTTTAAATAATTCAAAAGCTTTCAGGAACTCATAAGCAGCTGTTTGAAAATTTTTAAAAGCTTCTTCATTATCACTCTCAGCTAAAATTTCAGCTAAATTCTTAGGTAATTCATCTAACTCTAATTTTCCAATAATTTTCTTAACCCAGTTAATTGCTGTTAAAGTCTCTTGCCAGTTAGTATTATATTTTTTGTAAAAATTTCCCAGATTATAAGAGAGATCTGTATCCTGCTTCGCGAGCTGATCCTGCTTCTTATCTAATTCAGCAGCTTGCTCTAGATCTCTAATTAAAGAATGTAAACCTTTAACTTGGTCATACAGGGCGAGTTCTTTAATACGCTTCATATCTTTCCAGTAATTTATATTTAAAAACCTGAAAATATTATCATCACTGTAATCAGACCTAAATTTAGCTAAAAGATCAAAATGATCTAGATTTAAGAATTCACTACTATACTGACTGAGTAGATTTTCTTTTATAGAATAATATTCTTCATATTTATCTTTAGCCTTAAGAGTAGCTGACTCTATTTCTTTAATCTTAGTCTTAGATAACCAGCTCTCCTGCGGGAATGGTGAATCTATAGCTAAGCGTGTCGCCTCAGCTAACCATTTAAGCTCATTTAAAGAATTTATTTTTCTATTGAAATACCTTTCAGCTATAGGACCAGCTAATTGAAATAGTTTCTGAGCAAGGCTTCTAGCTTCTATAAGATTAGATCTAATCTCATTTTCCAGTTCATAATTAATCTGTTCTATACGAACGTTACGCCAGATAAATTTATGATAATTATTTATGATAAAAGACTTTCTACCGAAATCTTCAAAGAAAAATCTAAGATCATAAAGCTCTTTCTCGCCGATTCTTTCGATATTTCTAATAGTAAATTCAAGCTGCGGATAAGCTCTTAAATCCCAATTAATTAAACTTACTTTAGAATACAGCTGATAAAGAGAAAGATTAACGGGATATCTAACCTTATGAAACTCATTAAGGTTCTGGTCTAATTCCTCTTTTAGCCTATCTAATGGTTCTACATAAAGCTCTGGATCAGCTTTTAAAGCTAATTTTTTAACTTCCTCATTAGAGCTAGCCAGCTTCTGCATAATACTAGCTTTGCTCTGCTGTGAACCATGAAGATCTAAACAGAACTGATCGAGATTAGCTAATTTAAGCCTTTCATAGACTACATCTAGAGCTGCTTTCTTTTCACTAACGAATAATATTTTCTTGCCTTGGGCTAATGACTCAGAGATTATATTTGCGATAGTCTGTGATTTACCAGTACCAGGCGGTCCTTGCAAAACAAAGCTCTGCCCTTCCCTAGCACTATAAATCGCAGCCTGCTGGCTGCTGTCAGCATCTAGAATCTGAAAAGACTCTAGAGATTTATATTTCTGATCTATATTTTCTGGCTTAACATCTGCATAATTCTGCGTCAGACTAAATGAGGTAGAGCTTAATCCATGCCCCGAAACCCTTTTAACAATCGGATGCTCTTCTATAAGCTTCTGATTAGTCTCTAAATCCTGATACATAGAGAGCTTCGCAAAAGAAAAAAGACTTAGATAATTCTCGTCGACTAGTTTCCATGATTTGGTAAGATCACCATACACATCTAATATTTTCTGTAACTCACTAAATAGCTCAGTTATTGGAAGATTTTCACTAATAATCTCTTCTAACTTATCTTCTAAAGGACTTAAATCAATAGCAAAATCTCTTTTAAATTTATAAGCGAGCGTAGGATTCACTCTGAGCTCATCTTGCAAAATTTCTAATCGATAAGAACCACTGAGTCCCTTACGTGTCAAACAAGCTGGTACTAACAATACTGGTGATTCAAAGACCGAATCTTCATCCGAGGATTTATCCTGCCAGTGTAAAAAATTTAAAGCAACAAAAAGTATATTCACGCCCTGATCGCTAAGACTATCTCTAGAACGAGAACGCAGCCTAGATAACACTAGCTCAAGCTCTCTATCATCTTTATCTGTAAGTAAAATATTTGCCGTATCCTCATCTAATATCGTAGTAATACTCGACATATCGAAGATGCTCTCATCGAAAGCCATTTCATCTTCAGCTTCTAGCCCAAGTCCATCATCTAAGCTCTCTATCGGAGCTGCCTGCGGCTTAGATTTAAAACCTAAGTCCTTCTGTTCAAGAACAAATTTTCTGAAAACTTCTTCAGCTGATTCTATAAGATTTACAGAGGGGCCTAAATTTTTCTTAAAGTGCAGAAGTTTATTTCTGCGACTAAAATCTATTAGACTGTTTTTCCATCTGTCAAAAGAAATTGACATAAGTAGATTATATAGGTCTTATGGCGTGCATTCAATGGGGTAAATCGAATTATTCAGCTTTAATAGCCGCAGCAGCTTCTGCTTCTTTCTCTTTACGCTTTTTCTCAGCCTTGCCTATTTTAGTATTCTTCTCTTTAAGCTTAGCTTTCTTTTCTAATTTAGCTGCTTTAGTTTCAGCGATAAACTTAAATGGCCCTTCAGCTAAGTTATGAGTAATTTCCTTAGTCATAAGCTTAGAGAGCGTTTCAGACATCTGAGCACCTACTTTAATCCAGTGTTCAAACTTTTCTTTATTAACTACTAACTCTTTAGTATGTGGGTTATAAAAGCCTATTCTGTCAACGGGCTTACCGTCTCTCTTAACAGTACTGTGCATGACAGATATTCTGTATATTGGGAATTTTTTCTTACCGAATCTTTGAAGCCTAATTTTAAGCATAGGGAACTTATTTTACATTACTTAGGATAATTCTGCAAGGGAGAATTTCAATTAACTATTAATTAAAACTAAACAGTAGCTTTAATTAAATTCTCAGCTTCAGCACTAGGACTTACAATCACAGAAAACTTCGCCTCTGGGAAATGAAGCTTAATTTCATTTTCAGCTGTTTCGGGAGCATCACTACCATGAATAGCGTTATCACCGATGCTCTTTGCAAAAGCTTTACGGATAGTACCTTCAGCAGCTTGCTCTGGATTAGTCGCTCCCATTAACTCACGAGCTTTCTCTATAACATTTTCACCTTCCCAAACCATACCAAGAATAGGGCCGGAAGTGAAAGATGAAATAAGCTCACCGAAGAAAGGTCTTTCTTTATGCACAGCATAATGAGCTGCTGCTAATTCTTTAGAAGGAGTGTAAGCCTTCATCGCTAAACACTTAGCATCTAATTTTTCTTCAAGCATTTTAACGATGCCCACTGTATCGTGACGTTTAAAAGATTCTGGTTTAACTGCTAAAAAAGTTTTTTGTGACATAGATACTGAGTATAGCAAAAAATATTTACTGAGGCTTTTGGACAAATCAAGGATTATATCCCTGATTTGTCCAAAACTGTGGTATAAGATTAACGTGATCAAAAGAGAAATAGAAGGACATTTAGAAAGAATTTCCTCCCAATATCCCGTAATCACCCTAACTGGACCAAGACAGACGGGGAAAACTTTTCTTGCCAAAAATTATTTTAAAAATAAACCCTACTTTAATTTAGAAGATTTAGAGTTACGTGAATTCGCATTAAATGATCCAAAAGGATTTCTCGGTCAAATGAAAGATGGTGGCATCATAGATGAAATACAGCATGTACCCGAATTAATATCCTACATCCAAGTCATAGTCGATAAACATAGAGATAAAAAAGCTCAATTTATTCTCACTGGCTCACAACAATTCGCTTTAATGAAAAGCATTAGCCAATCTTTAGCAGGTAGAACCAGCGTTATAAACCTTTTACCATGTAGTATTCAAGAAATATATAATTCAAAACGTACTAATGAAATAAAAGACTTTAAAACAGAAATCAATGATAAAAATTTCTTTATTTACTATGGCTTTTACCCTGCTATCTACAAAGATAAAATCAACCCTAGTCATTTCTATGCTGACTACGTAAAAACTTACCTCGAAAGAGACTTAAACCAGTTACAGCAAATTCAAAACATCAGCCTATTTAGAAAATTTCTACGCGCCTGTGCAAGCAGAATAGGGCAGGTTTTAAATAAAGAGAGCCTTGGTAATGATATAGGCATCGATGCTAGTACCGTAGAGAGATGGCTTACTGTTCTAGAAACCAGTTACATACTGTTTCGTCTAGAGCCTTATTTCGCTAATATTAATAAGCGCCTGATTAAATCACCCAAATTATATTTTTATGACGTCGGCTTAGCCACTTATCTACTAAATATCAAAAGCCAATCACAGATTGATACACACCCCCTAAAAGGGTATCTTTTTGAAAATATGATAGTTATGGAGTTTTTAAAATCTAGATTCAATCAAGGAAAAAATAATAATCTGAATTTTTATCGCGATAAAACTAAAGAAGTGGATCTCATAATGCGTGAGTCAGCTCATTTTACAGCTGTGGAGATTAAATATGCAGAAACCATAAAAAATAATCTCTGGGAATCTTTAGACTATGTTTCTAAACTCTTCCCGAAAGAGTGTAATAAAAGAATCTTAGTTTATGGTGGAGCTGAAGAGCAGAATAGGACTGGGTTAAGAGTGATTCCATTTAATGAAGTTGGCAATCAAAATTCTGACAGCTAATGCCTAATTTATACTTTACCTAGCCATGCCTATCTTCTGAGCACGCTGATAAACCTTACCTTCAGTAAGTATCCCAGGAGCTACTATAACTTCAACTTCCTGCATCTCTTTTATAGTATGGGCTCCAAGCGTCGCCATAGAAGTTTTTAAAGCTCCTACTAAATTTTGACTGCCATCATCATATATAGCTGGACCGTGTAAAAGCTCTTTAGTAGTGCATTCTGTGCCTACTTGGATTCTAGTACCACGTGGCAGTACTGGACTAGGTGTCGCCATACCCCAATGAAAACCTCTACCCGGTGCTTCTTTAGTCCTAGCAAAAGGTGAACCAATCATAACGCCATCAGCACCACAGGCTATCGCCTTACAGATATCACCACCAACAGCCATACCACCATCAGCGATAACTGGAATATATTTACCAGTCTGTTTAAAATACTCTATCTGAGCAGCTTTACAGTCAGCTATAGAAGTAGCCATCGGTACACCAATACCAAGTACCCCCCTCGACGTACAGGCTGCACCAGGTCCTATTCCTATAAGCAAACCTGAAATCCCTGTGTCCATAAGCTTTAAAGCCACATTATAATCAGTGCAGTTTCCTAATATGACTGGTACAGATCTTTCACTACAAAACTTCTTAATATCAAGAATGGTTTCAGGATTCGCATTAGCTTTAGATTCTAGAGAATGATGTTCTAAACCTACCACCGTTACCTGCATAAATATCATGTCTACGCCAGCTTCCTCTAGAATAGGGGCATATCTATTAGCATTAAATGGGGCTAAAGCTACGGCTGCGACAGCACCAGAAGCTTTTATTTTTTTAACAGCTGCATAAATCAGCTCATCTTTAATCGGCTCTTGATATATCTTTCGCATTAAAGACACGTATTCTTCTCTAGAAGAAGCTGCTATCTGATCTAAAATCGCATTATAATTTTCATAACGAGTGTATATCCCTTGTAGATTTAAAACGGCAAGAGCATGATTCTCAGAAATCACTCCTGCATTATCAGGGCTGACTACACTATCCATAGCACTTGCGATAATAGGCGTACTTAAATTTAACCCACCTATCTGCCAGCTAGTATCACAAAGCTCTATGTCCAAAGTATTTCCGTTAGGTACTAAAGAAATCTCATCGAAACCATATGTCCTTCTTGCCTTCTTGGCTCTGCCTATACTGACATAATCATATTCAAATCCAGTCTCTGTATATATTTCGTTCATACCTATTCCTCTAATCATTTTCCCTATTTCCTTAATTCCCTAATTAATCTATTCAACTAACTTATTTTAATTAAAACTACTCCCACTCTATAGTCGCTGGTGGCTTACTGGTTATGTCATAGACCACTCTATTGACGCCATCTACTTCATTAATAATGCGATTACTAATTTTCGCTAAAAGTTCATAAGGCATTCTTGCCCAATCTGCGGTCATAGCATCTTCACTGGTAACGGCTCTTAAGACTATCGGATGTGCGTAAGTTCTTTTATCACCCATCACACCGACGGATTTAACTGGTAAAACCGCTGTAAATATCTGCCAAACAAAATCATAGGCATTAGCTTTTATTAACTCTTCACGCACTATAAAATCTGAATCAGCGACCATCTTAAGTTTATCTTCAGTAAGTTCACCTAGAACTCTTATAGCTAAACCTGGTCCAGGAAAAGGATGTCTGCGTACGATATATTCTGGGACGCCTAAAGCTTTAGCTAACTCTCTAACCTCATCTTTAAAGAGAGTCTTTAAAGGCTCTATGAGAGTGAATTTCAGGTCATCAGGCAAACCACCTACATTGTGGTGTGACTTAATACTTGCAGCCACTCTTTTACCAGTTTTACTGTCTATGCGAACCCCTGAAGATTCTATTAAGTCAGAATAGAGAGTACCCTGTGCTAAAAATTTTATTTCCATTTCACTGCACTGCTTATGCATAACAAGCTCTGCTTTTTCGCTATCACTACTAATAGATGCAGCTGAAAGAGCAAGGGTTGGGGCTTTCAATTTCGTAACTTCTTCCTGAAAAGTATAGATAAACTCTCTACCAATAATTTTCCGCTTCTGCTCAGGATCAGAAACACCAGCTAAAGCATTCATAAATTTTTCTTTAGCATTTATATACAATATCTGAATGCCAAAATCCTGCTTAAAGCTCTGCATTAGCTCCTCTGGCTCATTTTTACGCATAAAACCATGATCGATAAACATGCAGATTAACTGATCGCCTACAGCTTCTTTCAGAAGAAAAGCCAGCGTAGAACTATCTACACCACCTGAAAGAGCCAGTAAGACTTTCTGTTCCCCCACTGTATTTCTAATACTCTCTATTTGATCATTTATAAAAGACTGCATATCCCAGTCCTGAGAACATTTACAGATATTTAAAATAAAATTACTGATAATCTCAGTCCCGAATTCACTATGAGTAACCTCTGGGTGGAACTGTACTCCATAAAGCTTTCTAGCCGTATCTTCAAAAGCTGCTATCGCTGTATTGGCTGTTCTAGCAGAAATTTTAAAATGGCACTGCTCTGAGACATAATCACAGTGGCTCATCCACACAGAAATAGCTACTTCATCGCACTGCTCATGAACTCCAATTTCTACGTTTTCGTCGTCCTCATACTTAATGCCATAAAACAATGAATTTTTATCGCCTTGAAAGCCAGTATTAATAAACAACTCAGCCTTACCATATTCTCTTGTATCACTGCGCAGAACTTTAGCACCAAAATGATCTGCTAGAAGCTGCATCCCGTAACAGATTCCTAAAATAGGCACTGGTAAATCTAAAATAACTAAATCACAGAGCAAAGCTTCTGAATCATAAATACTATTAGGACCACCCGAAAGAATAATCCCTTTTAAAATACCAGCCTCATAATCTTTCTTGATAAACTCAAATGAATAATCAAAAGGTTTAACTTCACTATAAACTCGCAGCTGCCTTATTCGCTTAGCGATTAGCTCTGTATATTGAGACCCAAAGTCTAGAATAAGAATTTTTTCTTGCATTTATTTTAGATTTAGCTTTACTTCTGCTAAATTTTCAAGATCTCAAAGATAGGAGTAACCCCTTCTCCAAATCAGTGTTCTATGAATTTAAGTAAAATATTTTTTTAATTTATAAAAAAATATTGGATAGAAGTATAGCTAAAATTAAATAAAAAGTAAAGTCTTTCTAAACTATTTAATTTAAAGTAATCTCTACGTTAAACCAAAATTTGACTCAAAAATAAAATAGAATCCTTATGTGCTTCTATAGTCCTATCTAAATCTTCATAACTATGAGCAGCGCTCATAAAGAAAGCTTCAAAAGCCGATGGTGCTAAATAAATACCACGCTGAAGCATTTCCATATAATACTTTTTAAAAAACTCTACATTAGAGGCTTTCGCCTCATCGAAATTTTTAACCACAGTCTTCGAGAAGAACATACCGAACATACCAGCAGCTTCCACGAACTGAACTGGAATATCTCCACTAGCCATTTTTAAACCTTTAATTAAATACTGCGTCTTAGCAGTTAAATCATCATAAAAACCAACTCTCTGTAATTTTTTAAGAGCAGTAAGCCCAGCTGCCATAGCTACAGGATTACCAGAAAGAGTACCAGCTTGATACATAGCTCCTGCTGGAGCGACTAATTCCATGATCTCACGGCGTGCACCATAAGCACCTACAGGAAAGCCACCACCAATAACCTTACCAAGTGTAGTAATGTCTGGCATTACAGAATATTTCTCCTGTGCTCCGCCTAAAGCAACTCTAAAACCAGTCATTACCTCATCAAAGATTAATAGAGATTCATATTTATCACAAACAGTTCTTAAAGCCTCTAGGAAACCAGCCTCTGGCAGTATACAACCACCATTACCAATAATAGGCTCAACGATAATCGCGGAAATCAATTCGCCTTCTTTTTTGAAAACCTCTTTTAATCCGAGAAAATCATTAAAATTAAGCACTATAGTATCTTGAGTTACATTACTATTAACCCCTAAACTATCTGGTAAACCTAATGTCGCCACACCAGAACCAGCTTGCACTAAAAGTGCATCTACATGCCCGTGGTAACAGCCTTTAAATTTAATAATTTTATTTTTCTTAGGATTTAGCTTACTGGTAAAAGCTCTCGCTAACCTAATAGCTGAAAGCACTGCTTCAGTACCAGAATTCACCATACGTACCATCTCTATAGATGGCACTAATTTAATAACTTCTGCCGCCATTAAATTCTCAAGCTCAGTAGGCGCCCCGAAACTGGAGCTACTCTTTAAAGCCTCAATAGCAGCAGCTTCTATCTCTGAATCTGCATGACCATGTATCATCGGTCCCCAAGAACCTATATAATCTATATATTCATTTCCATCAACATCATAAAGCTTCGAGCCTTTCGCTGATTTAAAAAAAACAGGGTGTGCTGCACCTACAGACCTAAAAGCCCTAACGGGTGAATTTACTCCACCTGGCATTAGGGCTTTTGCGGTATTAAATAATTCCTCGGATCTTAAGAACACGAAATTAGTTAGCAGCTGTAGCTTTACCTACTACATAGTCTACGGCAGCAGCTACAGTAGTGATTTTCTCTGCATCTTCATCTGGGATTTCTACACCAAACTCATCTTCAAACGCCATAACTAATTCAACTGTATCTAAAGAATCAGCACCCAAATCAGCTGTGAAACTTGAAGATTCCTGAATCTCACCCTCGTCTAAGCTTAGCTGACCAGCCACAACCTTAGATATTCTCTTTAACGCTTCGTCTCTATTCATTTTACTTTTATTCCTTTTTAACTCAACAAAAAATTCTACTTAAAAATAGTAACAAGAATCAAGGATACTACATAAATAAGCCACCATCAACCTGTATTACCTGTCCTGTGATGTAATTAGCAGAAGCTGCTAAAAATAAGGCTGTTTCTGCGATATCTCTAGCCATTCCCATATCACCTAATGGAATATTTTCTTTATATTTAGCCTGTACATCTTCAGGAAGTTCTGCTGTCATATCAGTCTTAATAAAACCAGGAGCTATACAGTTAGCTCTAATACCACGACGCCCATATTCCTTAGCTAAAGCTTTTGTAAAAGCTATCATCCCACCCTTACTAGCTGAATAATTACACTGAGCTGGATTGCCATGTAGACCTACTACAGAAGTCATATTAATAACCACACCTGATTTCTGTTTAGACATAACTTTAATCGCAGACTGGCAGATATAAAATAAACTATTTAAGTTCGTGTCTATAACATCGTTCCACTCTTCTTCTTTCATACGAATAAAAAGATTATCCTTAGTGATACCGGCATTATTAACTAAAACGTCTAACCTTTGATGCTCAGAAACCACAGTCTCAATTAAGCTCTTTACCTGCTCTTTATTAGACATTTCACATGACTTATAAAAAGCTTCACCCAAACTCATCTCAGCAGCAGCACTCTGAGCTGCTTTCTGAATATTTAAATTAATTTCTACAGCAGCAGTACTCTCTACTGAGCGTCCAGTAATTATAACCTTAGCTCCTTCACTGACGAAAAGCTCTGCTATAGCCTTTCCTATGCCTCTAGTTCCACCTGTAATTATCGCTACTTTATTTTTCAGCGAACCTGTAAATTTAAAATCCTGCATCGTGCTTATTTCCAGACTGTTTTTCTCTAATATTTCTAGCATAGAAAGGTATTTTAGCAAACCAACTCTTCATGACTAGAAAAATTATAAGGATTTTTCAATTAAAGACTATAGCTAAGCCCAATTACTAGCATCTCTAGCAAGCTCACGCTGCATATCTTTCTTCTTGATAGCCTCACGCTTATCGCCCTTCTGCTTACCTTCGGCTAAATGGAGAAGAACCTTCGCATAATTTCTTTTAAAGAAGATTTTACTAGCGACAAGTGTCTGATTATTTAATTTTATTTTCTGCTCTAATTTAGAAATTTCGTCTTTATTTAAAAGCAGCTTTTTCGCTCTAAGTGGCTCATGGTTATATCTATTACCGAAAGCATACTCAGCTATATGACAATTAAATAAAAACACCTCCCCGTCTATAACCTTGGCGTAAGCGCCTTTAAGCTGCACCTGACCATTCCGTACGGATTTAACTTCAGTTCCCTGAAGCACTATACCAGCTACGAACTCTTTACCTAAATGAAAATCAAAACTAGCCTTACGGTTTCTAGCTACAGTAGCCGAACCTGGTAAATTATCTTTTTTCTTTTTTTTAGATTTTTTAGACATTCTTTATCTATTCACGAAATTTTTTAATCTATAAAATGATTATGGAGAACTATTCGTAAATTATGGTAGCAAGTCGACAGCTTTTCGGGGATTAGCAATCTGTATATTAATATTACTAGCGTTAAAATAACCACCCAAATTTAAATCAACAGCTGATTTTCTATCTTTTAAGATATTCATCTTATCGTCAATTCTACCTAAAGAGTTCGAAACTCTCTTGACCATGGACTTAAGACTGGCTTCCATGCGTATTAGATTAGATTCTATTTGATCAATATCCACTAAAGACTGGTCATTAACTAAACCTGTCGAACCTCCTAGGGATGCGACATTAGTTGATACTGTGAGATTATTTAATGCACTAGAAGATTTAGCTCCGAGAGTCGCGGATTTAGTAGCGCCAGTATTTATATCTAAACCGTTAGTAGGTGCGCCTAAAATAGAAGAAAAATCATATTCTTGAATCGTAGTACCTGAAACTCCTTGATAGAGCTTCTCACCAGCCGCAGCATGATAATTAATACCATCAGCCTTAGTCACAAACTCACCAGTAGTAATATCAAAAACATAAGTAGCACCTCCATTCACTGCAGTAGAATCATCATAACGAGCGTGAATAATAGCATTAGTTCCATCTAACTTAACTTTATAGCCAAAATCATCTTGCCTATCAAGATCCAATCCCTGAGCTGCTAATGTAGCCTTATCAAAACTTCTAATATAACCTTCTGAACTTGTAGAACTAATCGCATTAGTCGCAGTAGTTTCTGCTTGACTAACAGTCTGCCCAGCTGTAATAGCAGCGTTATAAACGGCGTCATACTCTGTCATCAGTTTATCTATATCATAAACATGTACTGCTCCACCGAAACCTTCAATTCCTCCGCCATTATTCTGAATAGTATTCCAAGTAGCGGCATCCACGTATCCGTCTGCTGTAGATACACCAATCATAGTAAGACCCGAGTGAACAGCAGCCACGTACCCACCTGATTCACCAACAATTAGCTGATTACCCTGAGCATAAACACTGTGCCCAAAAGACTTAAAAGAAGCTTGATTTGACGATTTAAGGGTTCTTACAGTTTCAGTATTCCTGTCAATAAGCGTAACTCTACCATCACGGGTAAAACCTGGGTTACCGCTCCAACCAGTCCCTACTATTATGTAATCATCAGTGACCTGAAAAGCATCTGTTGACCAGATATCTATATCAATACCAGTAGAATCATACTGCTTAACGAAAGTGCCGTCTAAAGTAAATTCCTGTATTCCTCCTACAGCTAAGGCCCCCTGTCCGCCAGGACGGTTATCCTGTCCAAGATTTCCAGCTCGGTTCTGTTGAGCAATAAATACGCTATTACCCTTAATTTTCACAGCTTCACCAAAGGAGCTATATTTATTTACACTACTAAGATTAGTGCTAACATCATTTTCACTTCTCAGACCAAGATCAACTAAAGGATTTTTAGCAGCTAAAGCATCCTTCGTAAAAGAAGTAATTAAATTTCCAGAAGGAATATCATAAAGGAAAGCTCCCCCCGAAAAATCCCTATCATACTCAGGCCAATCATTATTCCCGTCTCCATTGGGATCCCAGTAACCTTGAATTCTCGTCCCGATCAAAATATTATCTCCATCTACACTTACCGCATAACCGAATCTTTCATTATCTATGCTTGTAAGCGGAGATTTAATCTCTCGAATTAAATTTTTAGTTACTGCATCATAAATCTGCACACTGCCGTTATTACCGAAATCTATAGGATTGGCCTCTCCATTAGCATCATTCTGAGTAGAAGCCACTATATATTTAGAATCAGAATAAAGCACTTGAAGGCTATTTTCATGATCATTAATAGGCGTCAAGGAAGCTGTAACCGCAAGTGGTCGACTAATGTCAGAGGCTCTAGTGAAATCTACAGTTAAGGTCGAATTACCAGATAAGTCTTCTTGTAGCTGCTGTTTAAAAGCTCCATCAAAAATTTTCTTTCCACCTACAGTAGTGGTACTCACGAGTCTATTTATCCCAGCGACTAATTCATTAATCTCTTCCTGTGCGTCATCTAAGGCCGTACCAGTTAAAGTACCATCATGAGCAGACTTTAGTAAAGACTTAATTTCTCCAACTTTACCCTTAATACTATTAAAATTATCTTGGGCTGCTTGATATTCAACTAAATCATTACTCACAGATTCCCTGATACTAGAATAATTTTTATATTGATAAGCTGCATTTTTACTTGCTATGACATTCGAAATATTGTAATCATCATTAGTATACTGCTGCACAAAACCACTAATAGTGGTTTTTAAAACAGACTGCTTGACCTTAGAATCCAGATTGTTTATAAGTCCAGTCTGATCTATGACGTGAATGTTGCGCCCATTAAGACGTGCATATCGCATAAATTACTCCCCCAGAGGCTCATAATGCTATTCAAGCTCACAATACTGATCCATTAGTAGTACCTTTCTCAGATAATATTATCCTTTAGTTAAAAAACTGATATTCAAGTCCATTTTCTTCAAAAGTACTAAAAAATTATTAAAGTAGCTTAGTACTGAATGTTAAAATCTTTAGTATAAAGTGGTCTAATTAAATTAAGATCATATTTTCTATAAACTTCTATGAGTAAAACAGTTAAATTCTCAGTAAAAAGACAGGACGAACCGAGTTCTAAGCCATACTTAGATGAGTTCGAAGTTCCATATGAGGAGGGCATGAACGTCACGACCTTGTTAATGGCGACTAGGCAGTTTCCTACCACTTGTGATGGTAAAGCTACTACACCAGTGTCATTTGAAAGTGCTTGTTTAGAGGAAGTCTGCGGTTCTTGTACTATGATAGTTAACGGAAAAGTAAGACAGGCTTGTACCGCTCTTGTAGACAAGCTTTCTCAGCCGATTAAATTAGAACCTATGACTAAATTCCCAGTCAGAAGAGACCTAGTCGTCGATAGATCGCAGATGTTTAAGGCTCTTAAAAAAGTAAAAGCCTGGATAGAAATAGACGGTGTCTATGACTTAGGCGAAGGACCTAAAGTCTACCCTCATGAACAAGAAAAGAATTACGTGCTTAGTAGATGTATGACCTGTGGCTGCTGCTTAGAAGCCTGTCCGCAGTGGACTAATGATTTAGAGTTTATCGGCCCTCAAGCGATTTCTCAAGCTGTATTATTTAACAGCCACCCTAACGGCGTTAGCACTAAAGGTGACAGAATAGAAGCCTTAGTAGATAATGGTTTAAATAACTGTGGTAACGCACAGAACTGTGTAAAAGCCTGCCCTAAAGAGATTCCTCTTACTGATAGTATCGCTAGAGCGAATAGGGAAGCCACTGTTTATACGGTTGAAAAATGGTTAATCGACGCAGTAAGCTAGATAAATTTCAGACTTCGCTGTTCTTTATATTTCCATGGTTTTTTGGGTTTCTCTGTTTTTTCCTAGGGCCTTTACTCGCGAGTCTCTGCCTATCTTTCACTAATTATGATGGCTTAAATATTCCCGACTTTATCGGGCTTACGAATTATTCTAGGCTTCTTAGCGATGATAGCCTTTATACCTCTTTACGAGTGACTCTCAGTTTCGCTATCATGAATCTCTCTCTAGGAACTATAGTTGCTATCGCTCTAGCTATACTCTTAAATCAAGAAGATATAAAAGGCTCTAGCTTTTTCCGCACACTATTCTATATTCCGACTATCATTCCTATTGTCGCTTCTAGTGTTACCTGGATATGGTTATTTAAAAAAATTCACACTCCTAGCCTTCTCTCAGATGAAAACTTAGCGCTGCCAGCTTTAGTTATAATTAGCCTCTGGTCATTAGGAAACCCTATGCTGATCTACTTAGCAGGGCTTAAAAATATCCCGACCTATCTTTATGAATCTGCTGAAATCGACTCTGCAAGCGAATGGCAGAAATTCTGGCATATCACCTTACCTTCACTGAGCCCAGTCATACTATTTAATGTCGTTATAGGTATCATCCAAGTCTTTCAATATTTCGTCCCAGCTTATGTTATGACCTCTGGTGGACCTAAAAATGCGACTCTTTTCTATTCATTGTACATATATCAAAAAGCCTTCGAGGATTTCGAAATGGGCTATGCGAGTGCCTTAGCGTGGGTTTTATTTTTAATTATTACGGGTTTTACTTATCTCGCTTTTCGAGTTTTACCAAAATCGGAGCATTAAGACAGCGACGAAAACGCAGAAAGACGAAAACGCAGAAAATGGAGTTGTGCAGCGGTCTTACTAAACCTGCAAAGCAAGTGGGTGGCTCTTACAAAAAGCTTCTATACCATCACAAGCTCTCTCCAATGCCTGCACGTCCTGTACCATCGCTATACGAATATGACCTTCACCATTAGCTCCAAAAGTCACTCCGGGAACCACGGAGACACCAGTCTCTTTTAAGAGTTTAGTTGCAAACTCCAGTGAAGTTACGTTAATCGGCACCCAAACATACATAGCACCTTTCGGATTCATAGGTTTAAAACCAATATTTCTTAAGCGTGGGACTAAATAATCTCGCCTTCTTTCATACTCTAAACGAATTTCTTCTCTGTAATCATCACCTAGATTGAGTGCTGCGATACCAGCTTCCTGAATACCCATACAGACGCCATAATCTAAATTAGTCTTAAGTTTATAAAGAGTATGAATTATCTCTGGGTTACCACAAGCAAACCCCAACCTCATTCCAGCCATATTATAAGTTTTAGAAAAAGTATGAAACTCTATCGCTACATCCATAGCTCCCTCGACTTCTAAAATTGAACATGATTTATGCTCATCGAACCAAATCTCAGAATAAGCTAAATCATTAAGCAAGATGATGTTATATTTCTTACAAAGATCCACAGCTTTCTTAAGGTAAGCCTTATTCACAGAGGCTCCTGTAGGATTATGCGGATAGCTAAGAATCAGAATCTTAGCTCTAATTAAAACATCTTCTGGAATAGCGTCTAAATCACCGACATACTGGTTTTCTGGCTTTAAAGGTAATTCATAGACATGCCCGCCAGATAAAACTGTCGCACGCATATGTACTGGATAGTAAGGACTTGGTGTAATAGTTATATCACCTTCCTGAATATAGGCGAAGGCTAGGTGCCCGATCCCTTCCTTAGAACCTATTAACGGTAAAACATGAGTAGCTGGATCAAGCGTAACTGCAAAACGGCTGGAAAACCACTCACAGATACGTTCTTTAAAAGCAGGTAAACCACTGAAAATAGGATACTGCTGATTACGCAGCTTATGCATACCATCGTATAAAGCTTTAAGTACAGTCGGATGCGTAGGACGATCTGGCGAACCTAAACTTAAATCTATAAGCTCTTTACCCTCGGCAGCGACTTCCATTTTTAGCTCATCTAACTGTCCAAACGCGTATGGAGGCATGTCTACGAGCCTTAAAGATGGGAGTACCCTATAATCCGAGTAAAGTTTCATTATTAAGATAATTATAGAGCTAGAAGCTTGAACAAGTTTTTAAAAAATTCTGTGAAAGACCGATTTTATCTGTAAGTCTCTGTTTTCATTTTAGAATAAAGGTTAAACCATAGAGCAGCTTTCTCAGCACTCGCATTAAGAGAAATAGATTTAGACGAAAGATTCTCAGACTCTTTATTTTGTTTATAAACTGGTCTTATTAATCCTAAATTCATTTTTCTATTCCCTTTGCTTAATCTCTCTGAATATATAAAGAAAACTCTTTGATATTTTTGATATTTATTTTGAAAATTTTTTAATTTAAATAAAATATCAGTAAATTCCTGAAAAATCTAAACTAACTGAGACATAAAGGATACAGATTTTACGAACTCTTTACTAGTTCTTTCATTTAAAGACTTATAAGTCCCAGCTGCTCCGCGATCATAATTACCCCAGAAACGATTCCCTTGCTTTAACCAAGCATCATTTCTACGTTTTTGATAAGACTTGTTTTGTATTTTTAAAAATGAATTAAACCAGAGAGCGAATTTTTCAAATTCTGGATTTCTTTCAAAGGATTTAACGCCTCTATCTCTGCTATCTTCTTCTAGCTGGTGATAAACTGGTCTTAATAATCCTAGTGACATCTTGAATCTCCCTAATTCATAGCATTTTAGCTTTGACTATATAAAGTAATAGCCTGCTATAATTTGATAGGAAGTATTCCATGACTGACACAGATTACTTAATTTACGGTTCTGTAGTTACTTTTATAGTGTTAATACTGAATTTTGCGGCCTTCTTTTTACTACCGCTGGTGTTAAGACAAGTTATGCAATACAAATTATTTGATAATAAAAATTTAGAGAAAGCTTAGTTTTGGGTATATCCTAAATAATATGAAAATAGCTGTAATCGTTAGCCAAGTACCAGACACTACAACTAAAATAGAGATCGGAGCAGACGGAAAATCTATCAGTGAAACAGGTATAGAATGGATTTTAAATCCTTATGCTGAATTCGCTGTAGAAAAGGCTTTAAAGCTTAAAGAAGCTAATGATGCGGTCTCTGAAATTATATTAATAGCCTTAGGTCCAGAGAGAACCGTCTCTGCCATTCGTTCAGGATTAGCGATGGGAGCAGATCAGGGAGTTTTACTTAAATCAGATAAATTAAATGCTAAACCTTTAGCCGAAAAAATAAAAGAACTAGGTGTAGATCTTATTCTCGCTGGCAAAAAAAATATAGATATAGAAGCAGTATGGCTAGAAGCTGGAGTAGCAGCGCATTTAGATATACCTATGCTAGCTAATGTAAATAAAATCGAATGGGAAAATGGGAAATTAATCGCTGAAAGAGAAGTGCCTAGTGGCGTAGAGAAATTCGAATTAAGCCTGCCAGCCTTAATAACCTGCGATAAAGGTAAAGATGAACCAAGATACGCATCGGTAATGGGTTTAATGAAAGCTAAGAAAAAACCCTTAGAAGAAATAGATGTGAGCATAGAAAGTGCTACTGGGCTAACTCCAGTGGAAGCTAAGCTGCCAGCAGCTCGTACTGGTGTGAAGATTTTTGAGGGACCTGCTCAAGAGACGGCTAAGCAGCTTTTAGAAGCTCTGAAAAATGAAGCTAAGGTGCTTTAAGTTGCATCGTTAGCAGTTTACATATTAGTCGCTGTAGAAATTTCTGAATTAGTTGTCTGTGAATTAGTTGTCGCAGCTAATTCAGAAATTAAAAACCTTAAACTTGCTGAGTCCTTAAGCTTATAATTTATCCCTTCACCGGAAACAGCGTTTCCGACTAAAACGAAATTACTCTGATGATTAACATTATCCATAGCTCTAGCAGCTTCGTATTCTACAGGCTGATCCCCAAAAATATAAATATCTTGTTCCTTCGCTTTACCCTTTTCATGGTTCTCCATAAGAATTTGAGCTAATGGTTTAAATTTATCTGCATTAAAGCTTTGATGGCGCAATTCTATAAAACGACCGTATTGTTTTACTTTCCAGTCACGGTTAGCAGAAGTAAAATTCTCAAGATCCTTGATTAGAGACTCTTTTAACCCAGTATAATCATTAGCTTTAATACCAAAGCAGACTGAACCAGGAAGGGTAAATATATCCGTAATTGGAGACTCTGCTGCTTGTTTATTAGATGATTTCTGAGAATTAGAAGTTGTATAATTCAATCTTATATATTTCTCTATAGATGCTTTCATGCTCGCTGTCGCCCGAGATAAGCTTAAATTTGCATCCTGCACAATTTTCTCTGTTGCACCTCTTTCATTAATCTTCACACGCCCATTTTCACAGAAAACTGGAATCCCAGCCCCTGGAACATTTGATTTTCTTATTTCGCTTGCTGGACGAGTAGTAACGAAATATATTTGATAACGAGTATCTTTTTTAAGTTCCTTTAAGTCTGCTATTAGCTTGTCATCTAAATTAGGGGTGATATGCCCTGCGCTACCAGCCTCCGATGGGCGCAAAGTGCCGTCTATGTCAAAAATCAATATCTTAGGCTTAGCTGAATTTAATCTATCAAAGAGAATCTCCGTCTCATTAGCTCTTTCTTGATTACTAATCGCTTTACTAATTTCTGGTAATTTCTGTAATGCCCAGCCCTGAGCAGTATTAAACAATTTACTTGCAATATTCTTAACCTCCTCTAATACTGGTGAAATAAAAAACTTACTTCGCGATAAAGGTTGAAAACGACTAGTAATCGACTCCCTTGAGTCAATTACAGAATCTAAATGCTTAGCTAAATTTAGAGGATTTTGAATATTTTCCTTAGACGCTTGGTAATCTTGATCAGCAGCGGCTTCAAAAGTCTTCTGCAAATCTTCATCACTTGAATAAGCAGCATCTTTCATCTGGTGACTGTGCAGTAGGTTTATAAAGTCTACTGAATTATCGGTGGAAAGCTTATGTTTACGACCTTTTACAGCAAGACCGATGAATGTATCTAAATAATGAAAAAGTGCTTTTAACTGTTTATCTTTGTCTGTAACCGCACCCATTGCATGCGTGAAAACTGATGAATTTAATGCTGATAGCGCCAAAGACATACTTAAAATAATAGCAAGAAAGTTGTTATCAAAAATCAAGATGATTGAGATTTAATCTCCAGATAAAGCCCGACTTCAACAGTTAACAATAATTGATATTATCTAATATATGTCCTTCTTTAAAAAGATTTTAAGTAAGATACCTTTTCTAAAAGGCAATGAGAAAACTGAAAGCAAAGAACAACTCAATTTAGCTGAAAGCGGAATCTTAGCTAATATATCGGAAACAGATTCAATACCAAGTAATTCTTTAAATGCAGTACTAGAGAGAGTTTTAATCAAAAAAGCAGAGCTAGATGATCTAGAAGAAGAACTTATTCGCTCTGATTTAGGTGTAGATTTAGCTATGGATTTCACCGAGCTTTTACGTAAAGAGCTTAAAGCCCAAAAAGAAATTTATAAAGATGACTTACAAGACAAGCTCAAAGAATTTCTGCTAGGAGCTTTTACGGAAGTTAAAATCCATAGAAATAGAGCACAGCTAAGCCCAGTTAGCGAAAAATTAGACCCCTTTAAATTTAGCTGTCCTGAAAATGTACTTACTGTAGTTATGATACTTGGCATTAATGGTGTCGGAAAAACTACTAGCATAGCTAAACTTGCCTATAAATACAGAAACTTAGAGAATAAAAGAGTATTAATCGCAGCTGGAGATACTTTCAGGGCAGCAGCAGAAGACCAACTGCGTACTTGGGCAGAGAGAACTGGTGCTGATCTAATCGAGATGCCGCATGGCTCTAAATCTAGTGCTGTCGTCTATAAAGCGATAGAGAAGGCTAAGAATGAAAATTATGATCTTGTACTTATAGATACCGCTGGTAGATTACATAACAAGAAAAATTTAATGGAAGAATTATCTAAAATTCAAGAAGTAGTGAAAAAAAATCTAAATGGTCAAGCTTACCATTTGGAAACCATGCTGGTTTTAGATGCCTCTATGGGGCAGAATTCTCTGATACAAGCTCAAACTTTTAATGAGCTTTGTGAAGTGGACTCTATCATTCTGACTAAGTTTGATGGCTCTTCTAAGGCTGGGACTGTCTTTTCTATCGCCCATAAACTTAAAATCCCAGTCAAGTTCTTAGGTGTGGGAGAAAAGATGGAAGATCTAGAAGAGTTTAGTCCAGAGGCTTTTACTAAGAAGTATTTTTAGAATTCTTAAACGACGAGAAGCAGTTAATAAGACCTATACCCAACAGGGTATAAAGTAGGCTAAAGTAGTGATATTTATACCCTATCAGGTGTAAATATCACTTAAGTGAAGGGATTATACCCAATGTGGTATAATTTTGCTATAAAACACTTAAATTAGACCCGAAAAGGTATAAAATGCTGTTATCTATTTTCATAAAACAAAAAAGAAAAATCGCTAAACTCACGCAAATAGAACTCGCGGAGAAAGCTGGAGTGGGCTTAAGATTTCTTAGAGATTTAGAGCAGGGTAAAGAAACTTTAAGGTTAGATAAGGTAAATCAAGTACTGAGTTTATTTGGTTATGAAATGGGACCAGTTAAGTCTCAGCTAGGTGATAGTTAGAATGAGAAAAGCTGAGGTCTTAATGCACGAGGAACTTGCAGGCTGGCTAAGTCAAGATGAGCTGGGATATCACTTTCAGTATGCAGAAGAGTACCTTAAGTCAGAAAACCCTGTACCAATAAGCTTTACACTACCGATTAAAAAAGAAGCCTTTAACAGCTCTGTGTTATTTCCTTTTTTTGATGGGTTGATACCCGAAGGTTGGCTTTTAAATATAGCTGAAAAAAACTGGAAACTTAAGCCTAGAGATCGCATGGGCTTGTTAATGGCTTGCTGCCTGGATTGTATTGGGGCGGTGAGTATTAATCCATTAATAGAAGAATCATGAGTAATCGCTGCTTATACTGCTATTTAGCTTTAGCTGACGGTGAAATTGATTTTCATCCGAGCTGTAGTAAAAAAATATTTGGAACTGCTGTTCCGCCTCTAATGCCTTATTCAGAAGAGAATCTAGATGAACTAGCTGAGCAAATTATCCAGTCACAGACCACTGTAACTGGAGTTCAGCCGAAACTATCTCTACATTTAGCCTCGGCAGAAAATCCAAATCAAGTCAAACGTTTTACTATAGTAGGAATGTGGGGAAATTATATTTTAAAACCAGCATCACCACACTATCCTGAATTAGCAGAGATAGAGGATTTGACTATGCACCTCGCTGAGATCGCTAAGATTAAAACAGTACCTCATAGCTTAATTCGCTTATCCTCAGGTAATCTTGCGTATATTACTAAAAGAATTGATAGATGGAAAGGGGGGAAGCTCCATATGGAAGATATGTGTCAGCTCACTGAAAGGCTTACAGAAGATAAATACCAAGGTTCTTACGAGCAGATCGCTAAAGCAATTTTAAAATATTCTGTAAATCCAGGACTTGATTTAGTTAATTTCGCGGAATTGATTTTATTTTCATTTATAACTGGAAACGCTGATATGCACCTGAAAAATTTCTCTTTAATTTACCAAAGAGATACGGGGCCTGTGTTTTCACCTGCTTATGATTTACTCTCTACAGTCTTAGTAAATCCTAATGATGACGAAGACTTAGCTTTAACTCTTAGTGGCAAAAAGAAAAAAATTAATTGTGATGATTTTAATAAAGCTTTTAATACCATGGGCTTAGAGGGAAAACAGCAGAAAAATATTTTTAAGAAAATGGAGAAAGCTCTACCTAAATGGTGTGAATTTATAGAGCTGAGTTTTTTAAGTAGGGAGATGAAAGGTGCTTATGTAAAGCTGTTGGAGGAGAGGTTTGGGCGTTTGGGGTGTTGAAGTTATAAATTCAAGCTAGGGATCAAGCTGACCTACTAGTAAAGAGATGCCCAAAAGCTTGAGCCTTTGGGCATCTCTTTTTAATCTTTACACTTATTAACTTAAGCTACTGAAAGCCCAGCCATAAGCTGCTCTTTCTCTGGGTGAGCAGCAATAAGACTTTCTTCACTATCCACCACAGCATCAAAGCCTGAACCAGATGGGATAAGACGTCCGATAATAACGTTCTCTTTAAGACCGTGTAACCAATCCGTTTTACCTTTAATCGAAGCTTCTGCAAGAATTCTAGTAGTCTCTTGGAAAGAAGCTGCTGATATAAAGCTCTCCGTATTTAAGCTAGCCTTAGTTAAACCAAGTAGAACGTGTTTGTATTGAGCAGTAATCTTACCTTCTTCCTCAGCTGCTTTATTAATAGTTCTTACATAATTAATATCATGTAATTCACCTTGAAGAAGCTCAGTATCACCGGGATCATCGATTCTTACTTTACGAGTCATCTGTCTAACTATAGTCTCAATGTGTTTGTTTGCAATTTCAACACCTTGAGAGACATATACTGACTGAACTTCATCGACTAAGAACTGTTGTAAATGCTCTACACCCTTATACTCAAGAAGATCATGCGGATTAGGCTGACCATCTGTAAGAAGGTCTCCTACGTTAATCTTATCACCATCATTAACGACGATGTTCTGACCAACAGGAATAACGAACTCTTTACGCTCATCCGCAGTTTTAATAAATATAGTCTCAGCACCATCTTCATTAAGAACTTCAGCGACACCAGATACATCAGAAATAATCGCTGGCTCTTTAGGCTTTCTACCTTCAAGTAATTCTTCTACTTTCGGAAGACCCTGAACTATGTCACCAGTCTTAACTTTCTCATAAATAATAGTAGCGAGCTGATCACCCTGCTGAACTAAAGAATGGTTATCGACGTGTAATCTAGTACCAGAGCTTACAAGGAAAGGACGCGCCTTTCTAATCACGACTGTGTTTCCTTTCACTTCCGTTACTATACCTGGCTCCTCAAGCGGCTCTGAATTACCTATCGAATCACCTTTAAGAACGTAGTCCCCTGCTTTAACTTTAGGAGCGACCTTAGAAGTAACAGTAAAACTAGAAGCATCATCTAGAATTAGGATTCTAGATTTATCTACTTGATTTACGAAAACCTCACCAGAAGTCTGTGCAATAGACTGAACTTTTGCTACAGCTTGATTAGCTTCAACAAAGTCACCTGGCTGAACAAGAATCTCAGTAATAGTAGATGATGTTCTCTCAGACCTTAGAATAATATTTTCTTGGAAAATAATATTTAATGTCTCAGCTTCAGTATCGAATTCTACGATTCCCTTAGAATCTTGGTATTGATCTTCACAAGACAGTATCAAACTAGTCTTAGTGAGTGCTCCACCATTAAAGTTACGAACTTTATCACCGTCTCTGTAATGCATTTGCGTTACAGGGTAAATATTAATCGCAGCATCAGTAGTTTCAGCGGTAAACTCGACTTCACGTGGCTTAATATCATACAGCTGAACATCTCTAAGCAGGAGCTTAGTTTCACCAGTTTCTTCATGACTAAAGAGAGTAATCATACTTGGCTTAGTAGTCTTAACCTTAGGCATAATCTCTACACCTTCTTTAACGATGTCTCCATCAGCATACTTAAGAAGCTCTGGATCTTCTATGTCGAAAAGCTGTCCAGGAGTCACTGTTACTTCATGAATAATATTATTTTCAATAGTAACTCTAACTATACCGTCAATATTCGCATAAACGTCTTTAACAACTTCCGTTCCAGCTTTAACGTGAGTACCAGTCTCAATTATCGCAAGACTTGCATCTTTAGAAAGAGAATGAATCTCCTCTGGAATAAAAATTACTCTTCCATGCTTAGTAACAATCTTTCTATCATCTATTTCTAGATCATCGTATCTGATTTCACCCGAGCAAGGTAAGTGTAGTGAAAGCTCGTCATCAACAAGCTCTGCTAATATCTTACCATTCTCAATGGTCTCACCATTTACCATCTTAAGAACATACTTTTCATTAGCAAGAACCCAAAGATTACCTTGTTGATTCTGCTGTAATTTAGCATTAGAAGAACCTATCGAAGCGTTAATTACATTAAGAAGTCTTCCCCTAGCCAGCTTATTTACTTTTCTAGAACCGATTTCAGCTTCTTCAATAATAAGATCTGCACCATATCTTACTTCACCACTATGTTGGCATTTTAAAATAGTCTCAGAAATAGTATCACCTTTCTTAACCATCTCTCCATCTTTAATAATCAAATGACTACCTGATGAAAGAGGCAATACTGTACCTGCTTCTACCCAAATAGTACCCTGCTTATTCGCAAGTTTAGAAATGTTACCCTGTCTATCTTTAGTCTCATCAACACCAAAGTCTTTAAAAACTACTAGACCGGACTGCATAGTAATAACATCTTTAGAAGCCTTCTCTGTAAGAAGTTTCTTTTTACTTAAGTCTGGAACCTCGCCAATAATGGCACCTTTATCAACATGAGCCCCATCTTTAACAATAAGTCTTGCACCTACTGGCATATTCATAGACTCTGAACCAACCGAAAGCTTACCAGCACTAAGTGTTTGATAAACAATATCACCATACTTAGTTCTGATTTCTCTAACTTCAAAACCATATTTAACGGTACCAGAAGCAGTAGAAGTATAATACTCTCTTGCTTTACTATGACCAGCTACCGCACCACCCGTGTGGAATGTTCTCATAGTCAACTGTGTACCAGGCTCACCTATCGACTGAGCTGCGATAATACCTATCGCTTCACCTAAATTAACAGGTCTATTATCAGTAGAAGACCAGCCATAACAAGTCTTACAAACGCCATATTTAGCTTCACAAATAAGTGTAGATCTGATTTTTACAGATTTCAAGCCAGAAGCTTTGATCTTTTCAGAAGCTGATCTATTAATTATAGTACCCTTCGGCGTAATAACTTCTTTCGTCTCTAGGTTAGTAATATCTTCAGCAGCAGTTCTACCGATAACTCTAACATCAATACCAGTTACAATAGTCTCTCCATCATAAAGAGCTCCTACTTCAATAAATTTCTCAGTTCCACAATCATCTGTACGAATAATTACATCCTGAGCTACATCTACAAGTCTTCTAGTCAAATAACCTGAATCCGCTGTTTTTAACGCTGTATCTACGAGACCCTTTCTCGCTCCAAATGCAGAAATCACATACTCTGGAACAGTCAAACCCTCTTTAAAGTTAGATTTAATCGGAAGGTCAATAATTTTACCCTCAGAGTTAGCCATAAGACCCCTCATGCCAACTAGCTGACGTACTTGTGACACATTACCTCTCGCACCAGAGAATGCCATCATATAAACTGGATTTAATCTATCAAAATACTCTACGACGGCTTCAGTAACTTTATCGTTAGTCTCAGACCAAGTATCGATAACCTTGTTATAACGCTCTACCTCAGTGATTTCTCCCCTCTCGAATCTCTCGGTCGTCTTAGCTAATTCAGCCTCAGCCTCAGCTACTAATTCAGCTTTCTTTGGTGGAACTGTTAAATCTTCAATACTAATAGTAACAGCCGCTTGGGTAGCAAACTTGAAACCTAAATCTTTAAGGTTATTGGCTAAAACAGCGGTAAGCTCAGCGCCAAAGTTCTCATAAACCTTAGCGATCATTCTGCCTAGTATTTTTTTATCAACGATCTGATTAATGAAAGCAGGTTTCTTTTTCTCTCTAGTTATTCCTGGTGCTGCTTTTGTTTCTTTTGTTTGCATGGTGTTTATAAACCTTTCCTCTAAACTTAAATAGCTACTGCGTCTTTTTCAATCGAATCTACGATAGTCTTATTAAAAATAATTCTACCTACTGTAGTTTCAATGATCTCAGATGAGCCAGAGTCAGTCTGAGTAGTTCTAAGCTTAACCTTAGCGAATAGATCAACATTCTTAGTATGGTAAGCAGTGATAGCCTCTTCTTCATTAGAAAAGACACTACCAGCACCCCTAAACAATTTCGGATCCTCTGAATTAGGCTTATCTATAGTTAAGTAATAAATACCTAAAACCATATCCTGAGTAGGCGTAATTACTGGCTTACCTGTAGCTGGTGAAAGTATATTAGTATTAGCCATAACTAAAGTTCTAGCCTCAGTCTGCGCTTCTATACTTAATGGAACGTGAACCGCCATTTGGTCACCATCAAAGTCAGCGTTAAAGGCTGAACAGACTAATGGATGCAGTCTGATGGCTCTTCCTTCTACTATAACTGGTTCGAAAGCCTGGATACCTAATCTGTGAAGCGTAGGGGCACGGTTCAAAAGAACTGGATGACCTTCTACTACCTCTTTAAGAATACTCCAAACCATCGGAGAGCCTTTCTCTATAAGCTTTTTAGAAGCTTTAATATTTTGACAAATCTGTCTATCTATCAACTTATTAATAACGAAAGGTTTAAATAACTCTATCGCCATCTCACGTGGAAGTCCACACTGATGTAATTTTAGTGAAGGACCTACAACGATAACTGATCTACCAGAGTAGTCAACACGCTTACCAAGAAGGTTTTGACGGAAGCGACCCTGCTTACCTTCAATAATATTAGAAAGAGATTTAAGCGGTCTGCCATTCGTACCAGTAACGACTCTACCTCTTCTACCATTATCAATAAGAGCATCTACTGCTTCCTGAAGCATTCTCTTCTCATTACGGATAATAATTTCAGGCGCGCCCATGTCTATAAGTCTTGCTAGACGGCTATTTCTGTTAATAACCCTTCTATAAAGATCATTCAAATCAGAAGTAGCGAATCTGCCACCATCTAACTGAACCATCGGCCTTAAATCTGGAGGACATATCGGAAGAACGTCCATAACCATCCAACCTGGATCTGTCTTAGAGTTTAATAGTGACTGAACTAATCTTAAACGCTTAACACATTTAATTCTCTTCTGCTGTGAACCACCTACTTCAGCTAATTCAGCTTTTAAATGATCTCTAACCTTTTCTAAACCAGGCAAGCCTAGTAGTTCACCTCTTTCGGCTCTACTGCTTGCATTCGGGTACTCATATTTAGGCTGAGCTAAATCTTCTAATAATAGAAGAAGTGCTTCAGCGCCGATACCCACTTCAAACTGAGCAGTCTCATTATCTAAAAGCTGCTCATACTCTTCCTCAACAATAATTTGATTTTTCTTTAAATTCTCAACATTACCTGGATCTATAACTAGATAAGAATTAAAGTAAACTACTTGCTCAAGATCCTTAAGAGTCACGTCTAAAAGTAAACTTAAATAACTTGGGATACCCTTTAAAAACCATATATGTGAAACAGGAGCTGCAAGAGTAATAGAACCCATTCTCTGTCTTCTTACTTTAGATTCAGTAACTTCTACTCCGCATCTTTCACAGACTATACCTTTATGGCGAATACGCTTATATTTTCCACAAGAACACTCCCAGTCCTTAACTGGACCAAATATTTTCTCACAGAATAAACCATCTTTCTCTGGCTTTAAAGTTCTGTAGTTAATAGTCTCTGGCTTAGTTACTTCACCATAAGACCAACCGAGAATCCTTGAAGGCGAAGCGATCTGTATCTTAATACTATCGAAAAGATCATTATCAGCGACTAGGCTGTTTTTCTCAATTTCATGAATTTCATCACTGTCAATATCATGCTCAAGTGCTTCAATGGAAGCGATACCCAAAGCGTCTAATTCATTACCAATTTCATCTGACATCTTAAACCTAACCCTTTTCTAATATTTAGTTAAAAGTAAACCCTGACTTAGTTTCAAGCTTTAATCCTAGTTCCTCACTGGACTTAAGATCATTAATAGCTTCATCTAATCTAGGTAAATGATTCTTAGTCTTCATAAAATCAAACGTAGAATCAGAATCTAAATTCACTTCCTCTAAGTTAGAATCACCATCAGAATTTTTAACTGATTTTAAAGCATGAATATCAAGACCGATAGACTGTAATTCTTTCAAGAGTACTTTAAATGACTCTGGAACTCCAGCTGGAGTAATATTCTCACCCTTGACTATCGCTTCGTAAGCTTTAGCACGACCTACCACATCATCAGATTTACGAGTAAGCATTTCCTGAAGAGTATAAGATGCACCATAAGCTTCAAGTGCCCAACACTCCATTTCACCAAGTCTCTGACCACCAAACTGTGCTTTACCACCAAGAGGCTGCTGAGTAACAAGGCTATAAGGACCTGTAGACCTAGCGTGAATCTTATCATCAACAAGGTGAACTAGTTTAAGAATATACATAACCCCGACTAATACAGGATTATCAAAATACTCACCAGTACGACCATCTATTAATTTAACTTTTCCGTCTGCACCCAACCAAGAATACTTACCATTCTCTATAGTTCTAGCTTTAGTAATTTCATCTTTAATTAAATTATCAGAAGCACCTTCACCAAACATTTCATCAAAAGAAGGGACTTCATAGGCATGATCTAAAATCGTAGCAGCCATACCTAAAATACATTCATAGATCTGACCTACGTTCATACGAGAAGGAACACCTAGTGGATTTAGAACTATGTCTACTGGTGTACCGTCTGGTAAATGTGGCATATCTTCAACTGGAAGAATTCTAGAAATAATACCCTTATTACCGTGTCTACCAGCGACTTTATCACCGACAGAAATTCTTCTTTTCTGAGCTATAAAGACTCTAACTATTTTATTAGAAACAGGCGGCAATTCATCGCCCTTATCTCTATCATAAATTCTTACAGCTATAACTCTACCTTTCTCACCATGCGGCACTCTAAGTGAATTATCCTTAACATCTCTCGCTTTCTCACCGAAAATAGCTCTAAGAAGTCTTTCTTCAGGAGGATTATCAGATTCACCCTTAGGGGTAATCTTACCGACTAGAATATCATTCTCTTTAACCATGGCTCCGATACGGACGATACCATTCTCATCAAGGTGCTTAAGAGCATCTTCACTAATATTAGGAAGCTCTCTCGTGATTTCTTCAGCTCCTAGTTTAGTCTGCCTAGCATCTATTTCATATTTTTCAATGTGGATAGATGTATAAACATCCTCTCTAACTAGTCTTTGGGAAATAAGAACCGCATCCTCAAAGTTATATCCTTCCCAAGGCATAAACGCGACAAGAAGATTTTTACCTAACGCTAATTCACCTTCACAAGTAGCAGCACCATCAGTAAGTGCTTGACCTGCTTTTACTTCCTGACCAATCTTAACGATAGGAGTCTGATTTAGACAAGTATCCTGGTTAGATCTCATATATTTAAGAAGATCATAAGTCTTAGAACCTTTTCCATCTTCAGTAAATTTAATTCTGATTCTTCTAGAATCAACGTAGTCTACGATACCGTCATGATCAGAAATAACTACCATGCCACTATCCCTAGCTACCTGCCCCTCTATACCAGTACCCACAAGCGTTCTTTCCGCTTTAAGTAATGGAACAGCCTGGCGCTGCATATTAGAACCCATAAGCGCACGGTTCGCATCATCATGCTCTAAGAAAGGAATTAAAGAAGTACCAATCGAAACGATCTGAATAGGTGAAACACCGACTAGATCTACATCTTCACCTTTAGTCTCAATAAATTCATTCTTATATTTAACTGGAACCATCTCGTTAGTGAAATGACCAGATTCTTCTATACGAGTATCACCTGTAGCGATCTTAGAATTATCCTCATCGGTAGCAGTATAGTACTTAACTTCATTCGTAACTACGCCATCAACTACTGATCTATACGGAGTTTCAATAAAACCAAAGTCATTAATTCTCGCATGTGAAGCTAAGCTACCAATCAGACCAGCGTTAGGACCCTCTGGAGTCTCTACTGGACAAAGTCTTCCGTTTTGGGAAGGGTGAATATCACGAACCGCAAAGCCCGCTCTCTCACGAGATAAACCACCAGGACCAAGAGCAGAAATACGACGCTTATGCGTTAACTCTGCAAGTGGATTAGTCTGATCCATAAACTGTGATAACTGAGAAGAACCGAAGAACTCTCTAATAGCAGAAACTAACGGCTTAGGGTTAATCAAGTTAGCTGGAGTCAGACCTTCCTGCTCCTGAAGAGTCATTCTCTCTTTAATAATTCTCTCTATTCTACTTAGACCTAATCTAAACTGATTCTGAAGTAATTCACCTACTGATCTAACTCTTCTGTTACCCAAGTGATCAATATCATCTATCTGAGCTTCATCAAAATTAAGCTTAACTAGATAATCAATAGCTGCAATAAAATCTTCCTTAGTAAGAACTCTTAAATCCTCTGGGGCATTAGGTCCTAATTTTTTATTAAGCTTATATCTACCAACAAAACCTAAGTCATACTTCTTAGCATTAAAGAATCTGCTTTCTATAAGCTGCCTAGCACCATCAACAGAAGGATGCTCACCCGGTCTCATTTTTTTATAAAGCTCAATTAAAGCCTCTTCCTCATTAGAAGTCGGGTCTTTTTCAAATGTCTTAGCCAAGAAATCATAATGAGAGAAAAGATCTTTCATATCCGCCTCGGTATAACCTAATGCTCTTAGGAAAACCGTTACAGGGATTTTTCTTGTTTTATCAATTTTAATATAAATATAATCAGAAACATCGGTCTCTAACTTAATCCAAGCACCTCTATTAGGAATCAGTGTCGCATTAAATATTCTCTTACCGCTTGGCTCAATCTCTCTCTTGTAATAGATACCAGGTGATCTAACGATCTGAGAAACGACTACACGCTCAGCACCATTAACAATAAAAGTACCTCTTTCAGTCATCATCGGTATTTCACCGATAAACATCTTACTTTCTTTAATTTCACCACTGTCTCTATTTACGAAACGCACTTTTATGTATAACTTTTTAGTAAAGCTTTGCTCATTCAGCCTAGCTTCCATAGGAGTTTTAGCTTTATTAGGCTCCTGATGCTCCTCAAAAGTATAATGATTATGTAAAAAATATAATTCTAATCTGCCTGTATAGTCAGTTACTGGCGAGAAATTCTCTAACTCTTCAGCTAGCCCCTCTGTCAAAAACCTCTGGAAAGATTGCTTCTGAATTTCGGTTAGATCTGGTAACTTTATTGTTCTTTGTCCCTTATAGGCTTTGACTTTAGGGATCTTACGAGAATAATTTTTTGTTATCATAGAATGCCGAACGAGGCCCCAATAAGGGTATCCTACTATTGAATTACCTATAATAACATAATGGAATATTATGCTAAGCTTAATGAATTATTCTTTATATTTTATTTCTAATTTTATATATTACTGATTAATATATCTATGTTCTTTCTTCTTAGAACCAAACAATAAAGTCCAAATCGAAAAGTCCTCGGTTATTTTTCTGATATTCTCCGTAGACTCTTTTATACCCTTTCTCAGCTGTGGGTCATTAACAAAGGAGTTAGAAGCCTTAATAAGATTTTTAATATTATCCGCATCTTCTTCACCAAACACAGCATTTACTCTATTCGCTAAATTCTTAATCGCCTCAGAAGATTCAAGATTAACCCTAATAAGGCTGTCAAGCCTAATCGGCTCTAAACTTATAAAATGTGGCTCATCATAATTAAACTTATCAAGAAACTGTTCTTCTATCTTAATCGAAGTAAGATCCACGTACTGCTCACCTATCAAGCCAGAAGGCACTATAGTAACCTGATTCACTAAACTTATAGGGACATCGTCCATAGTCACTATAGCCTGAACAGCAATATGCTTTCCTTTTCGAATATGATGCTGATCAGTAGCCAACCTCGCAAGCCCAATCTCTAATTGAGCTTGATTAATTTTCTCTCTTGCAAAAACTAAATCCTGAATACTAGAACTAGTAAGTAAACGCTTACCTTCTTGAAGGTGAATATTACCTATCTCAGCTATCTCTTTACTCGGCAATGGCTCTAAATCGATATCCTGATGAACGGGTTCAATCGATTTCACCAAGCCAATCTTAAGCCCATGCCATCTTAGAGCAGAGCCTTCTTCTAAACCATTAACATTCTCAAAATAAAAAGTAAAAGTTCTAGATTTATTAAAATCATGCCCCTTCAACCAAAAAATAAAAGCAAGTAAAGCAAAAAGACCAAGTGTAGCTACAAAGCCTATTCTATTTAGATCTTTTTCTTGAACCGCTACCACTCTGTCTATTCTAAATTATATGTGAGGAAATGTTTTATTTTTGTTTGAAGCTAATAAAATTTCACTAGTTTTCCACACAGTAAAAAACCAACAAGCTAAAATAAACCCCTATGGTTAAAGTCGCATGGATTCAGGGAAAATCTCAGGGAACTATAGAAAAGAATCTCAGTTACCTAACGCAAAAAATTAGAGAAGCCTGCTCTAGTATTAAACCAGACTTAGTCATACTTCAAGAACTCTGCCTTACTGATTATTTAGCGATTACTGAAGCACCCGAGAATTTCGATCTAGCTTTTCATAAAGAAGCTGAGGAAATTAAACACTTTTTAGCTTTAGCTAAAGAATTATCTATTAATCTGGTTTTTCCTTTTTTCGAGAAAGTCTCTCCAGCAGTATACTTCAATAGCCTTTATGTCATAGATGGAGAGGGACAGATTAACTGCCATTATCGTAAAATGCATATTCCAGATGATCCGGGCTTCTATGAAAAATATTATTTCAGAGCTGGGGATAAAGGGTTTCAAGTAGCTGATGTTAAAGACTCTGCTGGAGATAGTTTTAAAGTCGGCTGCCTAATCTGCTGGGATCAGTGGTTCCCTGAAGCTGCTCGTATAAATGCTTTAAAGGGAGCTCAAATATTAATCTACCCTACAGCTATAGGCTGGGATGGGACAGCTTCGCCAGATATCTATCAAGACCAGCTTGAGGCTTGGTTTACTTCGATGCGTGCTCATGCTATCGCAAATCATGTTTTCGTTATCGCTGTAAATAGAGTAGGCAAGGAAGGTCACTTAGATTTCTGGGGGAACTCTTTCTGTATAGATCCTTATGGCAGAATCCTAGAAAGAAATGGTCAAAATGAGACTATTAGCCACCTTGACCTAGATTTAAAAGTTATAGATGAAGCGAATCGTTACTGGCCTTACTTTAGAGATAGACGAGTGGATGCTTTCAATGATCTGCTTAAAATCTGGGTGGAGTAAATCCACCTATTTTTAAATTATTTTATTATAATTAAGATTTTTAAAAATAGA
>Ga0208723_1000059_pt1 | contig 42949 bp, 60 predicted proteins | sample LakMenEpi31Aug12_FD_150750 | JGI IMG/M metagenome (GOLD analysis project Ga0208723, IMG submission 150750) | Freshwater microbial communities from Lake Mendota, WI - 31AUG2012 deep hole epilimnion (SPAdes) | ecosystem: Environmental > Aquatic > Freshwater > Lake > Epilimnion/Euphotic zone ...
TTCTCAGCCCTGTCCTTTGCCAGTATCTCGTAGACCTGATACTCGGACAGGTTGCGGTACTTCTCATCGAGCAGACCGCCCTCGGGCAGGTAGTACCCGCCGTCTTTTAGAATCAGGTTGATGACATAGTCACACGCCTGATTCCACAGCTGAGGGTCACGGCTTCCACGATTGACCGAGTGGAGCAGTGCGATGTGAAGCACCTCGTGTGCGATCAGCCCAACAACCTGCCTCACATCCAGCTTCTCGAGGAAGGTGGGTGCGTAGCGGATTCTCGTGCCGTCCGTGCATGCCGTGCCAACACTCTCGTCCAGCTCACTGGGCAGACCGCATGCGATTGCCCCAAAGAATGGGGCATCGCACACGATCCGCACCCGAGCCTTCTCGAGGATAGATTCTGCACTAAGTTTTTTCTTGTTCATCGCTGAACCTCCTTTTTGTTAGGCCACCAACAGGTGACCACGATTCGCTACCCACTCTCCGTAGTGCGGGCAGATCTCAACTTTTGGTGCGACCTTGGTCGCAGTTTTACAGGCGAACGCCTCGAACGCCTCGCCGAGTCGAGGGATGTAGCTGAAAAACGCTTTCGAGTTTTTCGCATCAGCCTTCAGCCTCGCCGTCAACGCTCCGATTAAAGCCCACCGAACCTCGGGCTTGGTCGGCACCGATGCCTTGGCGGGATTCGCCAGTATCTCGTCGGGCAGAGTTGCCAGCCCCTCGTAGACCGAGAGGAAGCCGTGCAGGTCAACGCCAGCTGTCCCGAGCGAGGCGGTGAGCCAAGCGGGAGAGGTGAGCTTTGCCTTCACGAGTCTGTCAACTGCCTCCCACGAGCGAGGACACGCCACTTTCTTGGCGAACTCGGCGGTGGGTTCCTCAGCGAACCGATCAGGTCGGAACTGGAGGAAGCTGAGAATCTCGGGGGAGATCCCAGCCGTGCCAGCCCAGCCCAGCCAGTGGTTGAGGTCGGGGAGGACTTCGATGGTCGCATCGAATCGCCCGATCAGGGGAGAGATGAGCCAGCCCACGCCAGCCCTATCAGTGCGGGCATTCGTCGCTCCGACGAACTGCACACAATCGGGGATGCGTTTGCCCTCGACCTCTCGTGCCCAGATGATGTGTTGCAGACCTTTCTGCACCGCCTCACTGGCCTGACCCAAGTCATCGAGGAAGCACAGGGTGGGCTTCTTTGCCTTGAGCAATCTCCTGAGCAGTCCGATTGGATCGAACACTGCTGACCCGTCGATCACGACTGGCAGACCTTTGTAGTCAGTCGGATCGGAGCAGGCAGGTGTATCCACGATGACCTCGGGGTCACCGCCGACCTCAGAAGCGACCCGCTTCCAAGCGTCCTGAACGATTGCCGTCTTGCCGACTCCCGCCCGCCCAATGAGCAGGCAGGAGATTTTGTTTTTGAATGCCGTTGCCAGATCGCTGGCGAGGTTTCCGATTTTAATTTGGTTGATGTTGTTGTTCATGTTGTCTGTTCCTTTATGTTTAGTGCTGTTAAGCAGATGCCACAGACCCGAGTGAGGACTGTAAGCTCTGCAGTGTGTTTAGTACCGACTTGGATGCGACCACCGCATCCTTCCTGACCGCTTTCGAGTCCCGCAAAATTTGCGGGTCGTTGAATGCGACCAGAGTTTTCCGAGCGTCCGAGAGTGCCTTCGCAATCTCAGCGTTTCCCGTGAAGTTCAACGCCTCTGCCTCATCGATGGTCTCGCTGATGGCAGTGATAGTTGAGTCACGGAAGATCGCCTTGGGATTCGCCAAGGTACGACCAAAGTGAGCGACCACATCAGCCACCCTGTCGAGTAGCTGTCTGTGAGCGTCAGCGAGGCGGGCTGAGATCGCCTGCTGGGCACGAGCCTGCAGTCGGGGGTCGTTGAGGTCGGTCTCCCGAGGGAATGCCTCAGCGTCGAAGGTCACCTCGAAGCGGGAGCGAAACTCGCTCGAGCTGGAGGGGTACTCCGATGCGTTGAACAACCCGTTCAGCCTGACCTCGGCCTCGTTCCTGATCTCGTCGTAGCGGGCACAGAGATCGTCGGCGAGTCGGTTGAACTCGTCGACCAGTCTGTTGTGTGCCTCGGTGAAGGCTTGAAACTGAGAGATCGGGAGAACCCGACTCTCTCCCCGCCACGGGAGGGTGAACTTGTAGAAGTTCTCCCTGATCCGAGAGGCAACCTGATTGACCGACTTCAAATAGTCGGGTCGGATCAGTGCCTTGACGAATCGCCCGCCCTGCCCAGCGGAGATCGAGTGATTGGCCTCGACCTCGCTGGTGGCTTTACGATCTTGTCTGCCACCGATGAAACGCCTGATCGAGAGATCGACCAGCCGTGCGTAGCTGTTGAGTTGCGTTGTTGTTATGTTGTTCATGTCTGCTCCTTCTGCCCTTGCGGGCGTTTTGTTTTTTGTGTGTGCCCCCTGATCTCAGGGATCACTGCAACCCTCGGGGCATTCCTCCCGAGGGCTGAGGGTGATCACTGCTTTCGCAACCACTCCGCTGGGACTGACATTTGCAGTCCTTTCGGGAGTGGGATGACCACTGCCTTGTCACCGCCAAGGAAGCCCCTGAAATTTACAAGGGTATCCTCGTTGGTGAAGGGCGAGTGCATCACCAAAGTCTCATCGACTTGGAATCGCTCTTCGTCCATGTGTTCCTCCTTTTGTTATTTGTTTTTTAGTGCGTTCAATTCCTGACCAAGCACTGCGACTCGGTTGAAGGCATCCAGTGCCGTATCTGCCACAACCCTCAACGCTTCCCTCAGCCGAGCGACCTCGGCCTCGGATTTACTCAACTTTACTCTCACATCGCTAATAGTTTCTGATTTCATTTTGTCTGCTCCTCCTTCTTTTTTTGTTCCTCCGATTCCAAACATTGATCGCAACCGCACCGACGAGAATCTCTCAAAAGAGAGAAGCACTGGGTGGGTGTGTCCTCGTGGATGATGTGCGAGCCTTCCTCGTAGCCGTAGTATCCGACTTTCAAGTAGACCCAGAACCCATCACCAACTGACCGCTCGTCGCTGATTTCCTCGACCCTGTGGTCTTTAAGTATCTTTTGAATTATTGTCATGTTGTCTGCTCCTCCTTTTGTTGGTTGTTTACTGGTAGTCCAAGATCGAGGCCAAGCATTCGGCATCGTTTGAGTCGGATGGTTCAAGCGGGTCTTTGTGGTACACCGCTCGAACTTCCCACTCATTCTCTAGCCCCCACTCGTACTCGTTCTTCTTGTTTTCCTCATCGCATATCAACTTTGCCAGCTCATGCGAATCGATGTTGTCCTCAAACCTTTCGCCAGTGCATTTATTTAATACATACCAATGGTGAATTTTCATGCGTCTGTTCCTCCTGTTTTTGTTTTTGTATTGAACCCAGCACTCAGTGCCGAATTCATTACTGCACCCCGAGCCGACATAGGCCAGAGGTGCAGTGTATGAATTCAGTTCTTAAATTTTAATCAGCCGAGTCAACTTGCTCCCGCTAGTCGTGACCCGCTCGGGTGATTGCCCGAGGCCGTCCAGTTTTTCCAAGAATCAAAGTGCCCTCTGGAAGTTTCCCGCATCCCTGCGGGTCACTGCCAGCTGATCTCGTTGCAAATTTTAGACCTCGAAACTTTTTGGTCACCCGATCATAAAGATCGTCAGCACCAATTAATCGTCTCGGGATTGCGGGGAGTCTCCGATATGTGGGGAGAATTTCCCTCGAGGAACGCACTCTGAAGCGTCGAACGACTTAGTATCGCCTGTAGAAGTTGTGGTGAGAACTATGGTGAGCTTATCACCATAATGATTATCCTGTCAACTGCTTTGTAGTTTATTTAACTGCTTTATGACACAAGACAGGGGAAGGCAGGGATCACCATCACACAGCCCAAAATATCGCACGAGGATGCCCGAGGAATTGATTTGAGGGTCGGGGTAGTATGGGGACAGCGGGTAGCTTTCACTCGAGAGCAGGTCTCATGCACGGATCTTGCGAACCATTTATTTTTATAAGCAGAAAGGGTTCGCTTGGTTTCGATTGGGTATCTCTTGCGAGTGATTCTCGGATGGATTCCAGAGGGGAGAGAGTTGTCATAGGGAGAGAGCTTACTCATCGATGGGTTTATCTCGTGAGCAGTAAGCCTCCCCCATAAAGGGAGAGGCTTGTGAGTTGTCACCGATTGGGAAATTCGCTCACAGGAAAATTCTTTTCATGCTCGGGTTTGACCAGCCCTCACGCTCGAAGGATCGAGTATTTTCGCCGTTATTTATTACGAGCTGGAGGAGTTCACGAGTGCCAGCTCTCGAGATATTCGCAACCCACACGGCTCTGTTCGATCTTTCATCCGCTGGGAGGACAACTGCTAAACAGCTGAAAGTGGTCGACAGATTAAAGATTGCAATTAAAAACTGATCCGTGCCGAAAGAATTAATGAGGAGGAAGCGGGTGAAGCAAGTTGACCCGAATAAAGATCTCAGCATCGAAGTGGTGAACGGATCACCAGTTGTCACGATGCCAGAAAAGATTCCCGATCCTGTTCCTGTTCCTGTCCCAGTCGTGCAAAAAAGAGGACGAGGAAAACCGAGGACAACATTTGAAAACTTCAGTCAGACGAAAATCAAAGAGCTGTATCGACTCGCTCGTCTCGGGATGAGTCTGAAAACCATGGCGGGTGCTGTGGGCATTGGGATCGGGAAGCTGATCGAGATGAAGGAGCAGAGCAGGGAATTTGCCGAGAGGCTAGATGCAGAGCGAGAGAACTTCATCGCCGACAACCTGACAAAGCTCAGGAATCACGCCCAATCTTCACCTCAGTCAGCCCAATGGCTACTCGAGAGAGTAAGACCAGAGGAGTTCAGCCAGAAGACAGAGCTAAGAGTCTCAGGTGGAACGACTAACACTCTCTCACTGGATGTATCATCTGCCATCTGTCAGAGACTGAGTGAGGCCAGACTGCAGACCATAGATGTTATTCCGTTAACAGAACCACCACCACAGCTTATGGAAGTACCTACCACTGAACAACAATGTTCATCATAAAAGATTATAGCATCAAATCTTTTATTCTCTTTTTTTGAAAATCAACGACTTACATCAGCTCCTCAGGATTCTCCAGATACCCCGTACCACCACCCCACCCCCCATGCGTCACACTAAATATATAGAGACGAGCAACCTACCACCCCCCTGCATTATCGGCTACACCCCCACCCCCTAAATTTCCCACCCCATGCCTTGGAATTACACCGAACACAAAGCCCGCCTTCACTCCGATGAAGCCTACAAATTACAGTTCTACGCCAAGTGCCGAGAATGGCTTAAACGCAGGGTTCGCAACGATCCAGACTACGCACTCATCCACCGAGTTAAGCGTCGCATACAAGCCCGCAAGCGACGAAAGAAGGCCAAGCTGGAGGCGAAGCGGTTAGCCAAGGAGAAGTCAAATGTCCCAAATGAATGAACTCCAGAAGCTGAAGTTCCTGTCCACACTGGCGGGGTTCTCCAGCCACTACCTTGGGATGGACAGCCTCTACCCTTGGCAGATCCAGTGCATGGATGCACTTGATGCTGGTGGCAGAGTAGCTGTCAGGGCACCCAACGGATCGGGCAAGTCCAGCTTCTTAGTGGTACCAGCCATCATCTGGCACTGCGCCGTATTCCCTAACAGCTATGTGATTGTTACTTCTAACGTAGGCAGACAGATTAAGTCAGGCTTGTTTGCCACCGTACACAAGTACGCCTCTAAGCTGAAGGGCTGGACGGTTAACTCCAACGAGCTGATCAGCCCGATTAATGGAAGGGCGGTGGCCTTTACCACGGACGAACCCCAGCGGATGGAGGGGTGGCATCCAGAGGGCAGCACAACTGGGGGCAAGGGCAACCTGATGCTGATCTATGACGAGGCCAAGTCCATACCTGCAGAGATCTGGCATGCAGGTGAACGCACCCAACCCAACCGCTGGTTAGCTATTAGCAGCACAGGTTCAGCAAACAGCTTCTTTGCCAAGTGCTTTAGGGAACATGCTAAGTTCTGGAAGACCTTCACTATTCCCATCGGCCAATGCCCACATATTACGGACGAGTCGATTAGAAGACTTAAGGAGCTGTATGGGGACGACCACCCGCTGGTCAGGAGCATGATCCATAACGAGTTTGTGGATGAGGCTGATAACGAGACCGTGATCTCGGAAACCAAGATCCATGACTGCAGGGCTACACCCCCAACCCACTTTCCTATGGATAGGGTGGCTTTTATCGACTGGGGTGGGGCAGGGGTTGACGAGACTGCCGTGGCCATCATGGACGGGAACAAACTGTTGCCTCTAATCATCATTAAGGATCGGGACGAGATGCGTACCGTCGGACGGGTGATAAGGGAGCTGCGGGCGTTTCAGGTTAACCCCAAGCTGGTCTGGGCTGACAACGGGGGTATCGGGTCGCCCATGATTAGGCGCATGGACGAGCAGGGGTACAGCGTCAACCGTGTGAACTTTGGTACGGCTGGTTTGGCTGGGTACGCCAACAAGGCTTCCGAGATGTTGTTTACGGCAGGCAAGCTGATTGAGGACAGGGGAGTGATCCTGCCCAAGGACGACATCATGGACGGACAGCTGTGTACCCGCAGGTTCTTCTGCACATCCAATGGCAGTATCAAGCTGGAGTCCAAGGCTGAATATAAGCAAAGGACAGGTGGAAGCAGTCCAGATCGTGCGGATGCAGCTGCTGGAGCCATCTGGGCTTATGTCAAGACCAGACCGAGCTTGACCTCAAATGATGCTGGTGGTAGTCATTTGCAGACAGATGTATTCGGCAATACCATCCAAACTAACTTTGAAGATGCCAGAAGTGGCTTCGACGCTGGGGACTAAATGACCACGCAAGAGCTGTACGATGCTTTTTGCGATGACCTTAAAAAGCGAACCACTTGGGAGGATCGGCAGAAGGTTTGGTACACCATGTGCAATGGTGGACTTCGTCGTAAGCGTAAACCTTGGCCGAATGCAGCCGACCTTCACTATCCTTTAGCGAACTCGATCATCAATAAGTTCGTACCGTTTTACATAAACCAGATTTACTCAGCTGAGAATCTGGCCAGCTTTACCCCACGCAAACCTCAGATGCAGTCTCTGCGCTACGCAGCGGAGAGCTGGTTTAACTACATGCTGCGTGAGCGTTCCAATTTTGAAACCGAGATGATGGTCTATGTGTCGGCCATGCTTCGTTGCGGGATCTCGTTTATGAAGACATCTTGGGATGAAGCCAACAGGTCGGTCAAGTTTGATGCAGTTAACCCGATGTATCTTGTGTTCCCGTACTACACCAAGGACATGGAGAGCTGTGATCGGATCTGCCACATCATGGAAATTTCTGAAGGCCAGTATCGTCGCAATGAGGCGTACAAGCAGGACGATGATTTTATTAAGCGGATCAAAGGCGAGGGGAACTCGGCTGGTGCTGGGGTTCGCTCGTATGATCAGCACAAGCTAGGCAAGCAGGGTCTGACCGAGGGCAGCATGCGGGATAACATCATTATCTGGGAGTGCTACTATCGGGATGACAAGGGGAAGATCATCGTGGAGACCTTCAGCCCGCAGGCTCCTGACGAACCTATTCGCCCTAAGTTTGAGCTTCCCTATGCCCACGGGCAGATGCCGTTTGTGCCGTGCATGCTGGAGTTTACTCCAGACAAAGGTTTTTATTCCAGCCGTGGAGTTTGTGAAACGGTTGCAGCGTTTGAGGCTGCGTTGACCAAGACCATGAACGCCAAGGCCGATGCGATGAGCCTCTACAACTCACCGATGTTTTCCTCTGATCAGGACATACCCAATGTGAACAATATCAAATTCGGCACAGGGGTTCTCTTGCCCACGGGAGTTAAGCCAGTACTCATGCCCCAGCCACCGATCAGCTTTGATCAGGAGATGGTGCAGATGCGTCAGGTATCCGAGTACTTGGTATCGATGCCCGACTTTGGCCTGACGCAGGGAAGACTCGGAAGCTCCAAGCCCCGCACGGCTACCGAGGTGCAGAATATCGGACAGCTGATGGGGGTGAACACAGATCTCCGCATTAAACTTTTCAGGCTGGCGTTGAGCGAAATCTACAAGCAGGCATATGCAATCCTAGTTGAGTACGCCCACGACCAGCTTCTCTTTGAATACCAGAACCAGTTCTCGGCTGTGCCTGCCGAGGCGATCATCTTTGATTACCAGATCAAACCTTCGGGTAGTGCTGACGGTGTGAACCGAGTGATGCAGTACCAGAAGGCTTTGGTGCGGTTCCAGACTCTCCGTAACGATCCGTACATTAACCAGCCAGAACTCCGCAAGGATCTGCTGGAGGTGGACGATCCCCACCTTGTCAACCGCATGCTGATCGATCCGCAGCTCAAGAAGCAGATGCAGGCCGAAGAAGCTGGAAGCGAGAATCTGTTGCTCGACCAAGGCTTCGGTGCTGTGGCTGTTGAGCCTGCCGACGATCACGAGGTGCATGTTCAGATCCACATGGATCGACTGCAGTTGGCTGGTCAGCGTGGACAGCAGCTGGCTCAGGATAGCGGTGCTGCCTACACCCAGCACTTACAGCAACACATCCAGTTCCTTTCCCAAACCAACCCGAACCTCGCCAAGCAGATCGGCGCACAGATTATGAAGGCCATGCAGACTGAGACCAAGAATGCTCAGTTCCAGCAGATGTTACCGCAGTGAATATCGTAGACGTTGACATGTCGGATATCAGGGAAAGGCTCGCAAGAATGGAAGAGCGTCAGGTCAGCCTATGTTCCATGCTTGAGCGGAGCCTCTCTAACTACGGGGATCTTGTGAATCGGGTGACGGCACTCGAGAAACTTAAAGGACATTTCTACCTAGCAGCTGCCATTGTCGGCACGGCTGTCTCCATATCTTGGGAGTTAATCAAGACCAAGTTCTTTAACAAAGGATAATACCATGCCCAGCAATCAAGAGTTTTTCGATGCAATCAAAAATATATCGGTAGATGCCGATACGCTTAATCTCAATACCGATCAGGTGGAGAGTAAGCTCGACACGGCTAATGGTTTGCTAACTACGCTTTCTGCTGATACTGCAATCATAAAGGCCGACATGGCTGATGGTGTCGCAGTAAGAGAAACATCAACTACTGGCGCAACGCCAACTACTTTTGATAGCACATCATACGCCACAATTTCAGCGAGCAACGCAAACAGGAAGGGGCTCGCCATTTTTAATGAGGGTGCTGGATTATTATATGTAACCCTTGGGACATCCACGACAACTTCGAGCCTATATACAGTTAGGCTTTCTGCTGGTGATTATTACGAGGTTCCATTTGGATACACTGGTTTAGTGGGTGGCATATTCGCCACGGCAGGAACGGCTAGGGTGACGCAAGTTAGCTAAGGAGCGAGAGATGCCACTAACTAAAAATACATTCACGGCTTCTAGCATATCAGACTCTACAACCGCTGGAAGGGCTTTGCTGACTGCGGGTAGTGTCCAAGCCCAAAGGACTGCTTTGGATATATTTCTTTCTTATGCCAACCTAGCGTCTTTTCCCGCAAGCGGAAACCTTCAAAGACTCTATCTCGCTTTAGATACGGCAAAAACTTATGTATGGAATGGGTCTGGATACACCGAGGTAAGCCCCAACCAACACGCAAGAACTGGAACAAACAATATAGCAGTTGGGGAAACTGCTTTATCAAGTGCCTCTCTTTCTGGGTTCAGCAATACAGCAGTTGGAGCTGATGCCCTTGCATCAAACACAAGTGCAAGTTTTAACACGGCCATCGGAGCAAGCGCCCTACAAAACTGCACAACGGGAAGTGCAAACACAGCCATAGGCACACAAACTCTTATGTATAACACGGGAAGCAACAATACCGCCATAGGAGCAGAAGCTCTAAAAAATAACACAAGTGGGAGTTCAAATGTAGCCATTGGTCGTAGCGTACTTAGTGCAAACACAACTGGACAATCCAATACAGCCGTTGGATTTAATTCACTTTTTTTAAATACAACAGGTAGCAATGGCACAGCCTTTGGGCAAAGTGCCCTATCAAAAAACAGTACTGGAGATGCCAATACCGCCGTTGGCTCTGGTTCTCTTTTACAAAATACAACTGGAAGCAACAACACGGCCTTGGGAGCAGGTGCGCTTTACTTAAGTACAACTGGTGGCAATAGCACAGCAGTTGGAACAAATGCTCTGCGAAATAATACGACTGGAAGCAACAACACGGCTTTAGGCTCAAGCGCACTTGAGGCAAATACCACAGGAGAAAACAACACAGCCTTTGGACTGAATGCTCTCAAAAGCAATACAGAGGGAGTTAATAATGTTGCTATGGGAATTAGTGCATTACATAGCAACACGACTGGTTATAATAATAGTAGTTTAGGGCAGGGTTCTTTATATAACTGTACTACTGGACACTCAAACTCTGCTCTAGGACTAAATGCTGGATTTACTATAACTACTGGAAGTAGAAACACTCTACTTGGAACACAGTCCGATGTTGATGCACAATCTAGAAATAATTGCGTTGTGATTGGTGCGAACACAATCTCTCCCGCAGTTAATGGCTCCCTTTCGATAGGAGCTAATATTGGATCGGGGAATGAAATGACAAATCTAGTGACTAGCTCTGGTGGTTCTATCGCCAATCAAGACCTTATTATTTATCTCAACGGCACAAGGTATCGAATTGCCCTAAAAACATAATGCCACTCTTCCTGCTCACTATCTTACTAGGCTCATGCTCGCCAAAGCCAACTGAAAGCGACTCACAGCTTCCTAGGTATTCTGATATGTCAGCGGCTCACGATGCAATGAACGCAAAATGAGCACCGACGATCAAGCAATCCAAGCCCTCCAATACCTCCTAGACGAAGGCTTTATCTCTCTTGGGTATATCGACGGAAAGCCTTCTGTGTGTCTAACGACAAGTGTGGAGGAAGCTCAGAAGGTAATTAAAGCTATGGCAAAAGATACAGCTGATTGGTGGAAAAAATGAATTGGCTAGTTAAAGCTGCAATCTGGTTCTTCCTACCACAGCACGACAGAAATATCTTTCTCGAGGCTTGCAAGCTGGCATCCATGCAAATCGAGCAGCAGGATGACACCGAGTACTACGGTGGAACCAAGCATGCCATTGCCTATGAACGCATTCGGACGATCCTAGTGAAAAGCGGTTACGCCAAGTCAGACATAACTGGGGCAGTCATTCATATGGCTATTGCGCTCAGATATCTGCAAAGCATCCGATAGTAGTTGACTCGCCCCCGACCAGTCTTACATTACCTACATGAACTGGATTACCGAAAACTTCGCAAATATCATGGCTGTGGTTGGGGCTGTAATCGTGCTGGCTCGCATTATTGTTAAGCTGACACCAACCCCTGCGGATGATGGCGTTCTAGACAAGATCGTTGCCGTCCTTAAAACACTCGGCCTTCATATCAACGACAAGTGATTCGTCTTATTGGAGCCGTCATTGACCTCGTCTTGAGGCTAATGCCGACACCAAGGGAGCAAGTAGATTCGGCATCCAAGAAAAAGAGGGATGAGAATCAGGATAGAATCAATCGTACTTTCACTGGCACTAGCGGTATCCCTTGGTGGGTGCGCTAGTACAGGTGCGAGATATCTCCCTCCAGACACAATAACTTTCCTTACAACCGACTATCGGTTTAAGGCTGTGATGAATGGTGGGGAGGATGTGAAAGGATGGGCAAGAGATGCACTCTCAACAATCAATGAGCTTCAATACCAGCTCGAACTCGAGCGAAACAAATGATCACCCGTGCGAAGATAGAGTCCATATATCAGGATATCCTCAAGGGATTAGAGCCTACCTTCGCAGCTCGGGTGGCTGCATGGAGGGATGCGGTTATTGCGGGCGGTGTGATTCCGTATGTTTACTGCGGTCACAGGACACCACAGGAGCAGCAGGATCTATACGAGCAGGGTAGGACAAAGGCTGGGCGCATCGTCACAAATGCGATGGGCTTGCCTGTACCCCAGAGCTTTCATTGTTACGGAAGGGCGATTGACTGGGTGCCCGTATTAAAAGTTAAAGAGGACGGATACGAGGCAGACTGGGGAAACATCCATAAGTACGGCATGGGGATTGAGAACGGGAAACTCTATAACCTGCAGGCACTTACATGGGAACGTCCTCATCTGCAGGACGGGTACTTCAAGGACTGGAGAGATCTGGCAAGGCTAGAGCGTAACGAGCCAAAGCAGGAGCCAGTCGTACAGAAGACCCAAAAGAAAACTAAGATAAAAGCAGGGCTGATACCCCGCCAAAAATAATAACTGTTTAGCAGTTGACAGTAGCCAGTTGAGCTGTAGCACTTTCCACAAGTGGCGACACTATACAAATTCATCAGGGCTTTTTCCGCAGCTTGGCGTGTCTTTTCTTTTTCTAATTCATCGCAAGCGAAGTGGATCGATGAAGATCGTACCGCACTTGTTCAATTTCTAAACTCTCGGTCTGGTGCAAGACTGAAAATACTTTTGCTTGGATACTGCGCTCTTCGGGATGCCCGAGCCTGCATGGCTGGTGGCAATCCGTTTGAGGCTGGTAAGTCGATTGGCTGTCGAGAGATGGTCAGTTACCTAGACTATCTAGGTGCCAGTGATCTAAGTAAAGATTCCGAGCCTGCCAGCGAAGGGGACATGGCAGATCTCGGTCATTTAGTCCCCTAAACTTCGGGAAAGAAAGGACTCCGTTATGTCCAATGAAGCAGTATTAACCGAACCAGCAACGACACCTCAATCGGGTGAAACGAGCGGGGCAGGTAAGAGTATTGATGCTGAGTTACAGGAACTCGGAAAACTAGCAGCACAGGTCGATGGCTTTTCCGAACCCAAGGTCGAAGCACAAGCTCCCCGTAAAACAGACGGACTCCCGTCTGCGGGTCAGAAGGAAACGGCTGAAAAAGCCACTCGTCGCACAGCATCCGCAACAGATTCTGCAAGCGAAGATCCAATCACCAAGGAAATCAAAAGCCTTGATGTTGGTGAAGAACGCCAGAAAAGCCGAGATCGTCTCGGCAATCTCTGGGAGCAGTTCAATCAAAAGCAGAAGGAGTTTGCGGAGCAACGGGCAAAACTGGAACAGGAGGTTGAGCAACTTAGAGCTGCTCCTCCTCGTAATTCCCGTGAAGCCTACACACCAGAAGAACTCCGTCAGTACGCTAAGGACTGGGAGGACGAAGGTCGTGATGATCTAGCTGCCGAAGCTCGCAAAAAAGCAAATACTATCGAGGAGGATGACCTTCGCAGGTCTCGTATCCAAGCCGATCAGCAAGCTAAATTCGAGAGTCGTGTACGCCAGAACTGGGACAGTCTTGTAAAAGAGAACCCAGACCTAACGGATAAGTCTTCTGATCTATATCAGACCACTATGTCCTATATGGGACATCAAGATCCAATGGTGAAGGACTTCTTGAACCGTCATCCAGACGGTCTTGTCCTTGCCAATGCGCTGGCAAAGCTGCAACTCGCTGGGGAGTCTGCTGCGGATGTTGTGAAAGAGAACGAGCGGTTAAAGGCCGAAAATCAAAAACTGAAAGGAAGAATGTCACTTGGATCTTCCAATCCTTCTGCGCCTATGGGCGACAAGAAGATTACTGATATGAGTACAGCGGAAGCTGAGTCTTATGTCAGGAACTTGGCGATGCAAGCTGACGGCTTCTAATCAGTTCTATTGAGGTAAAACAATATGGCTATGATGACTCAAGGTAACCCAGCTTCGTTGGGGGATCAGTTTCAGGCTTTGTTCTCCAAAAAACTTCTGGACGGCGTTGCTGAAACGCTCGTTCTGAACAATTACGGAACGAAGTATGACCTGCCCTCCAACACTGGGAACAACAGCATCACCATGTTCCAGTGGAATACCACAGCCGATGGCACTAATGTGAGCAATCTGACCGAAGGAACCCCGATTTCATCTTATCGTGAAGTTGGACTCCGTAAGATCAATGTTCCCCTTACGCAAGTCGGTGAAGCACTCAAGGTCACAGATATCCTTAACTACAGCCAGCTGTTCTCAGCCCTGCAGGAAGGTATCCGTGCCTTGACGCTTGATGCGTCTCTCCACTTGGACACCGTTGTTCGTAATGCCCTTCAGGGTGTGACCGCAGCTGCTGGTATCGCAAATACTATCGCAGCAGCCCGCACTCAGGACATCTACGGCAATACCGTCAGCAAGATCTATGCTGGTGCAGCGACTGATTTCGCTACACTTGCAACCGCTGGTGCAGGCTCTACCCCTGTTTACCTGACCCCTTCCGACCTTTTGGATGCAGCTACGCTCATCCGCTTGGATAAGAATGTCAGCTTAAACGAAGAGTTTAACGCTATCGTTGATCCGACTGTCGCTGGTGATCTGCTCAAGGATTCTACCGTTGTTAACATCGCACAATACAATACCAAAACTGGTGTCTCTGACATTGTCAAAGGCCAGCTCGGTCAAATCTATGGTGTGAATGTACAACAGCACACGAATGCTTGGAAAGAATCCACTGAAGGAACTTATTCTTCATCTGGACACACGGTCTCGACATATGTTCTTACGAATGGTGCCTTTGGTACGGTCAACTACGGTGGCCAGTCCCCTTACGCTCCTTCCGTTGTTATCGTGGATAAACCCGATAAATCTGATATTCTCAACCAGAATATCTATGCTGGATGGAAAGCGCATTGGGCTGTTCAAATCTTGAACGCCAAGAAGGCTCGTGTTCTTAAGAGCAGAACTCGCACGATCAGCTCGTAACTCTTTAACTAGAGTCGTGACTTGGGGTACGTCCCCGCAAGTCTAGAGAACCCCCCAGCAATGGGGGGTTTTCTATTTACAGGATTAGCTATAACTGCTAAACAGATGGCATGCCAGCATACGAGTATCGTGAGGCTGACGGGTCTAAGACCATCAGAGTTCTTCCAGTGGAAGACAGGGACAAGTTCCCCAACAGGGTTACCGTACCTTCCAGCATTGCTTTTATCGGGACTGCCTATGATCCCACAATTACCGCAAACAAGATCAGGGCAGGGTACAAGGCTATCGAATCCAAGGGTGGATTCATCAAGACCCCAAGGCGTGTGTTTGAAAAGGCTTGGGGTAGCCACGACACCAAGACGGTTATGCGTAAGGGGACGGCAGTAAATGTCGTATAAAAGCCCAGCTTGGCAGCGCAAGGAGGGGAAAGATCCATCTGGTGGACTTAACGAGGCTGGCAGGCGTAGCTACAATCGGTCTACGGGAGGCAATCTAAAGGCACCAGCACCCAATCCAAAGACCGACAGCGATAGAGAAAGAAGGAAGGCTTTTTGCGCCAGAATGCTTGGCATGAAGAAAAAGCTGACATCTAGCTCGACAGCCAAAGATCCAGATTCACGAATCAATAAATCGCTGAGGGCTTGGAACTGCTAGGTGAAAGAGGGCAAGAAGTTCGGCGAGCTGGCCGAACAGATGTTCTGCTTGGAGGTTCTTAAGAGGGGCGGGGTTCCCTGTAAGCCTATTGGAGACTCCCAGCCATACGATTGGCTGGTTGTTTCAAGGGGTAGAATCTACAAGGTTCAGGTCAAAAGTAGCTGGATGACAGTGTTAAACAGGGTTGGATCTAGGTCTACAAGCAGGTGCAGGGTAAACGTAAGCCATAGGACATCTAAGAAGGCTGTATATAAAAAAAATGACATTGATCATATGGCTATATGGCTTGAGCCGTTTGGGTCTTGGATGATTATGCCCATAGCGAAACTTGGCAGTAAGAAGACCATGCAGGTACGGAGGGCTGATTGCGAAAGCCCCAGCTGGTCTCTTTTAGGTTTATAATAACTGCTCTTGACTGCTAAGAAGCTACCAATAGAGTACCCAAGAGATGCCGAATTTTACCAAAGGGAAGACATTTACCTCAACTGAGGAGCTGACAAACACGAAGCTCCATCAGCTTGTGGAAGATGCGAGCATGAACGTGACAGCCATCACAAGCCTCACAGCCCTTACAGATCCTGTTGCAAATACCGACACGCTTCCAATCGCTGATGACAGCGCAACAGCAATCCGCAAGGTTGCTGCCTCAAACTTTCTAAAGAAGAACGCCTCGGCAATCTTTGATGCGGGTACGACCAGAGTTACTGGTATTGCAACTCCAGTATCTGCAAGTGATGCCACGACCAAGGCGTATGTAGATTCTATTGCTGTGCTTGCTGGAAATTTACCCCAAGTAACCGCTGCGAATAATGGAGGCGTATTAGTTGTTTCTGGCGGAACTTGGACTGGAGTAGACTCAAATGCTATTGGCACTAGCCAGATCCAGCAGGGCGCAGTCATTGCCTCGAAACTGGAGGACAGCACAGTAGTGGCTGGAACTTATGGTGCCTCGACATCGATCCCGCAAATTACTGTTGACGCAAAAGGAAGGGTAACGGGCGTAATTCAAGTAAATGCAGTGCCAAGCAATTTATCTGTTAATACAGATCAGCTGGTAGACTCAGCTGTTAGGTCGGCAAAGATATATGATGGGGCGGTAACCCGACCGAAAATAGAAGATCTTGCTGTGGATAACGGTAAGATAGCAAACCTAACAATCGAGAACGGTAAAATAGCAAACTCAACAATCGAGCCAGCAAAACTAAACTCTGGTGGGGCACTTTTCTTTAGCGCAGCAGGCAATGTGGGTGTCGGCACGAATACGCCATCAACAAAGTTTCATGTAAACGGAGTTATCACTCACACCGCTGGGACTATTGGTTCTAACGCTAATGGGACAAGAACAGTTACATCAGTAACTACCACACCCACAGGCGGGGTAGATGGTGACATCGTATATGTTATTTAACCAATGCCGACTACATACATTAGAAATGGTGGAACTTGGCCGAAAGTAAAAAAAGCCTTCATAAGGAACGGTGGCGTTTGGTCTGAGATAAAGACTATTTGGGTTCGGAACTCGGGAGCATGGAGCAAATACTTCGTTAACCTAGTTACCGTAAATGTTGTTCAGTCACAGAATAACATAAACCTAAAAACCCTTTATGTTAACCAGACTGGCGAAAACCCGAGCAGTAGTGTTTCGGTCTTATTTAATATAAACGCAAATATGGGCAGTACCAGTGCGTCAACCCCATCTATTGTTACAGATTCATGGCCATCTGGATCTGAGATAACTATAAGCATTGCAAACGGTGTGTATGTTGCAGGGGCGGGTGGTGGTGCTAATACGGGGGGAGGTAGCGGGATTTCGCTGGGTCATAATGTTACAATAGTAAATAATGGTGTAATTGCTGGTGGCGGGGGTGGAGGTGGGTCTGTTGGTTATCAAGACAAGTCAGGTACGGGTGGATCGGGTGCTGGCCTAGTTAATGGATTTCTTTACAATGCAACAGCTGGTACAGGCTTTTCTGGCTCTATATTTGGATCTGCTTATTATGCCAACGCTGGTGCGGGTGGGGCTTTGGGTACTGCTGGTTCAGGTGCAAGCAGTAATTTGAATTTCGCAAGCTACGCCCCCGCTGGGGCAGGTGGTAGTTCCATACAGGCGAATGGCTACACTGCTACAATTTCTGGAAGCGGAAGCCGAATAAACTAGAAAGAAAATAAAATATGAAGCTATTGAAAAAACAAATAGGAACTATTAAATGACGCTCGACCAGATCGCCAACCAAGTCTGCATCAAGACCCACGACACATCAGTTGGGGCGGTGGCTGCTGTTAAAACATTTTGCAGGAATCGCTACCAAATGATCTGGGATAGCCAGCTTTGGGCAAACAGCATGGCTGTGACCACTCAGGCCATCAGCTCGGGAAGTTCTATTGTCACAATCTCCGACACGAACATGGATCTCCCCGTCGCAGTCAAGATCGGCACAACCGCAATCGACCCAGCCAACTACGGCTCGGCATTTATGATGGCACCAAGCTCTTTCACTGAGTCTGGCAACACAACATCCTTCGTGATCCTTTCAAGGTCTGACGCTGGAAATATCAGGCTTCAGCTTTTGAGTGCCCCATCTGAAAGCGGAACCCTTTCAGTTCTGTGCAAGACCAAGATCCGTGTAACAAACAACGGCGTGTCTGCCTATCGCTCAATGGAGCAGGATGACGATGTGTGCGTGATCAATACTGCAGAGCAAGCACTACTTACCCTTGTCGAGGCCGACATGCTGGAATACAAGCAGGCTTACGCCAAGGCTCAGGCCAAACAGTCTGAAGCCCTTACTCTTTTATCATTAGCCCGAAACGTCGAGCGTTCACAAGGTGCGTCCCGCTTCGAGGTTTCAGCTGCGTTTAACGGTGAGTGGAGCCGTGATGACTGGGACTACGGGGGAAGCACGATCAGCTTCCAATAAGCCATGCCTATTATTTTTGACGAAGCCCTAGATACGCCTCTGGTCTTCGACGGGCAGAGGCAGTTTAGCGGTGGGGAAGACTCTAACACTCAGGCGAGAATCTTGGGTGAGAACCAGTGTACCAGTCTGGTCAATGTCGAGTTAGACGAGAACGGGCTTGTTCATACTAGGCTTGGCCTTGTTCTTACTCCTTCCACTGGGGTTAACTCCTATATTAGCGGTCTGGCTTCCTACCGAAACACAAGCACAACGCAGATGGTTGCATTCTTTGGTGGGAATCTTAAGTACCTGTCAACTTGGGCTACTGGATGGCAGACTGGAGCATCATCTACATATACATCTGGGAATAGAGTCTATACGGCTACAGTAGCAGATAAGCTCTACTTTGTGGATGGCTCAGCAGCTGGTCAGCTGAAGTACTGGGATGGCTCTGCTGTGACCACCGTGCCAACAAGTGGCGCAGTATCAGCCCCTGCTGGGATTAATAGGTTAATCAGCACAAGGGGCAGGTTGTTTGCCGTAACCGAAAGCAATCCAGATACCCTTTATGTTGGTGATTTTCTGACATCTAACTTTGACACCATATTAAATGCGATAAGGATTGGTGGAGATTCATCTCCCATCACGGCAATCGTCGAATGGACTGGTGACCGTATCGCAGTCTTTAAGGAGAACAGGGTATTTGTTGTAAGTGGTATTACCCAGACTTCTGCGGGTGGTTTCTCAGTCGAAACAGTTGAGAACGCCAACGGTGCCCTGAGCCAGTCGGCAACGCTTAGGGTTGGATCTGATGTTATGTTTATGTCCCGTGACGGAGTTCGGCTTCTGAGCCGTACACTGCAGGGACAGGAGCAAGCGGTCAGCCTTCCGATATCGCTGCCAATCGAGGACAAGATCAAGCAGATCGATATTACCCAACCAAGCGAGATCTCGATGGTATTCCATGAGAACACGGTGATCCTTTCCGCAAAGACGGTGGCGGGTGGTACTATCACAGTTGCTTTTGATACATCCAACAAATGCTGGGTTGGTGAGTGGTCTGGCAGGTTCTATCCGTATTCTGGAGTTCAGGCATCCAACGGGATCACACTACCGAATACAGTTGCTGCAACTGCACTGTTTACTGGCCTCGTGATTGGAGATCGAAGCGGGAGGATTTACATGTGGAGAAGGGGACATAACTTTGGCTCTTCAACTGCTCTTACATATTCTGATGACGCATCCACGCCGAATGCTGGCGGGGTCGGAATCCCGACAAGCATTGCCACAAGAGGAATGACATTCGCCGAAGCTGGCTCGAGAAAGTTGGGTAACAAGAGCGAGATCGAGTTCTACAACTCAGATGCTGTTGCCACGATTGAATACTTAATGGACAACGGGGACTGGGAGACACTGAGTACTGCTCAAACGGCAAGCTCACCTCTTAACCTTCCGTTCAACCTTCCGCAGTACATGGACGGCTTCCCGCCAATCCAGACTCATGGTGACACTATGATCGATCTGGACTACTTCAGGGAAATCATATTTAGGGTCAGCTCGGCCTCTGGTTATCTGGCAGTCCGTGGCATGTCCATATCCGCATACCTACAGCCCTACCTAGTCACTTGACATCTGCCAACTGCTAGGCATACAGAAGCATATATATGGGAGGAGGAGGATCACAACCAGCACCAGCACCAGACCCCTACGCTGAAGATCGTGTAGATCAAAAGAGGCGTAGAGAGGCTTACGAAAAGGAGCGTCAAGAGGTTTACATTCCCAAGTCCAAGGAGATGATTGCCTCCAGCGATGCCCAGCGCAACGAGTGGTACAAGATGGTTAATCAGTACTACCGTGATACCAACCCCCTTCGTAAAGTAGCTGTCACAGATTACTCGGTTCCAGAGGATCAGCGTGGCCTCGGGGTTTGAGGAAGACTTAGACTCGATTCAGTCGTTCGTTCAGGAACACTACAGCCCCTCAATGTGTTGGGGCGATTTCAAGCCTTGGATGCGGTGGTACCGTGAAAACAAGCTGCTTGGCTATATCAAAGGTAAAGACGGAATAGAGGCTATGGCTATGGTCAGGTTTGTTGACACCGTCCAGAGGGCTATAGAAGACCCATACTACAGCGACCCCTACTGCGACATATGCTGGATCGAGCTGGTCATAGCCCCGAAGGCAGAGAACCTAGCTAGACTCATAGACCTCCTTCTTACCGTATGGGGTGATAGGCCAAAGTTCGCTGCAAGAAGGAATCACCTTGGTGGGGTTATAAAAGAGTACCCATTTTCAGTCCTGTCCAGACTCTCTTATAAAGGCTTGACCCGTCTGCTTTCAGCTTCTAAACAGATATAGATAACAAACTAATATGGGTTCACCTCCTTCACCTCCTCCTGCACCGCCACCCCCTCCGTCTGTATCTCCAGCCGACACTGGTGCAGCCAACAAGGAGGCAATGGAATACTACGCAACGATGGGGTATCCGCTTACCCTAGAAGCATATCGTCAGGGGAAGGAAGCAAGCGTACCGACTGATATCGATATCATGCGTAAGACCTCGGACGCACAGGTCGAAAACGCAATCACACTTTCAAAGAAATACGGCACCGATGCCGTAGCAGAACAACGCAGAATCTTGGAGATGGCAGACCCCGAGCGGTTTAAGGCCAACCAACAGCTCGGTGAAAAGATCTCTAGTGAACTTGCTTTGGGATCTAGCCTCTCAGCCGATCAGGCTCGTACAGCAGAACAGGATATCCGTTCTTCTCAGGCAGCTCGTGGAAACATGTATGGTAACGCAGCCAGTGCTGCCGAAGTTCTCGCTAAGTTTAACGTGGGTCAGCAACTCCAACAGCAACGGATCGCAAATACGCAGAGCTATCTAGGTCTTGCCCCGATTGCCAACGGACAGATTGGTAGCCCTTCGACTGGTGCCTCTGGCTTCTCGCCTAACACAATGCAACCCATGCAGAACGCAGCTTTCTTGGGTGGTCAGCAATACATTCAGGGTCAGGGTGTCAACGCACAGAACTATTCGACGCAGATGTCTGGCTATAATGCCCAGCTTGCCTATCAGGCTTCCACCTATCAGCCGATGGGTGCTCAGATTCTTGGGGCAGCTCAGGGCGTTGCTGGTTTGGGCATGGGAATCGCTGGACTTGTCTGCTGGGTAGCTCGTGAGGTTTACGGTGAAGACAATCCTGAGTGGATGGTGTTTAGAGAGTGGATGTTGAACATGGCACCAAAGTGGATGCTGAACGGATACATCAAGCACGGTGAACGGATTGCCAACTTTATCAGCGGTAAAACAACCCTCAAGGGATGGATCAAACGCTGGATGGATACGAAGGTAAAACAAGTTCGCAGGGCTAAGGCTATCTGCGGATACGGAGCTTAATATGCCAGATTATTACGGAGGAGTAGCACAGGCTGGGGCGTACATGATGAACTCTGGTCTGGATGCGATTACATCGCAGAGGAAGCTGGACGCAGAGAAAGAGATGCAGGCTCAAAGGATTGCAGCTCAAGAAAGAATGCAGTCAGCTAGGTCTAGTGGCGGTGGTGCTTTCAGTGACAACGATCCAGTCTCAAAGGGTGCTAGGTCTTTCACGGCAATCACGGCAGCACTTAACGCACACTCAGATGAACAGATTAACCTTATGGGTGAAATGTCGAAGCTGGACAAGATGATGCAGGAGCGTGGCTACGGAACAGATGAAGATAACACTGCAAAGCAAAGGCTACAGGCACGACTGCAGAACAGTGACTATGCCATGAAGATGATGACCAAGTCTCTTGGTGGTGGGAAGTTTGAGTACAACACGACAGATGCAGACGGATCAACTGTTAAGGCAGTATTTGATTCCGCTGCAGATCTTGAGGCTTACAAGTCCATGTTTAAGGGCAACGCACCAGAGATCGCAGCTGAGAAGAACTCAAGCATTCTTGGTGGCATCTTTGGAAGTAGGGCAACTGCACCAAGACAAGCAGCCCCAACTGGCGCAGATATTAGTCCAGTACCAGTCGAGAGAAGCAAGCCTTCGTCAACCAGCGATCAGGTTGAATCTATGATGCAGGAAAGTGGAGTTGCTGAGCCAGCGGAAAACCCAGCAGCAAGAGGTGGCACTGGTCGCCGAGTTCGTAGCAAAGAAGATATTGCGTCTGAAAGTGCGAACGCCAGTAGGATGAAAATCGAGGCACTCAAAAAAGAATTTGAATCAGTCAAAGGGCAAAAGAACGCAAAAGGAAATGTGAACACTGCAGCCATGCGTAGAATTGCAGCAGACATTATCGAGGAAGAAAAGAAGCTGAAGTCTGGTAACTGATCATGGCGATCACACCTTGGGATGACATAAAAGCCCAAGTAGGGTACGAAGAATTACCCACCGAGGGTAAAGTAGATACGATCAACAAGTACTCCCAGTACGTTCAGGAGTATTACACGCAGGTTGAGCCTAGAGATGAAAAGGAAGTTGGTCAGGCTTCTGATGAGTTTGTAAAGATTGCATCGCAGGATGCGCTGGGTGACCTCGGTGCGGTTGAGCGTGGATCTGCATTCCTTGGCAATATCTACAAGGGCGCATCTGGAACTTTCACATCAGCCTTCAAGGCAGCTGCCCTAGCCCAGCAAGCCATTGGAGAGTCTCTCGGAAACTACGATGACAACACTCCAGTCACTGAGCGTGATATCTATAAGATCGCACAGGATATCGACGAGAGTGTTAAGCAGACAACTGGCATCGAAGATCCTCGCCTACGCAATGACTTCATTAATACCCTACTGCCCCAAGGTCTTGGAAGTGCGCTGGGGTTCTTTGGTGTAGCTGCAGCTGCAGCAGCAGCTGCGCCTGAAGCAGCCGTTGGTGCTGTCGGACTTGGTACAGCAGCTGTGCTTGGAGCTGCAACAAACGCTGGGTCTACCTACGAGGAGGCAAGGCAGGCTGGGGCAAACGAGTTTACTTCGAGGGCATCAGCTCTAGCTGGCGGTGCTATCGGACTTACGGAGGCAATACCCCTTGGTGGTCTTGCTGGAAGATTGACGGCTGGAATTGCCAAGAGATCCATTCTTCGTGGTGTGGTCGAGGGGGCTACCGAAGAGTTCTTGCAGGAGACTGGTTCCCAGATGGCCAACAACTTCGTTGCCTCTAAGTTTGCTGGGTACGATCCGAACAGGGGAATCATGGATGGGGCACTGCAGTCTGGTGCGGTAGGACTCGTAACTGGAGGACTGATCGGTGGCGGTGTGAATGCAATCACCCGTGATAACGAGGCTTTCTATGCTGAGAAACTATCTGACGAGCTTAAGAGTAAAGCAGACCTAGCTGCATCACTAACTCCAGAACGACTGACACAGATTACTGAGGCAGCAAGAAACGCTAACACAACCACACAGCAGAGGATTGATATTGAGACTGGGGAAACTGAGACAACCTCAACCCCCAAGACTGTGTTCGGGGATCGGCTTGCTGGAGAAGTGCCAGACATTGGCCAGAACCCTGCGATCAATAGCGTACCCCTTGGTCGTAGCGTTAGTCAGGATGAGGATGGCAACAATACAGAGACATTTACTTTCCATACCCCTCAAGGTCTTTTGTGGGAGGCAGAGTTCAGGACGGGTGAGCCAGTCAGGGTTCGTGACGTAACCGATGACAGCCCCCTTCTAAACCCAATCACTAGCCCAGCAGATCCGAGGACTGCGACACGATCCCAGTTCACGGGTCGCATCATCTCTCCAACCAGCAGTATCGCAAAAGAGTTTGGCCTAGAGACAGAGCAGGAGATGGATCGCAGGTTGATCGCAGAAGCCCAGCGTGAGATGCAGCTTGGCAGGGTTACAGATCAAACACTTCTCCCAGACAATCAGATCATCCCAGAATCCGTGTCACGAGATGATCGTGGCGTGGCTCGTCAGGTTGTTCTTAGCAATGAGATCGAACGGCTTTACAAGATCCGTGAGGGTGTACTCGCAAGGCAGATCCTTGTCGGCGAAAACCCTAACGCTGGCACAACCGAGTACGATCCTAACACGGCTAGAGAAGTTATCAGGTACGACTCAGAGGGTAACAAGATCGAGAATAAGCAGGAGACCTCGCAGAGGGTCGCCCGACTTAATCGTATGATCGGGATGCGGGAGACTGAGCTTCGTGGACTAACGGCAAGACCAGAGGGATACATCCTAGCTTCCGAGCGCAACACGCCACCAAGCGCATCTCAGAAGCTCTCGCTTGTCCAAGGTTTCCAGAACCTGTGGAACAGCATCTCATCTCCAGCCCTACGCAATGCCATCACTTTTGAGGTGGGTGACATCACTCCCTTAATTGAATCGGGTCAGGTTCCAAAGGGTGCTGTTGCCTACTACAAGCGGGCTTCGGACGGCAGGAAGGCCATGATCTTCTTGTCGGACAAGCTGGCCACGATGCCTATGGCTCGCAGGGAAATGATCCACGAGCTTGGCCATGCTTTCTGGGACACACTCCCAGCTGGTTTGCAGGCTCAGATCAGGGGTCTATGGAAGGCCGAGACTGAGTCTAGGACTGGTGCTTTGTTTGATGAGTTTGGTGGACTGAAGGCCGAGGTGAGTCCTCGTGTCATGGAGTCAGTACAGGAGTTCTTCTCCGAGCGTCTGGCTTGGACAAACGACCAGTGGGCTAAGGGACTCAGCGAGCAGAACAGTGTAATGGACAAGGCTGGTCGTGCCTTCAGAAACCTGCTCGACAGGTTCCTTCGATACACGGGTCACGGGGAAAGGCTGAACCTAGAGTTCAGATCATTCCTAGACCAAGGTGACAGGTTTAAGGGATTACGGACAAGGGTAGAGCAGGCTGTTCGGGCTGGCCGTGCTGGCATTAACGAGGAGCCACAGACTTCGATCCGTGGCCTAGCCAAGTACGAGCAGCTGTTTGATTACACAAGGAACAACCCAGATGGATTTACTGTTGACCCTGTATCATTCAGGGTTCCAACGACTGGTTACATTGTAGCACCGTCCAAGAACACAGAGGGTATTATGCCCGTAAACATGAGCAGGGAAGAGGGCATCAAGGCTTTCAGATCCTACCTTCTCAGCAACGACGATATCTTCAGGGCTTTCGGTATTGGCCAGAGGTTGGCGAATGTTGATGGGGCGGGTGCGTACTTTGGTGGATGGATGAAGACCACAGAAAACAACGAGCCACTACCCGTAGATCAGCGTCAGTTTGTTTATGATATTTCTTTCGTTCTCGACAATAAGACCGATGCGCTTTATGTTGCTGAAAATGGCAAACAAGATGCAATCTTCGACATCTCCGCTGGGCAAACAATCGACACAGCCCCAGCAGTCAGAGACCTACGAGCCAGTGGCCTTTACACGCCCTCAGACAGGGGAAGACTACAAGAGCTGGGTGGAAAAGTTGATTACCTCGCTGGACGAAAAGGGAGTCTTCGGACAGCGGTCGAGTCCGTTAGACGAGCCGTCAACCCAGCTGTCCAAGCGAGACGAATCCAGTCTCAAGGCAGAAGCCTTCAAGAAGCAGGGTCGCCAGAAGTAGTAGCCTCGACACGGGGCGCAGTCTCCGTCGAGTCGGTGCCGTTAAGGCGTGATGGTGTAAGGATTGAGAAGCCTTCAGTAAAAGAAGTAGCCACCTTCCTTCAGCAAAGAAGTATTGAGCGAATCCAAGAGCCACTAACCAAGGACACTCCAGCCGATGTTAGAATGGCTCAGTTCCTTGTAAACATTTGGCCTGAAACTTCGTATCAGCTTCAGCAGGAAGATGCGGGGATGACTTGGTATTCGGCAGATATCGAGCAAATGGAGTCTGATCTGAACCAGCTATACCCAGAGTCTATAGGCAACAGAAAAGAGCGGATGGTTCTAATTAAGGCAATGATGGTTGCAAATTCATTTAGCCAAAACCCGAAGCAAGAAACTTTAAGTACCATGCGAATATGGGAAGCCTCGAAACAACAGTTCCCAGTTATGCCAAGGCAGAAGAACGGGAAGGGGTGGACTGTTCGTGGCAAGATTGTTGAGATTTATATGGAGCGCATTAATAAACTTGTTGCCGACAAGGGGGAGAAGGGGGCTGCTGATTGGCTGCTTTCTAAGCACACAGTTAAAGAGCTTCGAGAATACAACGAAAACGTGAAGGGCAAGCAAAGTGATATCAAGTACGGATCATACATACTTGGTCGAAAGGGTGGATCTTATCACTTAAACATGAACGGCATCTATGATGTTCTTACTGTAGATCTTCACTTTAGCAGAATGTGGAACAGAATGATGGGGACAGTATTCGACAAAAATGGTGAGATTATACAGGCACCAACTGACGCAGAGTACGATATTCAAGAGCAGGCTGTAAGATTTGCAGCAAATAAACTTGGCTTGAGTGTTGCGGAATTACAGGCAGTATCTTGGGTATATGAAATCGGACTTTGGAAGGAACTTGGAGCGAAAATTGAATACTACAAACACTCCAACGGAACAGACAAGCTCCTCAAAGACAGAGGTCTTCAGCGCAGAGAAATTGTACAAGACCTTCGAGCGGCTGAAGAAAGAAGGCAGACTGCCCTCAGTCGATCAAACGCTCTCCGTGATGGACGAGACCCGCAGCAAGTTTTACCCGAAGAAGTAAGAGCCTCCACTCGTGGGGCACAGCCTCGTAACGAGGTAATACAGCAGGCAGCTAACGACTTCTTTGAGGGCAGGATATCCAGAGAAGAACTGAACAGGATCTCCGAGGAACAGAAGCCAGCCCGTCCAGTAACATCCATCCCGATCCTCACGGATGATGAGGCAAGGTCATCTCTCGACGCTGGCAAGCAGGGGATGTACGGAGTTGCGAGAACTCTTGAGGAGGGAACTCCTGTCGGACTTCGCATTGATATCCCGTCTTATAACAGGACAGGCAACTATGTTGTGACCGTTCACAACCAAGCAGAAGGCAAGAGCAGGGTTGGTAAGGTCATTGGATACGACAGGATCGCTGCAGTAAAAGATGCGAGATTCTTTAATGCGTCAGAGAAGGTAACTCTTTCAATAGCCCAAGGATACTCGAAGACTCCACTTGCAACCGTCGAGGGTAAGTACATTCCGATGGCAAATGCGCCAGCTGGGCTACTTGAAAACTATCAGCAGGTTGGATTTGACCCACAACGTCACAGCTATTTTTATAACAAGGAGAACGGGAACCCAGTTGTCTCAGCTGACGAGGCTATTCTTATTGGCAACACTGCATTCGTTAAGGGCGCAGTTGAGGGCAACAGGGGTGACTTCTTGTTCTCTACACGGGGTGAGCAAGCCAGACAGATCCTAGAACCCGTCATCTCCTTTGGCCGTCAACAGCTCCGCACTGGCGGTGCGTTGCCATACGACATCTTCCGCATGACCGAGCAGCGTGGATTCAACGTCAACGAGAAGATGCTTCGGGCACAGAACGCAGTGTCAGATATCGAAGCAGCGGTGAAGCGTTCCTACGGCAAGTCACTCGATCAGTTGCCAGAGGTGGAGATCGCTAGAATCAACGAGGGTCTACAGAATCCCCTAGCTAGGGCTAAACTCCCAACCGATGTTGCCTCTGCCGTTGGCAATGCCCGCAACCTGATCGACAGCCTGACGCAAGACCTGCTCCGATCTGGCGCAATCTCCGAAGATCTCAAGCCCGTCCTCGAGGCGAACAAGGGTGTCTACCTAAACCGCAGCTACGAGAAGTGGGAGAACCCCAACTATAAGAATCCTTTCAACACCCTACCGAAGCAGGTGCAGAACAAGCTCGTTACCACTGTCACATCCTACCTCCACAACAAGTACGCAAATGCGTACGCCAAGGAGCAAAGCCTTGCCCGTGGCGAGGTGGCCATCAACCCTAACTCGGGAACCTATCAGGCCGACTATCAGGCTGGCCTAACCAAGGCTCGCAGTGGTGGCGTAACAAAGGCCGAGGTTGATGGTCAGATCGAATACCTTGCCTCGCCTGAAACCGACAGCCCCTTCGGCCAGATCGGTAGCGGGCTGACTAAAGACCTTTCCATCATCACAGCCAGAAAGAATATCCCCGAGGAGATCCGCATGCTGTGGGGTGAGATCAAAGATCCTCGGGTTAACTTCCTTAAGTCTGTCCAGAAGATGTCTGGGTTTCTCGAGGCACACAACATGCTCAAAGGAATGCGGGACGCTGGGATGAATAAGATCTTCTTCGCCACTCCACGCACTGGGTTCACGACCAAGCTGGTATCGGACGGAAGCAGGACTGCCAGCCCTCTGAACATGTTCATCGATGGTATGAGCAACGATGTCTACACCAGCGAGGAGATCGCCACAGCACTTCGCAATACCTTTGGTGGTCGTGCCAAGGCTCAGGACTTCTTGGGTAAGATGGGCGAGCTTTACCTTAAGGCCAACGGGTTCTCCAAGTTCGCCAAGACCGTGCTGTCCGTGCAGACGCAGGTCAGGAACTTGCTCGGCAACGGATCGTTCCTAGTCGCCAACGGATACATCTTCTCGCCCGACGGGATCACCGCACTCAACAAGCTCAAGACGCTGGCACTGCCTTCCGCTGGTACTCAGCTCGGGATTAACAAGAGCAAAGAGTTCCGTGACTACAACGCCAAGCTGACTCGGCTGGGCATCCTCGGGCAAAGCGTATTCGCCAACGAGATGGAGTCATACTTCAAGGATGCGAACGTAAGCACAGCTGCCGACTTCCTAGACAACCATGTTACTAAAGGGCTAAAGGCTATTGGCCGTGGTGCCACCAACCTTTACCAGCTGGGTGATGCCATCCCTAAGATCGTGGCCTTCGAGGTCGAGCTGTCCAGACTCAGAAAGGCTTACCCAACCCAGCCCCTGTCCAAGCTGGAGCCTATGGCAGCTGATAAAGTTCTTAACCTCCTGCCTACCTACAGCCGTATCCCTCGCCTTGGTAACGTCCTCCGCTCCCAACCTTTCGTCGGTGCTTTCATCAGCTTCCCCCTCGAGGTGGTAAGGACTGGCTACAATCTTCTCGGCACAATCAACGATGAGCTGAGAAGCGACAACCCTGCCATCCGTCAGGCTGGTGCCTACAGGCTGGCAGGAACCATGATGGCCAGCATTGGATTCAGCGCAGTCGCAGCTGGCATCGCATCTGCGATGGGCATCGATGACGATGAGGATCAGGCAATCCGCAAGCTGGATGCACCTTGGGATAAGTATGCTACCAAGCTGTACCTTGGCCGTGACGATAAGGGTAACGTCAATCAGGTCAACCTGTCCTACGTCGATCCGTACAACTACTTCCGTGACCCGATCATTGCCCTTATGAAGATGGACGGAACTTGGGATCAGAAGCTACTGGAGTCTGTGAAGACAGCCTTCCAGCCCCTGTACGGTGAGCAGATCCTAGCCAGCAAGATCCTTGATATCTCACGCAACACCAAAGGAACTACGGGTGGCAGGGTCTACAACCCAGAGGCAGACCTAGCCTCGAGGGCAGCTGCCGTATCTGCCCACATGTTTGATGCCTTCAATATCGGAACCGTTGTTTCATCCGTCAGGGTCTACAGGGGTCTTACTGGTCAGGTGACCCAGACTGGCCGTGCCTACGACCCAGCCTTGGAGACGATTGCAACATTAACTGGTCAACGAGTTGTCACTTTAGATCCTCGCCAGAGCTTGGGCTTCACTGCCCGCAAGTTCAGCAACAGGCTCAACGATGCGACTGGGATCTTTACAGCTGCCTACTACGACAGGAGCAACGTGAGCAACGAGGCAAGGCTGGAAGCCTACAGGCAGATGAGAAGCTCCCGTAAGGAGATCTTCAACGAAACGTCTGGAATCATCAGTGCAGCCATGAAGCTGGGTGTGAGCAGGGGAGAAGTGATGAGGATTCTTAAGGAGCAGGGTGTGAGCATGGATAACGCAAGGGCACTCCTGTCTGGGAATGTGGCCGTCTACAAGCCAGCCAAGAGAGAGATGAAAGGTGACGCTATTCGGTTTGGTCAACAGGTGTACGCAGAACAATAACTGCGTTACGACCAACACGCTTGCCGAAACAAGTCTCCCCACCCCTGCGTCCAAGCGCAACGAAGTCTCCGTCTTCATCCATCTCCCCAATATAGGAGTGTCTAGGGCTGGAGATAAAAACGGAACGCTCCTCAAGGCCATCCTCTTTATCAACGGAAAGGTAGCCACCGAAGTTATTGGGGATAATTTCCTGAGCAAAAGAAAGCGAACCAATGCTGAGTAATAAGATAAGTGCTAGTCTCATGGATTCAATTTACCTCAAGCTCGCAGAACTGGCAAAGAAGAGCTGTGTCATACGAAGCGGGAAGATCACCCTTAAGATCCCCGTGATCAAATACGCCGAAAACTCGTTTATCTTTTTCCTCATAGATTCAGAGGAGCAGTGCGCCATCAACCTCAACGTGAAGCTATATGATTTCTTTACATCTAGAGGCATCTGGCCAGATTTAGAGGGTGGGTACTTCATTGTCTCTGAGTTAACATTGCTTCTGGAAGCCATTGATAGTGAGTACTCTGGAGAGAAGAAGTTCAACTCTTCTACAGCGCAAAGCAGTTAGAGTAAAAGTCCATTTAGGTTTATGATCAGAATGATGGAGTGTCTGCTTCTGTCTGTTACTGTTGATATTTGTCACTATTAATCACCTCTTTTTGCAGGCATCGTTAACATTAGGTTAACAAATTTCAGGCTGGTTTATTGGATGTTGTGATCATCGAGGAAACTTCAAGTAGCCCAAGTTTCGTGCTGCAATGATCCCCGTTCTTTACCCCAAAGATAATCCCCTTCCCACCCAGCCCGTGATCGCCAATCCTAAAGGCACCGCCAAACCGCTTGGACTTATCCTTGATCAGCCACTCCTCATCCACAAAAAGAACTTCCGTACTGCTGATTTTAATCGGGGCTAAGTACCCTCCTATGATCTTCTGAATCTCCTCAAGATGCCCCTTAACCTCAATCTCTGAGATGGCTGGAGTGGCAAGCGGGTCGATCAGGATAGCTCTCATTGTAGTATCCCAATCGCATCCCGAAGGGAGTCCTTGGAAATGTGGGTATACCGCTTCGTGATAGCCCAGCTGGAGTGACCAGCTAGCTGACTGATCTGTGCCATACCAGCCTGCTTCTCTGCCATCATGGAGATAAAGGTGTGACGAAGATAATGGTGGGTCGTATTGATCCCAGCCTCCTTCATGGCGTTGGCTACCTTGGTTCCAAGGTGGTTCGCCCGAAGGGGTATAAGCCTAGCGTTGCTGACGAGATCCATCTTGGAGAAGACATCCTCGAGTACTGGGTGAAGTGGCAGCTCCTGTACTTTCGGGGAACCCTCACGGCTACCCTTTCTCCTGCGGAAGATAATCGTCTTGGAATTAAAGTCGATGTCCTCACCGTAAAGGTTCACGCAGTCACCAACCCGTGCCCCAGCGTAAAGCCCCAACAGGATGGCTAGGAGTACAGATCCCTTGGCATGACCTATCAGCGCATCGATCTCCTCCTTCTTGAGGCACCGCCTCGGGGTCTTAGGAGTTCTCTTGAATTGGATCTCAGACCAAGGGTTCTTTGTGGCAAGGCTCCTCTTGATACCCCATGTCCACAGGCTGGAAATTAAAGCACGATAAAGCTCTTTGCTGTTATCGTGCAGGTGCGAGAGGCAGGTAGACATGAACTGATCACATTCATGCACCCCAATGGATGTGACCTTCTTTACGCCCATATGCTGGCACAGTCTGTCCAGCACGGCTTTCTTCTTAGTTGCTGTATACAGGGCAAGGGAAGGCTTCGACTCCCAATACTGCCCGATCATGTCTGATACGTTGGCTGAATTGTCAACGTATGGGAGGCCATGCTTGTTACACCCCTCCATCATTCGATACTTTTCGAGGACTGCTCTGGCTACCTCGTTGGGTGACCTTCCAGCTTGGAAGGTGGATACACCCGACTGCCTACCGTCAATACGATAGTATACATACCAGAACTGCCCCCTCTTGACCAACGATGCCATTTAGCTGGACGCTTGTTTGGCGTTGTAGGTCATTGCCTGCCTCAACATGAACACCATCTTCGGCGGGTGATTGCTCTCGGTGAGGGAGCGGGACATCTCGTCGATGGCCATCACGCTTTCGATGATGATGCTGTTCTCCGAACGGTCGAGTAACTTACTCATCCGCTCGGCTGCTTGTTTCATTTCCTTCGGGCATCTCAGCCCGATATTATACGCTAACGCACCACTGGCAGAACCAGTGACGGTTTTTGTAGCTCTTGTTTTCATAGTGACAAAATATGACAGATGACAACTGGTGTCAAATTAAAATAATTTGTAAGCAGATGTTGACATTTGGTGGCAGATTGTTACTTATCCCATATGTCACAACCAAAACAGCACCGAAAAAAGTATTCTCCAGAGGAGATTTCACGAATCAGCACACAATCTTGGTGGACTCTTCGTGACACCGCAATCTATCTAAACCGCACCTACGGATCTGTTCGCAACTGGGCTGCGAAAGTTTCTTTGAAAAGATGTCCGAACGACAAACGATTAACCTGCAAGCGTTGGGTTGATAGTGCCCTTTTGGGCAAGTCATAGGACAGCATTTGTCTAACGGCAAATGTATTATTACTAAAAAACAAAATAGAAAGGACGGGAATATATGAAAGAAGTAGGTGGATTAAAGGCAATCGATATGAAGGGGAAGGCGTATGTGATGGTGCATACACGAGTGAGCGGGTTTCATGCGATGTATCCGAACGGTAGGATCGAGACTGAGATTATTGGAGATCCAGCCAGCCATGTCTTTATGCGGGCGAAGGTGACTCCGAATGTTGAACACCCCGAGCGTTACTTTATCGGGCACAGCCAATCCAAGTGGACTGGTATGATTGCTGGGGCAGCTGCCCTAGAGGTGGCAGAGACCTCTGCAGTGGGTCGTGCGTTGGGCTTCCTTAATATCGGGATCGAGGATGGGCTTTGCTCCTCCGAGGAACTCGACAAAGCGAAGACCGTGACCCCTCAGAAGTCAGATAACATCTTCTCTCTGGAGCGGGAGCTGGTTAAGAACAAGTCCACTGAAAGCCTTGGCGAATTGACCGAGGCATTCATCAAGATGTGCGACCAGCACCAGCTGACCGATGGCGATCTCTACAAGTTTGCGAGATCCCTTAATTCTTCATCTTGTAAAAAACTTGGCATCAGCTTCCCAGCTGTTCCAGCGAAGACCGACAAGATCGATGAGCCTTTTATTGGTGTGGCTGATACCGCACTGCTCTCGGCCATCGTCAAGCACGGCAAGCTCGTGGTTGAAAGAATCAAGGGCGAAGTAAAATGACGGCCAAGTTTGGAGAATGGAAGACTAGCCCATACGGTGAACCAAGGGATGTTCGTGTCTCTAAAAAGAACTGGGATTGGGCTATTAAGAACATTCATACCAAACAACCGAAGAAGACCTCTTCGGGTAAGAAGCGTCTGCCAAGCAGACGCAAGTGTAAATAACCTATCCCCTTAAGGATATGGACTACGAAACCCAAGTATTAGCAATGGAGGCAGCTGTAATGATTATTTTCTTAGTCATTGTAGCTAAAGGATTATGAAGACAATTAAACTGGATCTCGACGAGCCACACCAGAAGTACAAGAACAAGGGCGGGGATATCCTGCCGTCTGTTACTTCGATAATCGCAAAGCATATAGCCATTCCCCAGCTGGTGCCTTGGGCGTTTGGGCTAGGCAAGAAAGGTAAGTGCCTCGAGAAAGATGGTGGTAAGAAGCGCAGGATCGGATCGATATTCCACTTCGGTACCCACGGTTTCCTAGATGGATTCAAGTGCGACTTCAGCCTGTGTGCCAAAGACGAGGTCGAGTGTGCCGAGGAGATGATCGAGGGATTTAAGAAGTGGTGGTGGAAGAGCGGTCTGGATCGCATCCACTGCGAGCTTCAGCTTGCCAGTGATAAGCACGGCTTCGGTGGAACTGTAGACCTTATCGCTCGGGATAAGCAGGGGAGGCTGGTGCTGGTTGACTTCAAGACCAGCTCATCCCTGAAGCCCCAGTACGAACTGCAGATGGCTGGTTACAAGATGCTCTACGAGGACTGCCACCCGTTCGACGAGGACATTGAGGCAGTGAAGTTACTTCGTATCGGGTACGAGAACGACATTGAGGAAAGAAACTTTGAGGACTTAACCCCGCAGATGGAGGCGTGGAAAGCGATCTTGCGCTTCCATTCTGCATACAAACAAATCGAAGATCGCACGAAAGGACAGAAAACATGGCCACGGAAACGCAAGTCAAAGGCATCAAGCTAAACCTGTTTGGAAACAAACGGGCAGAAGAAAACCCGAAGGCACCTAAGTTCGCCAGCCCTCGCAAGAAGGATGGAGAGAAGTGGGTGGACGAGGCGATTGAGATCCCTGCTGGCAAGTACAAAGCTGCTTGCTGGGTTCGGGACGATAAGAACGGCAACAAGATGTTGTCGATTACACTCACCGATGTGGGCGGTGCCGTCTCGGGTGGTGATATCTTTTAATGAAAGATAAACCATTCTGGGAAAAGGAAGCTGCTGGCAAGAGGCTTGGAAACAAGCTCTCGCCTAAAGCCAAAGCCTATGCAAAGGCCAAGGCTAAGGCTGCTGGCAGACCCTATCCCAACCTAGTGGATAACGCAGCTGCCTCTAGGAAGTACTAATCGGTAAGCCGAGATGCCAATCAATTCTTGCGCCAAGGGTAAGCGTGGAGAAAGAGCATGGAGGGATTTCCTTCGTGCCGTTGGTATCTCGGCTCGGAGGGGCAGACAGTACTCGGGTTCCCCAGACTCTCCCGATGTTGTGTCGGATGACGGCATGCACTGGGAAGTGAAGTGGGTTGAGAACCTGAATGTGTGGAAGGCCATCGAGCAGTCGGTCAGGGACTGCGGGGCTGGGAAGGTTCCAGCGGTGGCGTTCAAGAAAAACGGAACAGACTGGCTGGTTGCCATGAGAGCTGAGGATTTCCTTAAGATCAAGGGCAACTGCAAAGCAGATGAAACTAAAACGGAGGTTAAGGGAATATGGATAAAGCATTAACTGCATTGTTCTTAAGTGTTTGCATCAGCAACGCAGACCCGATCAAGGTCAGGCTAACAACCTATCATCGTGGTGAGGATTCATACACTCGAAGACTGAAGAGTGCCTCTGGCTACACGCTCAAGGAGGGCATCTCAGTTGCAGCTGACCCTCGGGTCTTTGGTTACGGGAACTGGATCTATATCGACGGCATTGGTACCCGTCAGGTTCACGACACGGGTTCTGCTGTGATCAGCAGGAAAGCAAGTGGTGGGAAATTCCCCGTGATCGATGTGTTCTTTCACAGCCGTAAGGATGCGGAAGCGTTCGCTAATTCCCACAAGTACGCACTGGTATACCGATGAAAGACTTCGCCATGTTTGACTCAGAGATCGAGGGTCGTGTCCTTGCAACCGCAATGTCCGATCCAGATGTTCATAAGGAAATCTGTGGCTGGTCTTCCGACCTGTTCGGCAATCCAGTCTCCAAGCAGCTCCACTCTTTGATGGTCAGGCTCGGTGCCAAGGGCGCACCCGCCGATCCAGTGCTGTTGGTTGGCGAGCTGAAGAATGGTGAGCGTCAGATGATGACCCACTTCGTTGGACAGCTTGCGACCAAGGATCTTGTCCCAACTGCAAAGCACCTAGCTTCCTTCGAGGACAGGCTAGTGGAGATGGCCAGACTGCGTTCGATGTATGTTGCAGCTGAGAACTCTCTGCGACTGATTAAAGATGGGGCACCATCAGCCGAAGTGTCGGCATCGATGGAGGAGTATACCAACACAACCAGCCTCGGGAGATCCAAGGGAGTTGAGATCGGGGATGCAGCCCACTCGGTAACCCAGAAGGCAAGAGACCTTATCAGGACTGGGGCTACCTACTCTGGTCTGCCCACTGGGTACTCGGAGCTGGATCATTGTATCGGCGGGCTGACCAACGGGCACCTGATCCTGCTTGCTGGGTTTACCAACATGGGCAAGTCGGCCTTCGCTATTCAGCTTTGTTACAACGCACTGAAGAACGGCAACAAGGTCGGGTATATTTCGATGGAGCTTACGGCTGGTGACATTGCCGAGCGTATGATCGCACTGTCCGAGAGGTTCAGCACGGATGAGCTGAGAACACTTGGAAGCATTACGCCAGATCAGCTGGCAACGCTGGACTCCGTTGCGAACGAGATGCGGGAACTCCCGCTGGTGGTGATGGATCGCCCGACATGGTCGGTCAACGAGATCAGGGCTGAGGCCAGAAGGCTGAAGCGTAAGGGGTGCAAGCTCCTCGTCATCGATCTACTCGGCAAGGTCAGCGTCGATACCAAGAAGCAGGACAGCAGGGCTAGGGAGCTTGAACTTGTGGCTGTGCATACCAAGGCACTTGCCAAGGAGCTGGACATTCCGATCCTCGGTTGCGTCCAGCTGAACAGGCAGTCTGTCTACGACTCACAGGCAGAGCTTCACCATCTAAAGGACTCCAACGGACTGGCCGAGAATGCCGATGAAGTTCTCATCCTTGACCGCAGGAACCCCAAGATTAACGACTTCAAGCTATTTGTTAAGGTGAGGAAGTCTCGTCGTGGATCGAACCACTCGGACATCCCATTCAAGTTTAACCCGAAGCACCAGAGCTTCCGTTACGAGAAGCCAGACGCACTATGAAGATCGAAGTTAAAGTTCGGGGCAACTGCGAACAGTATCATTTGACTACTACCAGCTTCCTTGGAGAATGTCGCCTCGGCTCACGATGGGTTATGGGTGGAGACCTGCCCGATCTCGGATGGGATCAGCCTACAAAGGTATTGGCCGAGGAAGCGAGGAAGCAGTGGCAGTCTTATATCGACGAACGTCAGATCAACAGAAGCAAATCATCTCGACGAAGGGGGACGAAGTGACCACTTACGAAGACCAATCGAAGCGGGCACTGGAGATCGGCCTTCAGCAGGCAACCGAATGCAATGAGCGTTTATGGCTACACAACCGAAGAATGTTTGGTGCCCTTTACCATGTACACGAATCGATCAAGGCCATGAAAGAAAAGCCCGAGTGGATGAGCAGAGTTGTTGCAGCACTCGAGGACAAGGAGCCGTGAGCTGGGATGGATATTGTAATCTCATTGTTGAAGGACATGTGGTGCCTGCTGGGTCTTGGTTTATACGCCCCGAGGGGCAACAAGGTTTTACCGAAGACGATCTCATCTACTACACCAAGCCTGATGGAACTCAGGTGGGAACAAATGCGAGCGAGGTCGAGATCGTTGACCCCGTCTACGGAAAGGTTTACCCGTGATTACCTTCCTTCCTAACGAACGCTGGGTTCAGACACCCAAGGGCGAGGGGCTATGGCTTGCCCTGATTGACTATGGAAAGACCGACAACCCTGTCTACCTGATCGAGCTGAACACTGGAGAACATATCTGCGTGGATATGTGCGAGGTCAGGGGAACTGAGAACGCCATGTACGGACTGGACAGACCAAGCCAGCCAGAGAGGAAGATGTGACACACACCACTTGCATGACCGCACCCATCAGCCGTTACACCCCAACAACCGAGGAGCTTGCGGAGACTGCATATCGAGCAGTGATCGACACCATGAACGAAAGCCTAACATCTGGCAAACATGGTGACGGTTCATGGAACCAAGGCGTTGAATCTGACCCACGCTGGCACCTGAGTAGGGTGGCCAGACATGCCATACAGGCACTCATGTTGCTGGATGGTGTGGATCTGAAGGATCAGGAGTCGGTCAGAATCCATACAAGAAACGCATTGGCCAGATCCTGTCTAGCCCTTGCACAATTAGGAGGATAACAAAATGCCAGTCATAATCTTGCCAAAGCCGAAAAAAGAATTACCCTCAGTGGAGGTCGCAGTGAATAGTGGGAAGGGAGAACCTTCCACGGGCACCGTCTGTTCCTCAGTATGCAGCCCTGTTAAACACACTGCCGACCCTTTATTTTTAGATACTCCAACTGTTAAGCAGGACATGACAGCTGGGGTGTGTAGCCCGCTGGTGTTCACACCGAACCAGTGTACCTCGATCATCTTGGATGCACAGGTGACTGGGATGGAGAGGGCTAAGATTCTAAGGGGAGGGAAGTCGATCAAAAGTTATGCGAGGACATGCTCCTCGGCGTGGCTCCCGAGGAACGACAAGAACGATTGGATGTATAAGCGGATGATTGAGGCCACGGCTGAGATCAACGCAAACAACTACGGGTTCCAGATCGATGGCATCCAGTCCATTCAGATCCTGCGGTACCAGCCACTCCAGCGTTTTGATTGGCACTATGACACCTACCCAGATTCTGGCAGGAAACTAACCGCAGTCGTTAACCTGAGTGACCCGAAGGATTATGTCGGCGGTGGTCTCAGGATGTTGGGTGAACTCCACAACAAGAAGTATGTGAGGGATCGTGGTGCAGGGGTCTGGTTCCCGAGCTGTCTCAAGCATTGTGCAAAGGCACCTTGGTGGGGTGAGCGTTGGGTTCTTGTTGCTTGGTTCCTCGGAGGAAACTTCCGATGAAGTTCACCAAGGAATACCTGCAGGAGGCAGCACCCGATGCGATGAAGGCAGACGGGTACGATGACTGCATCGTCGGGATTGGTTACAGGTGTGGATCAAAAGCCGTGCTGGTCTACGACATCGACATGGTCGTGGAAAAGATAATGAAGAGGGATGGATGTAGCTACGACGATGCCCTCGACTTCTTCGAGTACAATATAGGCGGGGCTTATGTTGGTGACGGGACTCCCTTGTTTATGAATCGGAGGTTCGACCCGTGATCCAAGAACTCCCCAGCATTCTTGTCAGTGCAGTTGTTGTGCTTGGCCTGCTGAGTATTTTCCTCGTCGGGTTTATCTTTATCTGCGACGAGATCATCCAAAGGTTCAAGTGATCAAGGTTCGCCTCGAGCTTTATGAGATGCAGCTGGCCTGCTTGGTTGGCAAGGCGAGGAACTTGTCGGCACTCGTGAAGTCATCGAGGGATGCGTACCCTAGCGACAGCCAGAACGCATGGGGTCAGCATATCGACGGGGCGGGGGCAGAGCTGGCGTTCGCCAAGTTCATTGGCCTGTACTGGGACGGATCGGTGGACACCTACCGAAGCGGGACGGGGGATCTTCCGTTCACCCATGTGGATGTGAAGCACTCCCGAGATGGTAAGTGGAAGGTGAAGGAAAGGGACAGGGGGGAATTGGTTTTGGTTAGGGGCACGATGCCCGAGTACATCATCGAGGCGTACTGCACTGCCGAGGATGTTAAGAAGTATGCTCCAGCATATAGCGAGCCTAAGCTGTGGGCGGTGCCCGAGGACGAGAGGCAGAGGGATTTCACAAGCCTCAGAAAGAAGCTGTGGCGTAGGGCATTTGATTCGAGGGAGGGATTGAACCAACCCCCGATCAAATCCGCTACCGAATTACATAAGTGTATTTCAGCAGGGTCTCTGTAGCCGTCTGCGTAGCAGATGCTAACAGGATAAAAGAAAGACATAAGGCTAGTCCGATAGCCACCCCGCATAGAACGAGCGTGGTCGCACGAGCCTCACGAATCTTCCTATCAATAGTTAACTCAATCATCTGTTCCTCCTTTCTGTTTTTATCTGTCTCCGTACAGGGGTAACTCGAACTTGGTATTGAACCTATGCTCGAGCCACTTATCTATTGAGACGAGAGATCCTATGATCTCTTTCTTTTCTTTCTGTGTTATGGCTTTCGCCATGACCGAGTCTTTACCAACACGCACGATGTGCCTTAGCCAGTACCACTGATTGATATTGGGGCAGGACTTCATGTTGTTACCCTCACGCCGAATGCGTTTCCGCATTAGCTCGGAGTGAGTGCCGAGCAACACACCCGACAGACTCATTTCGTTTTCTCCTCGATGAACTCCAGCAACGCCTCTCGGACAATCGATCCGAGTGATCGGTCACCAGACTCCTTCGATATCTTCTCCATGTCTGCCCGTATTTCGTCGGGCAGGTTAACACTAATTCTCATAGCTCATCTCCTCCTGTACCTGTTCGAGACCAGCCCGAACACTTTCTTTGATGTGAACCTCTGCGACACTCTCGTCGAGTTCATCCGTACTTCGGATGACTCCCTCGTCTTTGAGTGTCTCGAGGATGGTTGCAGCAATCGTGTCGAGTGCTTCGTCATCCTCAAGAAGCTGGGATAGCTTCATCATTTTCTTTCCTTTCTTGGTTGTCTGTCAGATCACGAACAGCTTTGAAAAGCTGTTGGAGCTTCCAGTTGTTTTCGTTTCTCAGCTTCTCATCATGGATGCTGAAGTTGAGTCGCAGGTCGCACGAGATGTGGCTCGCATGATTCCCGCTGATCGTCAGGTCTACCCCGACCTTCCCGACTTTCTTTGTGTGTTTACTCGACGGCCACTCCGAGCGGAGGCACTTGTCGAGTGAGTAAGATGAGTTCTTGCTGAACGCATCTTCCCTTGGATCGTCGAGGGATTTGCCTGCCCTTATAAATCCAAGAGACCTCCTCAAGGCAAGTACTGTCCTCCTGTTACGCCTTCTGTTGACTGCATGGAATGCGTTCTCCGACTCGTACTTTGCGGGTAGCTCCCCAGCCAGCTTGTTCAACTCAGCGAACAGGGCTGGCACATAGGCCAAGCTGTCGCTCTTGAATCTCCACTTGATTGGTAGCTTGTAGTACTGGGAGAGAACCAGCCCCCAGTCGGACTGGATGCAGGTTGCCTCACCTCGCCCGCCTTGAAGGTGAACTCTTATGTCTGATCCACGGACAAAGATTTCTCCTAAGCCGTGGAGCTGGCAGTAAGCCTCAGCCTTTTCCTGTATCCACAGACTCGCCTTGTGCCACGCATCGTTTGATTGGGTGTCCCAAGTTGCCTTGGTGGGGATCAGTCGGGGGATGTTTCCACCGAGAGCATTTGTCACCGCATTCCTGATGATCCTTTCCGACACCTGCTTGGGTAGCAGGGACAGGAGGTTGGTCTTGGTGACCCAAACCTCCTGACCCTTGCCCGCTCTGTTTTTAATTACGCTCATTTTGCCACCACCTTTCTCTTGCTGGATTTGTTTCGCTTTAGTTTAGGGAAGTGCTTGCCGTCTCTAAGATGCGAGATGTCTCCCGCAAGGTAGTAGGCAAACGCCTCGGTCAACCCGTAGGCCAAGGCCAATGCTGGATCTGTAAACCCAAAGTCGCTGCTTATTGATCCAGCCTTAGCTTCCCAGCAGGGTGAGGAGGTGGACGGAACGAACCGACCATCCTCAGTGCGACAGAGTAGAATCTCAATCTCTCCGTCACCCTTGGCGAAGATGGATGGAGTAAACTCCCAGCCATGTCCGTCCTCTGGCACCCCGCTCCTACTGATCAACTGTTTCGCATAATCTCTTGCCTTGGGTCGGATGATTGATTCGATATCGTTAATCGAATCTGAGTCATCTTCTCCGTATAACCTCTGACACTTTTCGTATGCGTTATTAAGTTCAAGAATCTTTGACCTGTCAGATTTGCTGAGTCGGTCAAATATCTCTTTGATGTGTGTTTTGTTTTTGTTGTTCATGTTGTCTGTTCCTTTTAGTTGTGGCTTGGGAGCTGACCCACATTGGGTGAGCCAGCTCCCTCGCCGATTTGTCATCCCTCCCGAGGGATGTTGACCAGCTCCCCATACGGGGGCTGGATGCCTTCAGTGTTGGAGTGGATCGCCCAGACAGTCGGGCAAACCTCAGCTCCCCAGTTGCTGACTTGGCCGTCAGTGATGAAGACATGTGCCTTCACCTCGTTGCCCTGACTGATCAGGTCATCGAGTTTCACCGAGGCATCGTCGAAGTCTGTGCCACCACCGCCCCGCAACTTGGGGAGGGGATCGCCGTCGAGGTATTCCTCGAAGCCGTAGTGTTCGGTATCGCACGAGCCGATGAAGACTTTCGCCTTGATCGACTGGGCACACTCCTGAACCTCGGCGATGGCCTGCTCGTAAAGCTCGGGGCTGATGCTCCCCGAGGTGTCCACCGAGATCGCCAGTACGCCTGCACCCTCAGAGCTGAGGCTCGGGAGGATTGCGGTGCGGTGACGGCGAGATGGCCTACGCCAGCTCCAGTCATCGTTGGTCTTCTCGGTCAGCAGTCGGCGAAGTGTGTCCCGCCAGTTGACCGCTGGTTTGCGTGAGCTGCCCAGCAGTCGGTCAAGCCCAGCGGGCAGGTTGCCAGCGAGTCGGGCTGTAGCCTCTGCACCAGCGACTGACTGAAGAATCTTTTCAGATACCTCAGCCTTCTTCGCTTCGCTCAGTGGCTTGCCGTCCTCGGTTGGGTCTTCAACCTTGCCCCACTCGGATGACTTGTCTGGCTCGCCGTCAGACGATTGCTCGTCGGACTGCTCATCGCCACCAGCTCCCGAGCTGGATGACTTGTCATCCTGTTTGCTGGATGACTGGTTGTCCTGTTTCTGCTGTTTCTGCTTCTGCTTCTCTTTCTTCAAATTTTTAGAAACAGAAACACAATGAGAATGAGGGGCTGGCGCCCCTACAATCCTACAATCCTACAATCCTACAATCCTACAATCCTACCCCCCCAGAATCTTATCCGCCAGCACGCTGCTCAACTTCTCATACGACTCGTGTGTCCATCCTGCAATGTGAGGTGA
>Ga0208723_1000062_pt1 | contig 42306 bp, 49 predicted proteins | sample LakMenEpi31Aug12_FD_150750 | JGI IMG/M metagenome (GOLD analysis project Ga0208723, IMG submission 150750) | Freshwater microbial communities from Lake Mendota, WI - 31AUG2012 deep hole epilimnion (SPAdes) | ecosystem: Environmental > Aquatic > Freshwater > Lake > Epilimnion/Euphotic zone ...
CTGTGGAGAAGTTGGAGAAAATTGTTTTGAAGGAGAAGCCGTGAGAAAGCGTAGCAAGTACAAACCCCGGCAGATCATCCCGGACACCATGACGTGGGTGCGTGCGGGCCTGAAAAAAGTTGACGAGATCAGCGCAGGCACCACGCTCAAAATCCGCAACCACGATGCCATGAACAACCTGCGCCTTGGCGTGGCCGCGCGATTTGACATTGACGCGCTCATTGACGCTGCGAACATCACCGAAGCGCTGGCCAATCGAGGCATAGGTGAGGACTGGAAGCCGGAGATACGCGCTGGGCAAGATGCCATCCTTGCACTGGCCCGCCGGGGTGTGGCCAACAGCTTCCGGTTTGTCGCCAAAGGCCCTGAGCTTGTGGCTTTGAACCTGCTCATTGAGGTTCATGATGCGCAGCTTGAGACCGTGACCGTCAAGCAGCTTGAGACCGCCATGGCCGATGTCATGGAGAGCTTGCGCTTGAAGAAGATGCGGCCCATAGTGGAGCGCCCCCATGCAGGTTCTTGACCTCGTTCAATTCGATCCTACCCGCAACTGTTTTGTTCTGAAAGGTGATATGCAAAACTACCCACCCAAGTGGCCCGACGGCACTCCGAAGTCCACCACCAATGTGTTTAACTGGCGCACAGACGCGCCGTCCACCGCGCCCAAAAAGCCACCCCTCAACGCACGAGCGAAAGACTTGAACTCCCATGGCGACTTCCACACCACCACCAAACTCAACGCTGCGCGCATCCCCTACGGCCGCTCAGGAAAGTTCAAAGACCTCACTGCCAAAATATGATTCGACGTGGCCCTTCCGCGTCGTCTATGGCACCATCCCCACCCTGAAAGAAAACCATGAGCCAAATTGAAATGTTCCCCGACCTGCAGGCTAGTGCGCTTGACGTGCAAGTTGCTGGCGACCACTACAAAACGCTGGCTATCCAGCCTGTTGAGTACATCCATGCCAACAAGATTGGCTACTTCGAGGGCAACGTGATCAAATACGTGTCCCGCTGGCGCAGCAAGAACGGCATCAAAGACTTGGAAAAAGCCAAGCACTACATTGAGCTGCTGATCGAATTGGAGACCCGCCATGGCAACGCCTGAAAGCCTTGTAAAGAAAAAAATCCATGCGATCCTTAAGGAGCGCGGGGCGTACGCCGTCAACTACATCGGCGGCATCTCCGCCAACAACGGCACGCCGGACATCCTTGCGTGCCTCCACGGGCGGTTCGTTGCGATCGAGGCCAAGGCTGGCAAGAACAAGCCAACCGACCTGCAAACTCTTAACCTTAAAAGAATTGACGATGCGGGGGGCCTTGCGTTCGTCATCAACGAAACCAACCTGAGTGTGCTGGAGGTGATGCTCGATGACCCGACCCACGCCCGATCCAATTACAAGCTTTTTGCAAAGCCACTCACCGAAGCTGACGCCGGAGCAAGAGCGCCAACTAAACGCAAACCTAAAGAGGCGTGAACGATATGCCAAAAAGAAAAACCTCAACTGGACCCCAGACCAACCCGGGCTGCTCGGACGGAGCCCTGCTGGTGATCACACGGATGCAGAGCAACCCTGAAGACTTCCGTGGGTACGACGCCCGCTTGCGGGATGTGCTGGAGGCTGCGCAGCGCACTTTGACCCAGCCCAGCACGGCATCAGCCGCATACCAGATGTCCCGCCGGGACGCACAGGCCATCATGACTGCAGCAGAGACGTATTTGTTTGAACCGTGGCTTATGGAGTCCGTGCTGCGCGCAATCGCTCCAGCGCAGCCCCGCAAGGAAGTGGGCCTTACCACTGCGAGGTACAAGCAGGAAGAGGCCAAGCGGCGCGAGTACGCCAACACCGCCACCACCGCCACCGCCACCGCCACCGCGTGGGCTCCAACCTTTGAAGAGTCGTTCCAACGCGAGATGGAGAGGTACAAGCAGGAAGATTTCAAGCGGCGCGAGTACGAGTACGCGATGAATAAAAAACCCTTTGGGGACTTTGTATGAAGCTCATTACGATCGATCTGGAGACGTACTACAGCGCGGACTTCGGGTTCTCCAAACTCACGACGGAAGAGTACGTGCGGGACCCGCGCTGGGAGACCATCGGGTTCTCCTACAAAGTCAACGACGGCCCAACGCAGTGGGTGCCCCGGCCCTACGTGACATCGGTACTGGCCAGCATCGACTGGTCCGATGCCATGGTCGTGGCGCAGAACACCGCGTTTGACGGTGCGGTCTTGGCGTGGCACTACGGCGTCAACCCGATGGCGTGGGTGGACATCATGGGCATGTCCCGTGCGCTGTACCCTCATGAGAAGTCGCACAGCCTCAAGGCGCAGGCCGAGCGCGCCGGTGTGGGGGTCAAGGGCGACGAGGTGGACGCCGCCAAGGGCAAACGCTACGCCGACTTCACCAGCACTGAGCTGGCCCGGTATGGCGCGTACTGCAGCAACGACGTGGCGCTGACCTACGACCTGTTCATGCGGTACATGGGCATGGGCTTCCCCAAGCAGGAGCTCAAGCTGATTGACCTGACGCTGCGCATGTTCATCGACCCCGTGCTGGAGCTGGACGCAGTGCAACTGGCGGAGCATCTGGAGTCGGTCAAGGAGAGCAAGGTAACACTCCTCGAATCCGTGCGGGACTACATGCTCAAGGACGCAGACCCCGAGTATGTGCACGCCATCTACACCGAGGGCACCGCAGGCCTCAAAACGCTGCTCATGTCCAACGACAAGTTCGCGCTGGCCCTGCGGTCACTGGGCATCGAGCCCCCCACCAAGATCAGCCCCGCCACCAAAAAGACGGCATGGGCATTTGCCAAAACAGACGAAGCGTTCAAGGCGCTGCAGGAGCATGAAGATGAGCGAGTACAAGCGTTGGTGGCTGCCCGACTCGGGAATAAAACCACACTGGAGGAAACTCGTACGGAGCGTTTTATTGGGATGGCTCGTCGCGGCAAGTTTCCGGTTCCTCTGCGTTACTACGGTGCTCATTCTGGTCGTTGGTCTGGCCAAGATTCTGTAAACCTGCAGAACCTGCCGTCGCGCGGCGCGAACGCTGGCAAGATCAAGAAAGCCATCAGGGCCCCCAAGGGCTACGTGGTGATCGATTGCGACTCTGCGCAGATCGAAGCGCGAGTGCTGGCGTGGCTGGCCGGGCAGGAAAATCTGGTGCAGGCGTTCCGCGACAAGCACGATGTGTACAAGCTCATGGCCACACAGATTTACGGCATCCGCATGGAGGACGTGACCAAGACCCAGCGCCAAGTTGGCAAGACCGTGGTATTGGGTGCAGGCTATGGCGTCGGCCACGTCAAGCTGCAGATGTTCCTCAAGACCCAAGCTGGGGTCGAGGTCCCGCTGGAGGAGGCCAAGCGCATCATCGATACCTACCGCAGCAGCGCGTTCTGCATTGCTCAGTTCTGGCGCTCCGCTGGTGACGCGCTCAAGGCGCTGCTGACTGGTCAGACCATGCAGCTTGACGCTGTGGGGTTGATCCGCGCAGTGCCCGGCAAGGGTTTGACATTGCCCAACGGGCTGCACATCCAGTACCCCGGCTTGCGCGAGGTGCCCAACCCCGACACCGGCAAGTTTGAGATGGTCTACACCTCCAAGGGGCTGCCGGTACGCATCTACGGCGGGAAGGTCGTGGAGAACATCTGTCAGGCTGTGGCCCGCCAGATCGTGGCCGAGCAGATGCTGCGGGTGTCCAAGCGGTACAAGGTCGTGCTGACGGTGCATGACGCTGTGGCCATCGTTGCCAAGAAGGAAGAAGCCGACGAGGCCCAAGCCTATCTGGAGGAGTGCATGAGCTGGAATCCCAAGTGGGCGGTGGGCTTGCCCCTGTCGTGTGAATCTGGTGTGGGAGCGAGTTATGGCGACTGCTAAGGAAATAAAAGATCGTGCCCATGTGCGGTTCATGCAAGCCGGGTTCTTGCGATTGCAAGGAATGACATACGCCGCTATCGGTCTGCAAATGGGCGTAAGCGCGGCCCGTGCGCGGGAACTTGCGCAGAAATTTGACCGGAACTGCCAATGGACCGCCCGATACGGCGGCTTAAAACCGCACGAGTACATGGAGCTGGAACCCGTCCAAGATTGGCTTACAGTGTTGGCCAAGGACTGGTAAACTGGGGGTTCAAACAAACCTCCGGTTCACTTCTATGGCACTTGCACATTCCTATTCGTCCGTCAAAGACTACGAGGGCTGCGCCCGTCGTTATCACGAAGTCCGTATCCTTAAAAAATTCAAGTCGCAAGACACGCAAGCAACCCTTTATGGCACCGCAGTACACAAAGCCTTTGAAGACTACATCAAAGACGGCACCCCACTACCCGAACAGTTCGCACAGTTCCACCCATTTGTCGAGCCTCTTGCCGCCGTTGACGGAGAAATCCGCTGCGAGGACCGTATGGCGATCCGAGTTGACTTTAGCCCGTGTGGCTTTTTTGACAAAGACGTATGGTTCCGGGGCATACCGGACTATCTCGCCATCAGCACATCCGGCAAGACCGCACGAGTAGCCGACTACAAGACCGGCAAGTCCAGCCGCTACGCAGACACCGCACAGCTCGAACTCATGGCCGCTATGGTCATGCTGCACCACCCCACGGTGATGACGGTCAAAGGCGCGTTGCTGTTCGTAGTGGTTGGCGACATCATCAAAGCTGAGTACACTCGTGCGCAACTCCCCGAGATTCTGTCAAAGTGGGCAGGCAGAGCCGGGGCCATCGAGAGGGCTGTTGAGGTGGGGGTGTGGAATCCCCGCAGTTCGGCCCTTTGCAAATTCTGCCCCGTCTCTTCATGCGAGCACCATCATGGCTGAGAAAAAACGCGACTACGCCGCTGAGTACAAAAACTATCAGGGCACACCCAAGCAGCTCAAGGCACAGTCTGAGCGCCACAAGGCCCGCAGGGCTTATGAGAATGCCAACGGCACCCTGCCGGACACCGTGGATGTGCACCACAAGAAGGCCATGTCCAAGGGCGGCACAAACCATGCCTCCAATCTGGCAGCCATGCACGAGACAAAGAACACCAGCTTCGCGCGCAAGAAGGACGGCTCCATGAAGTCCGAAATTTCCAAGCGCGAGCGCAAAAAGTAATGTAGGATTTAGGCGTCGAGCAATCGACGTTCATGGGTTTCTCCAGTTGAGGATTAGCCGGGTAGGCAACTACCCGGCTTCTTTTGCCGTCTATTCACTTTTCATTCACACAAATCATGCAGATCATTCAAGACAAAGCGCTGCTGTTCAACACGCGCAAAGCAGGGCAGATCACTGCCATCATCCCCAAGAGCAAAGTCGTGGCCACCAACGGCGACGTCGATCAGCTGCTGGTCAATTGGGGCTTTGACGAGGTGCAACTGCTGCGCAACATGGGCATCAAAGATGTCCCCAGCCCCATCCTCGGGCGGTACGCGTGGCCCGGCATGTACACCCCGTTCGACCACCAGCGCAACACTGCGGAGTTCCTCACCCTGCACACCCGATGCTTCGTGTTCAACGAGGCCGGGACCGGCAAGACAAGCGCCGCTGCGTGGGCTGCCGACTACCTCATGACGCAAGGCAAGGTCAAGCGCGTGCTGATCGTGTGCCCCGTGTCCATCATGGAGACTGCGTGGCGCTCGGACCTGTTCAAGACGTTGATGCACCGCACTGCTGCCATTGCGCAGGGCACTCGCACGCAACGCCAAAGCATCATCGCGGGTGACTACGAGTTCGTGATCATCAACTTCGACGGCGTGAAGGTCGTTGCCGACGAGCTGGCCAAGGGCGGGTTCGATCTGGTCATTGTGGACGAGGCCAACGCCATCAAGAACGTGCAGACTGACCGGTGGAAGTGCCTCGCCTCGCTGATCACTCCAAGCACACGCCTGTGGATGATGACGGGCACCCCGGCATCGCAGTCCCCACTCGACGCCTATGGGTTGGCCAAGCTGGTGAACCCCGACGCAGTGCCGCGCTTCTTCGGCGCGTTCCGTGACCGCGTGATGATTAAGATGTCGCAGTATCGGTGGGTGCCGCGCCAAGACGCCCAGCCCATCGTGCACCAAGTCCTGCAGCCCGCCATACGGTTCACCAAAGCAGAGTGTCTCGACCTGCCCGACATGCTGTACTCGACCCGCGAGGTGCCGCTGACACCGCAGCAGACCAAGTACTATGACGCAATACGCAAGCAAATGGCGGTCATCGCTGCTGGTGCTGAAGTCACGGCCGTCAACGCCGCGTCCATGCTCAACAAGCTCCTGCAGATTTCGCAAGGCGCTGTGTACACCGACGACAGAGACGTGGTTGAGTTCGACGTAGACAACCGGGTCAACGAACTGCTCGATGTGATCGCTGGGACCAACGAGAAGGTGCTCGTGTTCGTGCCGTACCGGCACACACTGGAGATGGTGGAGGACCGCATTGCCAAGGCCGGGTACACCACGGCATCCATCCACGGCGGCGTGGCCGCGAACAAGCGCGCTGACATCATCAAGGGCTTTCAAACGGAAGACGACCCGCGCATCCTCGTGATGGTGCCGCAGGCTACAGCCCACGGGATTACCCTAACTCGGGCCAACCAAGTCGTGTGGTGGGGGCCGGTATCATCCACGGAAATCTACATCCAAGCCAACGCCCGCGCCCACCGCGCCGGGCAGAAGAACTGCGTAACCGTTACGCACCTGCAGGGCAGCCCCGTCGAGCGGCGCATGTACACACTGCTGCAGGGAAAGATCGATCTGCATCAGGCGCTGGTCGATCTGTACAAACAAGTGCTTGACGACAAAGTTTGACAGTGTATAATTTAATTTCGTTCAACGTAAATCAAAAGGAACCCCATGAGCACCGAAACAGAAACCCCCAAGCCGATCGACGCTCAGAAGCTGGTGAGCGTCTACATCAAAATCCGTGACGCCAAAGCCGCCAAGACCAAGGAGATGGAAGCTGAGATTGCTGTGCTCGACACGCAGTTGGAGACCATCGAGACTGAGCTGCTGGAGCTGTGCAAGGCCACTGGCCAAGATGGCGGCAAGACACAATTCGGATCGTTTCGACGGTCCATCAAGACGCGTTACTGGACGTCCGATTGGGATGCCATGTACCGCTTCATCAAAGAACACGACGCCCCGCAACTGCTGGAGCGCCGCGTAAGTCAGACCACCTTCAAGGAATTCTTGCAGGAGAACCCTGACAAACTGCCCGAAGGTATGAACGTAGATTCCCGCTACGCGATTACCGTAACCCGTGCCCGTTAAACCTAGGAAATCAACATGAGCAATATGACACTTTTCAAATCCGGTTCCGTCGTTCCTGACTATCTGCGCGAAGCCGCAGACTCCACAACCAAAGACATTGCAGGCTCCTCTGGCGGCAAGCAAATTTCCATCAAGGGCGGCGTATGGCGCATGGTGGTGGGCGGCGAAGAGGTCGCCAAGAACGAAGATCGCGCCATGAACTTGGTGGTGATCTCTGCCGGTAAGGGCGTGTCCCGCACGTTCTACGCTGAGAAATACGAAGAAGGCAAAGACATCAAGCCCGCGTGCTGGTCGGCCGAAGGCGTTGTGCCCAACGAAGAAGTCACCGAGCCACAAGGCAAGACCTGCGCTACCTGCCCACAAAACATTGAGGGCTCCGGTGACGGCAAGTCCCGCGCCTGCCGATACAGCAAGCGTTTGGCTGTGGCTTTGGAGAGCGATATCGGTGGCAACATCTACCGCCTGTCGGTTCCCGCCAAGTCGTATTTCGGCAAGGCCGAAGGCGACAAGATGCCTCTGCAGGCCTACGGCAAGTTCCTGTCTGGCCACGGTATCCCAATCACTGGTGTGGTGACCGAAGCTCGCTTTGACACTGCCGAAGCTGTGCCGGTGCTGAAGTTCCGCGCTGTGCGCCCACTGACGCAAGAAGAGTGGACGCTGGCCAAGGAGCAGAGCCAGACCGAAGAAGCCATGCAGGCGGTCGAGTTCAAGATGGTGCCAAGCAAGAAGGAAAACCAGCCGGCGCTGCCCGCAGCGTTTAAGGACGCCGACGTGCCCGCCAAGGCCGCTCCCGAGAAGGTGGAGGCCGAAGAGGTTGCTGAGCCCGTCAAGCGCCCCGCCAAGGCAAAAGCCGAAGCAACCCCTGCTGCATCCAAGAACGTGGCTGACATCCTGAACGACTGGTCGACCGACGATGAGTGAGCGAACCCGAGGGTACGACTCCCTATTCATCCGCAGGGTAGAAGACGCTGATCAGAAGCCCACTGTTATGCAGTTGGCGGATGCATGCATCGAGAAAAACGTGGCGATCACTGACGTGGCTGCCATGTTCGGTGTGTCGCGCGCGACCATCTACAACTGGATGACTGGCCGGACCTCACCGCACCCTCGGCACATGGCGCTTATCCCGAAGATCACAGCCCGCTTGCTCAAGCGTAAGTGATCGCGCCCAGCGGGGCGGCAGGACAACCTGCCGCCCCTTTTTTGTTCCAGTTACCCGTGAGGTTATGTGACTGACTTTCTCAACTCCGTTCTGCCCACTCAGGGCGTGTATTGCACGGTGGGGATACGGGCCGGTGTGGTCAAGCAGTCGTTCCAAGAAACGATTGAAGCGGTCGATGCCGTAGGCGGCACGATGGATTCCAGTGGGGTCGATGCGTATTTCGCGCTGGCCTCCTACAAGGATGATTCCGCCCGCACAGTAGACAACGCAGCATTCCTGCGTGCGTTCTTTCTCGACCTCGACTGTGGCATGGGGAAGCCCTATGCCGACCAACCCGCAGCGGCGCAAGCGCTGTCCGTATTCATCTCCGACACCGGGCTGCCGAGCCCCATGGTGGTCAACTCTGGTGGTGGCCTGCATGTGTACTGGCCCCTGACGGCCGATGTGCCCGCTGCCGATTGGGTTCCCCACGCCAAGTCCCTCAAGCGCCTGTGCGCGCAACACAACCTGCATGCCGACCCCGCAGTCACTGCGGACGCTGCGCGTATCCTGCGCACCCCCGGCACCCACAATTTCAAGGCCGGGCAATCACGCGCGGTCCAGATCGTTGCACAAGGTCAGCCGACTGATCTTGGCGTGTTCGCGGCCTGCCTGCCCCCGGCTCCGGTGGACTTGTCCGCTGCCAAGCAGTTCGGGATGGATGACACCTCCCGCGAGATGTCTAGCGGGGACTTCCCGCCTTGCTCGTTTGCCCGGATCGCATCGCGCAGTCTCAAGGACAAGGGCTGTGCCCAGATCAAGCACGCACTGGCGGACGCCGCCGTGCTGGCCGAACCCCTGTGGCGGGGCCTGCTGTCCATTGCGGTGCGGTGCGAAGACGGCCCAACAGCCATCCACACTGCGTCCAAGGCGCACCCCGGCTACACAGCGGCCAACACCGAAGCCAAGGCGGCAGAGACCAAGGGCCCATACACCTGCCAGTGGTACAAGGACAACAACGGCGCGCTGTGCAAAGGGTGCACACAAACCGTGTCCACGCCCCTCCTGCTGGGCAAGATCGTGGTGGCTGCCGAAGTCACAGACGATGCCTATGTGGTCGTGAAGGAGGCCGACGACGAGACCCCGGCAGTGGCCCTCTCAATCCCCGCGTATCCTTACCCGTACTTCCGGGGGACCAACGGCGGCGTGTTCCGCAAGGACCGGGACAAGGAAGGTGATGAGGTTGAAGTTGAAATCTACCCGGACGACCTATACCTGACAGAACGATTCTTCGACTCCGACGAACACGGCAGTGGCGACGGGGAGATGGTGGGCATCAACCTGCACATGCGCAAGGACGGTGTGCGCCGCTTCTTCGCCCCGGTCACGACCTTGTTCTCCACTGAAAAACTGCGCGACCTGTTGGTGCGCAACGGCGTCGTCGCCTACGGCAAAAAACTGGAGCAACTCATGGCCTATTTCGCATCTGCAATCCGCAAGCTGCAGTCGCAATACGCAGCAAACAAGACCCGCAACCAAATGGGCTGGACCCCCGACCTGCTGGGGTTCGTTCTTGGTGAAGTGGAATACACAGCCAACGGCGCGAAGCTGGCTCCACCGGCCAGCGGGACAAGGCAGTTGGCCAGCGCCTTCAAGCCCACGGGCACGCTGGCCGAGTGGAAGCGGATCGCCAACTTCTACGACCGCATTGGCCTTGAGCCGCATGCGCTGGCGCTGTTCCTTGGCTTTGGCTCCCCCCTGCTGCGCCTGATGGACGGCAACGTGGTCAAAGGGGCCATGGTGCACCTCAAGCACAACGGGTCCGGCTCAGGCAAGTCCACCGCCCAGATGGTGGCCAACTCGATCTTCGGGCACCCCGATGACCTGCTGATGAAGAAGGAAGACACCTACGCGGCCAAGATGCACATGCTGGGCATGGTCAACAGCCTGATCTTCACGGTGGACGAGATCACGAACGAAAAAGCAGAGGTCCTGTCCGATATGGCCTACGGGTTCACATCGGGGCGGGGCAAGCACCGCATGGAGTCGCAGACCAACAAGATGCGGACCAACAACACAACGTGGTGCAACTTCACGCTGACCTCGGGCAATGCATCTGTGACGGACGTGCTGCAGCAGTACAAGAGCACCGCTGACGGCGAGCTGCGCCGCGTGCTGGAAATCTCAGTGCCCACATACACCGGGGCCTCGAAGCAAGAGATCGATGCCGTGTTCAGCAAGCTCAACACCAACTTCGGCGTCGCCGGGCCAATCTACATCGACCACGTTCTGCGCAACTCCGACGAAGTGCGCCGCCTGCTGACAACGATGCAGGCCAAGATCGACAAGGAACTGGGCTTGGACCAGACCGACCGGTTCTATTCATCGATCATGACCTGTGCCTTTGTGGGCGCGCTTGTCGCCAAGCGCCTTGGCCTGCACGACCTCGACATCCCCAAGGTGTACCGGTACGCAGTGGCTCTCGTGCGGGACAGCAAGCAGTCCACCAAGGCCGACGTAGGCGACTCGATGACAACGGCGCAGGAGACACTGGCAGCGTTCGTCAACGAGAACGTGAACAACGCGCTGGTGGCACCATTTACCCCACGCGGCAGCCTGCCGGAGCGCCCAGCCGTATCCCCCAAGGGCCCGCTGCGCATGCGGTACGACCCCAACTCCCGGGAGCTGTCCATATCGGTGGCGGAGTTCCGCAAGTTCTTCTCCCTGCGGCAAGTGGACGTGCGCGACAGTGTGGCCAAGCTCACAGCAGCCAAGTTCCTCAAGAACAACGGCTTGTCGGTGCCAGTGCGAATCGGCGCTGGCGCGGTGGGTGGCCTGAGCGGTATTGCCGTGCGGTGCTATGTGTTTGATGGAGACGCCATCGGTGTCGACGAAACCGCCTTCCCCTCTCCCGACGCCTGACGTGCAGCAGTTCACCCTGCATGGGGTGGACTACTTCATCCAATGGCACCTGCTCTCAATCGGGGCGTCATTCTTCCTGCCCACCACGGCCACCAAGGCCCAAGCCGCCCGCGCCCTGCGGCCGTACGCCCGTCATCTGGGTATACAGCTGCAGGTGGGCAACCGCTGCGAGTACGGACGCTACGGCGTCCGCGTGTGGCGCGTTTACTGACGGATCGCGGTCTTGGCCTCGCGCACCCAGCCGACCAGCTCGACCTCCATCTGCTTGATTTCCTTGAGCTCGGCTTCGCGCTCTTCGGCCGACATATCCGCAGCGGCGTCCTTGCCGTTGAGGAACTTGCGGTAGGCCCGGGTGCGCTCAAGCTGCTCCAGCGTTGAGTTGATTGCCGACTCCATCATCAGCACGTCTGCGTTCTTCTCTGCGTAATCGACGGCCCGGTCAAGGTCCGTCTTCATCAGCTCGGCCAGCGTGGCGTTGGCGCGGCCAACCTTCTCCCGCTCGTCGTAGAACTCAGTCATGCGGCGTGTGCCCACGGGGTCGTACAGGTAGTTGCTCAGGAGCGCGTACTTGTGCAGTGGGCGGTCAACTCGCGTTGGGTTCAGCAGGCTGTCAGTCGTGGCCACCAGCAGCCCGGCAGTCGAGCCGAAGTACCCGCTCAGTGCGTTGTCCACCAAGATGGGCGAGATTTTGTCCACACCCACCACGTCACGGCTGAAGTTGGCAATGGCGATGGCCAGCTCCGACGTGTTCGACGCCCGGCGCATGCTGGGGTCCTGCTGCTTTTGGTAGATGCCTTCCAGCTCCCGGCCAGTGAAGAACGAGTAGTTGGTCCATGCTTCCAGCAAAGGTTTGGCAGCCTGCGGGATAGGCACCGTGCGGCCGACGTACTGCTCCATGATGTAGGCCAGAGCCGTGCGGGTGGCCTCCCATGCAGTCTGCTCCTCTGGGGTGCCTTGGCGGCGCATGTACTCGACGATGCGCTCCGGGATGACCTTGAACAGCGCACCCAGTTCGGTTGGCACCGGCAGTTTGTAGCCGCCCGGCAGTATCCAGTTGCTGTCCCGGGTGCGCAGGTCCATCTCGTTGTAGTCTTCGTCGTCATCCCCCTTGCCGAGTGCGTACAGCGTGCTCAGTGTCATGGCGATGGCAGCCCGGCTGTAGAACATGCGACGCGCTTGGGCCCGGCCCACTGAGGAGCTGGAGTCCTTGCCGGATGCGGCGCGGTACAGCACGTCCATACCTTGGATGTATGCGTTGAAGAACGGGATGGTGGTCACCATGGCACCGACGAAATCGGAAGCGCCACGGCGGCGGAAGTTGATGAATTCCCGGGCCCGGGTCTGCGCCAGCAGTTGATCGCCTTGCGACTCCTTGATCGTCTGGTCGTAGATGGCCTTGCGCACGGCCAAGTCAGACGCCCGGGTGATGCCCTCCAGTCGGTGCATGAGGGTCTCGAACTTGCCGCGTGGGCGGTAGCCGATGTCCTTGAGCAGCGACACTGCAGGCTTACCCTGCTGGAAGTCGAATTCACCTGTGAGACCCAGAGCCTCCATCTCGCTCACGGTGGGGTGGCGGATACCGCGCAGCTCAGCCAGTGCAAGCCCGCCGAAGTTGGAGAGCGTCATGCGCAGCAGTGCGCCGGGATTCTTCACACCGGAGGTCATGATGGCCCGCTGCACGTCGTCCGTCACCTGCTTGAGCGCAAAGGGCGGCAGGATCGTCACCGACTTGCGCAGCACGTTGGACACTTGGCCCAGCACCTGCAGCCACTTGGCCTTGGGTGGGTTGAGTTCTTGGAAGGCTGCCGCGTCGTAGCTGGACGGCAGGTCCCAGTACATGAGCTCGCCCTTGACGTAGGCCTTGGCCGTGCGGTGCTTGGTGCCGGGCATGCGCGACGGCTTGCCGGTGTACCCCAAGTCCTCCAGACTGCGCAGGGTTTGCACTCGGGCATCGTTGGTCATAACTTGGCCAACCATCCAGCCCATGGTGTTGAGGTAGTTCTCGAACACGTTGCCTACAGGCCGATCAAACGAGCCCTTGAGCTCGGGGTTCTTGGTCAGCATCAATGGCGCACGCCCGGTGGTCCGCTTGACTGCAGTGAAGCGCTCTGCGAAGTCATCAATGCGGTCGAACGGCACGTAGCCGATCACGGACTTCCACTCGTCGCCCTGCTCCTTGGACAGCCGGCCCACTTTCACCATCTGGTCGACCAGCGCAATACGGGGCTTGTCCATGGCAGCGTTCATCTCTGCAAACGCTGGGTCTGCGTTGTACTCAGCCACCAGCAGCGCGCGGTCTGCATCCTTGATGTGTTTGGGGAAGTCGGGGTTGGTCTTTAGCACCTGCTCCAAACGGTAGGCCTCGATGACCCGGCTGGCAAACTGCTCGGCGCGCTCTTTGCTGCGGCCGGTGCGCTCCCCCCATGCGTAGATCAGCGGGAACACGTCGGTGGGCGCACTGCCATCGGCGGACTTGACCACTTTGTACTGGCCTGTTTCCTTCTCCTTTTGCAAGGAGCCCTCTTGGAAGTACGCCAGCAGCAGCTTGGAGTAGTCCTGCGCCTGACGGTACAGGCCCATGGGGTTGAGCTTGCCCAAGCTGTCGCGCACCGCGCCGTTGAAATGCCCGCTGAGCTTGTCCTCAACGGCAGCAGCAGAGTCGGCCACAGCCACGCGGAACTTGACCCCACGGCTTGGCTCGGCCGCAGCGCGCTCGCTGTCCTGTGCCCCTTTGAACATGCCCAGCACGCCGCGCTTGTCGATCGGTGTCAGATCGCCCATGCTGTCAACCACGTCTTCTGCGGTGTAGCTCTTGGCAAACTGCTTGCCGGTCTGCTTCTGCGCGCCCTCCATCTCCTCTTTGGTCAGGCCCAACAGGGTGTCGCCTACGCGCAACGCTTCGGACAGGGCGGTGTCGGCCTTGGCCGGAATGCCCAGCAAGTCACGTACGTAAGTGACGAACTTGTTCCATGCAGTCTGACCCTTGTAGGGGATAGTCTCCATGTACTGCTGCATCTCGCGGTTGGTCATGGACCAGACGAGAATCTCGTGCGAATCCGCAAGCGCGTTGTTCATACCGTTGTAATACCGCTGCTCGAAGTCGGTCAGCTTTGTGCCCGAGGCTGCGCGGTCGTTAAAGTGCTTGACAACAGCGCTTTGGAGCGCGAGGAGCTCGCGCACAGCCGTGCCGACTTTGGTGCCTTCAGCAGACTTGTAGCGCCCGACTTCAATAGCGCCCAACGTCGCTGCATGCAGCAGCTCATGCAAAATCACCTCGGGAGTAGTGCCGGATAAGGTGCCGTTGGACGGATGGTTGAGCGTGATGGTAATGGTTACGGGGCCGCTGCCAGCGGTGCGTTTGCCTCTAAAGTTTGTCGAGCCCAAGGCCCCGATCAAACGCCGCCCTTCGTCGGCAACCTTTACGGGGTTGAGCACTACCCCCATGTCTTGCAACTGGCGCAGTTTGACCAGCACCCGCTGCGCAATGACTTTCTGGTCAGGGTCAGGCAGGTTTTGCGCCGCCCATTGGGCCACGTCCACCATGGGCTTGCCGCTGATCGCTTTGAGCGTAGCTTCGTCCGACGGCGTTGAGGTCTTGGTGGGGGTTGCAGGTTCGAGTTCCGGCTCCTTGGTGAAGTCCAGCTCCATTTGACGCTTGTCTTTTTTGGCTGCGGCGGGGGCCTCTTCTGCCTCGGCCTCGGGCTTCTTCCGCTCCGCGTACTCGATCTCTTCCTTCTTGGTCATCGGGAACAGCATGGCCTGCGGGCCTCGCAGGATTTCCTTCTGGCCCTCTTCCATGCCGAACTCCGACGTGCCGGTGGGCTCGTACATTTTCTCTGGGATCGGCTTGGACGGCTCAGCTTTCTTGGGTGCCGCAGGCGCAGGCTTGGCAGCGGCGGGTGTGGGCCGTTGGGCTTTCTCCAGTGCCTCAAGGCGGCGCTTCATGTCCTCAGCCTCGGCCTTGCGGGCGGCTTCCGCATCAGCCGCTTCGGCTTCTACCGTGGGTGCTGGTGCTGGTGCTGGTGCTGGCTTGGCTGGTGTTACTGCAGCCGGCTCTGTTCCTTGAGCGCCATCTCCCGACACAACAGGCCGTCCAGCAGATACCAATCCGCGTCCGTCAGGTGCGACAGGTTCTCCGGCGGTAGCGGGTGCTCCGGCTCCGGGTTCAGGAACGATGGGGGCTGCAGGCTCACTAGGAACTCCCACGCTTGGCTCACCAGCTCGGGGCTCATCTCGCTGCTCAACTGCAGGCGTCGGGGCAGGGGTCGGCTCACTGGGTTTCTCCTTAAACGGCGCTGGCTGCGGTGCCAGCAGTTCACGCAAAATCTTGGCCCGTTTGCCGGGCCCGTCAACAAGCGTCGGGTCTTTGTCGACCATTGCCTGCACTTCGGCTTGCGTCTTGCCAACTACGTTCTTTTCGAACCAACCCTTGGTCGTGGACGGCGCGATGCCCGTATCCAACACGTTCTGCAGAGTAAACGGCTGCGCCACCTCACCGCCACGCATTGGCAGTTTGTACTGGTACGGCCCACTTCGAGCGTATGTTGGCACAGGGGTCGGCTCGCCGGGCTCTTCGGGTTTTTTGGCCTCGGGGATTTTTGGCTCCACGACGCCTTCGCCAAGGTCTTCGCCCGGGAACAACTCACCCTGCGTGCGGGCTTTGACTTCATCCGGCTGGGTCAGCAGATCAGGGGCGTTGGCCAATGCTGGGAACTTCTTGCGGGTAGCGGCATCTTCGGCGGCTGCAGCGACAGCCAGCTCCTTCTCGGCGCGGATGCTCTCAATGTCACTCTGGGTGAAGAGCTGCATCTGCCCGGTCAGCTCCGCCACGCGCGCTTTGACCTCTGGGGTCTGGGGCTGCTGGCGCAGGCGCTCGCGCTCCGTAGCCATGTCGGCGTACTCACGCTGGAAGTCAAGGCCGAGGTCTTGCTGCCCTTCGGGTACGGCCATGGCCGCAGGCGGCTCAGCGGGTTCTGGGGCGCGGACCACAGGCTTACCAAACAGGTCCCGGTCTGGCTCGGCGGGGACGGCGCGCTCGTCCGGCGCAAGCAACTCGCCCTGAACGCCCGGGGCGGTAACCAAGGGAAGGCTGGGCGGGGTTGGTTGGGCTGCGGCTTTTGCTGCGGCGGCTGCATCATCTTCTGCTTTGGCGGCGGCTGCGCCGCGTGCGCGTCGGCCGATGGCCAAGTCCAACAGACCCTGCACGATCGCGCCGGTTGCGCCGCCGTAGGCAGCTTGCTCTCCCAACCCGTCAATGAGCGCCTGCTCTGGCTTGTAGACACCCCGGGCGATCATGTTCTGGGCAAGGCCCGACGCGACTTCCTGCGCGGCTTCTTCACCACCTGCAACAAAGGCACGCTTGACGGCCTCCACCCCTGCAGCTTTGGACGCCGTGGGGATGCGGGACAGGATACGGATCGGGGCGAACGCCTCCAGTGCGCCGGGGATTACACCCAAGGCCGTGGCAGTGCCGCGTTGGTCTGCGGTAGCGCCTTCTTGCTCAGCACGCGTGCGGGCTTCTCCGGCTCCGGCACCAACACCCATACCAACGGCAGCCGCGCGCCCCGCCAAACCGAACGGACCGGCAAGGAGAAACGGCGCGGTGGAGCCGATGGCCTCACTCAACTTGCGTGGGATGGATTCTTCGTACCCGGGGGCTGCAGCAAACGGCGCTTTGGCGGCAGCGGCCACCGACTTGATCTTCTCCCGAGCGGATTTCTCCATGTCCTCGGGCAGCAGCGCCGACGCGCCTGTGGCAGCGCTCTCGACCAACCCAACTGCGCCGGGCACGAGGCCCTTGAACAGTTCCTTGGCCCCACCCAGCATGGTGGTAGGTTGGCTTGAAGCCAGAACCCGTTTGACCGTCGCTTGAATTACGCTAGGGTCGGTGCCGTCAGGAAACTCAAGGACTCGTCCATCGGCCAGTTCTGCTTCAATCGCCATACGCTACCTCATTTGATTGGGTTCCCTTGTGCGTCAAACCGCATGCGGGTGGTTCCGCCGGGGCTTCCTGCGCCGGGGGCTGGCGCAATTGTACGGCCCTCTGCCGCTGCCAGCAACCGATCAGTCTCCCGTTGCACCATCATGTCAACAAGGCCCGGGTTCTTGCGGGTATCCGCCAACAACCGCATGTTGGTCTTGAGCTCGTTCTGCACGTTGTCTTTGGCCTTGTTGGCAATCTCAGCGCGCTGGTTTGGCGTCAACTCAGTCTTGCCACTTTCACGGGCAGCCGCACTGATCCGGGTAGCCTGAAGTTGGGTTGCGTTACGCTCGCGTGCCTCAGTAGCTCTTTGGTCAATCTCAAGGCGCTTGAGCGTGTTCTCCTGTGCCAACTTTGCGGCTTCACGCTCGTCCGTAACGAGTGCTTTGGCAGCTTCGAACTCTTCCTTGTAGACCTGATCGAAGCGGGCTTTGCCCACGTTGTACTGTTCGGTGGCGAACGCCCGCACGGCGTCGATTTTCTTCTGCGAGATTTCCAGTGCCTGCTTCGACAGATCGAACTGCTCCAGTTGGCGAGCCTTTTCGGCTTTGCGCAGGCCAGCAGCACCGGCAGCCCCAGCCTCGAACGAGGACATGCCGCGAGGTGTGGCAGCGATCTGGCCAAGGTACTCCATAAGCTGGCCGAACGAGTCTTGCGGACCTTCCAGTTGGGCCTTGCGTTTTTCCAGCTCCGCAATCATGCGGTCGTGGGTTGAGGTGTCCAGCTCGCCAATTTCCTTGCGGCGGCGGGCTTGCTCAGCTTCGCGCTCGGCCATGGGGTCCATGTCCAGTCTCGCCTTTATCTTCTGAGCGGCGTCTGAGACTTGGGCAGGTGCCGTAGGCTGTTCGACTGGAGCTGGTGTCGGTGCAGCAGCCACGGGTGCTGGAGCCTGCTGGCGGCGCTTTTGGTCAGCCAGTGCCTTCAGGTCTGCAATGGGTTTTGGTGCGGGGGGCGCGCTGCGCGATGCTGCGTCGGACGCGTTGATGGCTCCACGATTCTCCGCTTGTGTTGGCGCAGGCTTCTTGGCCGCGACTTCACGAGCAGAAGCTTCGGATGCGGGCGCATTTTCTGAAGACGCCAAGAAGCGAGCGCGGGCGTCCATGAGCGGAGTCATGCTGGTGCCGCCGTGCTGCGTCAGGCCATACAAACCACGGATTGGGGCAGCGACGACATCGCCAGCAGCGGCCAACGGCGCAGACAAAAACGCCAAAGCTTTGAGGATGCCTTCGTTATCTTTTTTGCGCTCTGGGCGCTCCGCGTCTTCCCGGTTCTCGCGGTACAGCTTGTCAATACGGGTCTCGTATTCTTCGCCCTCATCTCCGCCTTTTTTGAACGCAACGATGCCGCCACCCGCGAGGCCGAACTCCACGGGCAGATCGTCGATGCCTTGGGCGCTGGGTTGCGCTTGGGCAAATTGCGTCCCTTCTGGGACTGGACCGGGGCCAGCTTGCTGCATCATGGCCTGCATGGCTTGTTGCTTTTGCTGGGCTTGAACTTGCTGGGCTTGCATCTTCTGGCGGGCCTGCTCGCGCACGGAATCCATGACGGTGGGGGGCTTGCCTTGTGGGCCTTGCATCTGGGCAAGTTGGTCCATGGCCTGTTGCTTGGCCACGGCGTCTGTTTCGTTCGTGACGATGTTCAATGCCATCAGCTCGTGCAGGTCTGGTGGCAGGCCGGGCTTGCCCTGCTGCTCTTGCTGGATGCGCTGCTGGAGCGGTGCTGGGTTCCCACGGAACAGGGAGGCGATGCCTTGGGCGCTGGGTTGACTCATGATCTGTCCTTAATTTTTTGCGGGGGCTGCTGTCTTGCCACTCAAGATGTCCAAGAGCTGCTGTACTGTCGTGGCCCCGCCAGCAAACTGCTGCAAATTACTGGCCCCCGGGATGTTGTACGACTGCGCCGCCAATGGCAAGCCCGAGAGCAGCGACTGCTGGAACTGCACCATCTTGTAGGGGTTCAGGCGAGCTTCCTCGAACTGCGCCTTGTCGGCTGCAATGCCCTCCGACTCGATGCCACGCTGAACACCGCCAGCTTCCAGTGTGCCGCGCAGGTTCGCCAGATCGGACTGCGACTGGAGAGCCCCAGCCTGAGCTTGGGTCTGTGCACCTTGCAGGCCAGTCTGCAAACCCTGCAGGCCAAACGTGGCACCGAACTGCGCCTCTTGTGCGCTGCGTGCTTGGTCGGCATTGAACTGCTGCATGGCTTTGTCGTAGGCGGTGGAGTACCCCTGCGCCAGCGCATCGGACTGTTTGCCCATCAGGTTGCGGCGACCCTCAGATTCCATGATGGCCTGACGGCTACCGCCATACGCCCCGGCCTGCGTCAAGCGGCCAGCGTCTTGAACGCGGGCAATATCCGCAGCACGTTGCATTTCAGCCATCTGCGGACGCAAAGCGGACTCAAGGTACGGGTTCATGTACTGCTGCGCAATGTTTCCAACCGGCTGTGAGGCCTGTGGCTGCTGTGGCTGTCGGCCCTGCTGACCTTGCATCAGACCGGGCAGGCCAGCTTCCTGACTTGGTGGGCGCATAACGCCCCCGGTCATTGCATCGCCCTGCATGAAAGGCTCGGACGACTCGCCAAAAGGCAGGGGCGTGCCTCCGCCAGTGGAAGGCTCTTGCTGAAAACCCGGAGGCAGCTTGTTGCTAGGGAGCGTTGACATGCCACCCTGAAGTCGTGGGTCGCCGGGTTGCAGCTTCACGAGATCGCGGGACTCAGCGCCCGTAGCTGGGTTGTATTGCGAGCCGCCATATTCACGCATGGGCTTCGTCTGAAACATGCCGCGACCGTCTTCCGAGCGATACGTTCCTGTGCTTTCATCAAAGTCACGAGAGCCCCCGGCGTAGTTAATGCCATTGTCTTGCTGGGGGTCGTAATCGTTGCGGGGGCCGTCGGCAAGAAGGGGCTCCCGACCGTTATAGATTCCCGCTGGTGGAGGGGTGGGGCCTCCTGTGGGTGGAGGTGCCACACCGGGGCGTGGCATTGGGATGGGGTTGGAGGGAGTGCCCATCGGGTAGGGCTGCTGCTGGGGCATGCCCATGCCCATGCCGTAGGACGGAGCCATGTCCAGACCCGTTCTGTTTGGTGTGCCCAAGAACGATGTGGTCTGTGGGGTGTACCGCATGTTTGCCGCCAAGTTGGCGATGCCGCCAGCAGTGTTGGCAGCCTGACCAATAGAGCCGGGCGTGCGAAGATTCCCGGCCATGTTGAACGCTTGGTTCTGCAGTTGGGATGAACCCGCTGTCAGCGGGCCGGTGTAGGCATCGTATGGCTTGTTGGCCAGTGCCGCGCCTTGGCCAAGCATATTGGTGACGTAATCGCCACCCCAGTTGGACAAGCTGGACTCGGAGCCTGTAGCCCCGGCGGGCATTGTTGTTCCGCCTGTTGCGTATTTTTTCACAGAGCCTCCCGGCATGAATTTGTTGGGGTCGATTTGCTTGCCCTGCTCGGTGGTGCCGGTGCGCTCTTCACGAACACGGTCCATCATGGCGTACAGCTTCTTGGCACCCTTTTTGGCGTCACCGCCACCAATTTTTTTGACCATCTCAGGGGAGATGAACGCTTCTTCGTTGGCAACACGGGCCTCTTGCTTGCCGCCAATGGTTGTAGGGATGGAGTCGCTCATGCCATCGCCTTTACCCTTGATGGGCTCAGCTCCAAGGTTTGAAACAAGCAGCTTTAGGCCAGCTTCGGAACTGCCGTTGCCCAAGTGGCTCACCACGTCAGCGGGAATCACAAATCCATTTGGCAAGAGACCCCCCGCAGCAGCGCCGATGACGGGTTCGTTTTGCGCACCGTATGCCTTGGCTGCATTAAGGGTTGATTCGTCAACACCAAACTGCTGCATAGCACCCTGCAGCGCCTCCTGCGAAGGATTGGTGGCAAGAAAGCTGTTGATGCTGTCGTAAACGCTGTTGATGCCGCCTGCAGCTTGACCCTCTTGGCTGCTGGCCCAATCGTTCACATCGGGCGGTGGAGCTGCGGGCTGGGGCGCGGGCTGCGGTGCTGGTGCCGCCCCAGCAATGCCGCCGCCCACGGTGACATTAGGAGCGGCTGCGGCTTGTTGTTGCCCGCGCTGAGCAGTGGCTGCTGCGCCAGCGGTCTGCTTGGCCATCCAATTAGGGTCCTCCCACATGCCGTATCCCTGCGGAGAATGCGCAAGTGTTGGGTCCAAACCCATCTGTGTGGCCGAATACATGGCATCGCGGCGGTCCTGCCGTTTCAGTTGCTCTTGAGCTTGCTGCTGGACGATTGGACTGTTGTAGGGATCAGTGATGCCTTGCTTGGCATACACATCAGCCAACGTGCCCTGACCCAGCGGGTTTGCTTGAGTCATCTGCCACTGGATGTAGTTTTTCACCTCTTCCGGGGTGGCGTCTTTGTTGGGGTCCATCGAAAACGTCAGGCCCTTCATGAGCTCGGCATCCTCGGCTGACAGGGTGTCCTTGTTAGCCGTCACCGCTCCACCAAAGGCGTTGACCCGGTAACCATCTGGCGTTATCACATCACCCGTCTTGGGGTTGTAGATTCCTTGAGCGGTAAGGATGCGACCGTCCGGCAGCGGCGTTCCTTTCGTTGCGCCTGTGTATGGGGTTTGCTGATAGCCGGGCCGCGCAATAGCGCCATATTGGCCGGGCACAGAGACTGCGGAACCGCCCGGCTTAGTAGCACCCGGCGTTGGAACGCCACCGCCTACAACCACATTACCGGAACCGCCACCCGAGCCCCCGCCAACCACTGGTGTTGTTGGGGTTGTTGGGGTTGTTGGGGTTGTTGGTTTCGGATTCAACTGGTTCAGCAGCGTGACCAAATCAGATTGGCCGAGACCACCCTGTTGGCCCTCGTATGTGGCACCACGGTTGAATGGGTTGTTGATGGCAGCTTGGCGCAGCTCCTCCAAGGTCTTCTCGTTGGAGGAAACAACATTACCTTTTTCGTCGCGGAACGTGGCACCACCGCCGTAGTTGATGCCGCCCGAGCCGGGACGACGACCCACAGGAGGCGCTGTCAGCATGTTGCTTGTGGCCGTCAGTTTGGGAATTTTGCCTTGGTAGCCGGTGGGCGTGGAGCCGCTTGGGCGTGATGCCGCTAGCAACCCACCACCAAGAGCGGCCAACTGGGCGGGGTTTGTCAGAATGCCTTTGAGTTGGTTCCAAAGCGGCGTCCCATAAGAAGCAATAATTTTCTCCATGGCGGCACGCGCCGCTGGAGTCATTGCACCCTGCAGCCAATCCGAGTAAGACTTGCCACCAGTAATTTCTTTCAATTCCTGTTCCGGGATAAGGCCCGCTGCCGTGTCTGCATCAGCGCCATCATCGCTCGGCGAAGGGGTGTCGGTTCCGTAGCCGGGGATTACAACTTCCGTTACCGGGGTCTCGCTCTCGCCGTTATCGCGCAGCTCGCCGTCTTCATCAATGTAAAGCGCCATCTCAGCTCCTTAAAAGCCGCGCAAGTTCGCGGGCTCGTGTAACAGGGTCACCTGCCGGAGGCGCAGACAGGGAAGTTCCAAAAATATCTTCCATCAATTGTACGTCTGCAGAGTTATCCTGACCAGATGACACAATCGTTGGTGCGGCTTGCTGTCCGCCGCCCAAAAGGGATGCGAGCTGGTTGATGTCGATGCCCTGCCCCGGCTTGGTTGGAACCTTGGCCACCCCCGCAGGTGGCTTTGCCGCAGCGCCCGGAGTTTTGGGGGCACCTGCGCCAGCGCTGTTCATGATCTGCTGGCCAGTCAACGGCGTCTTGCTGTTCTGCATGTAGCTGGTGTCGATCACCGTGCCGTCGGGCAGAGTCCAGTTGCCAGTGTCTGGGTTGTATTGGTAGTCGTCCATGGAACCAATGTTGGTCCCCGAGGTCTCATTGGTCAGATCGCCAAAACTCAGAGCACCGCCTTCATCCGGCATGAAGTGGCCAGTGATCTCGTCAAAGTACCCCTTGGTGTCCGGGGCATAGGTAGGCGGGGCAATATAACCCTCACCACCCGGGGCAAAGTACCCCTCGATCATGTCAGAGCTTTTGGGTCCGTCGAAAGCATCCTTTGGTAAAAAACCAGCGCCAGCCTTGATGATGGCCGCTGGGTCCTCGCTTTGGAGGGCCGTAACCATGCCAAGTGCCTTGCCGATGTCTTGCGTGGAGAACCCGGCCACCTCAGAAACACCGGCCAAGTTTGCCCCGCCGAGCGCAGCGCCCAGCAGGTCCTTGCTCTCCAGCGCCTTGAGCACGGTCGCAGCCTGCCGTACGTTGTTGAGTGTGTTTGCCGTCTCGATACTTGCCCCGAGTTTTCCAGCCAGCGGCACTGCGGCGCTCAGGCCAGACAGCAGCGCCTTTTCCCAATCGCCTTTGGATGCCGCGTATGCAGCATTGGCCGCAGCGATGTAGGGGCCGACGCCGGGGATAAACGGGGCAACCATGTTGACGGCAGGGCGCAGGAAGTCCTCACGAAACTCCATCCAATCGCTTTGCTTTGGTGTTGAATAGGCCACAGGCGTGCCATCAGGGGCAAACTGCAACTTGTATTCGTTTTTAAAACCATGGTTAGGCATAGTGACAGCCGCACCTGTGGGTTTGTGGTACAGCTCGGTGTCCATGTAGGTCTCAGGCCCGTTGTACCCGTCTTGCGTGCGCTCCACTTGCCTCTGGCCAAGGTCGTAGATCGAGTCGGTGCCGGTCTCTGCCAGCCGGAAGGCAGTATCCCAGACCGTATCAGCTTCCCCAATCTTGCCAGCAGAGGTCGGCACCTTGTATTTCTTTTTCTGGTCTGCCAACTCTTGGTGAATGGCAATCACCCGATCCGCAAACGACAGTCCTTTTTCGGACTTACCGCCCTCAAGACCGCCGTACGTCTTGCGGATGAAGTCGGCAGTGATGTCGCCAGAACGCGCTTGATTGGCGTACTGGGAATATGCGTCGTCCCATGGGTTTGCCATATCAGACCTTCACTTTCAATACGTTGGACGCCGTGGTGTCCCGGTATACGTCACCCACGCGCAGATTGGCCACATCCGCCTGCGTTGGAAGCGTGTTGATGTCGATGTTTAAAGCGGCAATGTTGATTGGTTGCACAGCATTGATCTGCTTGAAGAACAAGTTGAAGATGTTCTGCATCTGGTCCATGAACGCAGTGGTGTACTGCGCTGGCGCGGCGGTTGGCCGAGGCGGGGTTACGCGACTGAACATGCCCATGGTTATCTCCGTCCGTCAGGTCTGAGGTCGAGTCGGGGAGCCCCAAGCTGCCACGTTACGCCAAGCCCATCGCTCTCCACCTTCACAGACATCTGACGTGCCCGCACCCGGGTGAAAATCTGGCCGGTGAATTCTTCAATCGGCAGAACTGCGGTGCGCGTGATTGGCCGGTTGTTCTCACCTCCCACCGAAGGAGGCGTGGTGTACCCAGAACCCGAGTTCTTCAGAGGCTGCATGTACATCCGGGCCGTAGGGGACGCGGCGTCAGACCCCCGGAAAGTGATGTCCGGCAGGACGCGGTATAGGAACATGAAGTTGTGCCCGTCGTCCAGATCGAATTCAGCGGACGTGATCGTTGCTGCGATTGGCGTAGGCATGGCCGTGGAGTTGTCGTCCACACCCGACTCATGGTTCACAATGTTGTTCAGGTACGTCGCAGCAATTGGGTAGTCCCGCAGGCCGGAATCCAGCCATGCCGAGCGGCTCATGTTGCCGTAGTACCAGATGTCTTCAAGGTAGTTGTAGATGACGTACTTGTCCGCTACCAGCGATCCAGCAGAGCAGTAGAACCACCAGACCTCGTTGAAACCCTCATTGGTCCCAGCAAACACCTGCGAATACTGGTCTTTGTCCAGATCGGAGAAGATGTACTGGCGCAGATCGCAGCGCAAGGTTTGGACTCGACCATCGTACTTGTAGAACTTGTCCACGCCCATCCAGAACGTGACGCCAGATGCAATGGTGACTGCGTTCTGGCTGACGATGGACGTGTTGTCGCCCAGCAGTGTTGCGCCCCACACAGCCGGTGGTCCAAGGTACTGCAGGGCATACACGGCGTTGTCGGTGAACACAATGATTTCTTGGCGCGATTGGATTGCCGTGATGATCTCTGAACCCCGGGATAGCTGCAGGCTACCCGCTTGGTTTGTTGCTGCTGGCGTCCAGTTTGCCGCATCCTCTTGGTCGGACCAGCGGATCAACATCGGGTTTTGCGTGGCACTTCCAAGATCGTTGCATCCAAAGCACAGCACGAAGCGACTTACGTCCGAAACCAATATGGTGTTCTGCACCGTGGGCACATCCGAAGCGCCGCCCAAGGATGTCAGGTTTACTGCCCGGGTGCCTGTGCCAGCCGAAGAGTCCCAGTAGTAAATGGCTCCGCCTCGTGGCCCGAAGATCAGGTCTTCGCCAAAGTTGAACTGGCTCCACAGGCGCAGGGTTTCCAAGGACGATGTGCCTGTACCCCATGGGCCAGCGCCCCAGCCGCCAGCGCCCCAGCCGACCAGCGGGACGGCGTACTCAAAGCCGGTGTTGATCTGGTAAGCGGCAACGACCGAAGCCCCGCCGCCCGGAGAGCCCGACACGTCAGTGGCGTTGGCCGTAGCCGAGACGGTGATGGTGTAGGAGTTTGCATCCACCACGGTGACTTGGTATTCTGCGTTGAGCACGCCCGCCGTGATGTTGCCGCCAAGGCCTACTGCCCCGCTGAAGGTCACAAAGTCCCCAGTGAGGCAGCCGTGTGCGGTGTCTGTGACGGTGATGACGCTGGAGCCCAGCGTGGCCACGAACGGGTTGTTGTTGATCGTCGGGGAACCGCGCAACGGCGTGATGTCGTAGTACGAGCCGCCGTTTTCAATGTAGAACTTGAGGTTCGTGCCCACGCCCAGCAGGTTGGCCCCGCCCAGCGTCACCCAGTTCCAAAGCGACCGGCATACACCAAGGAAGGAGTTTGCCGAGATGCGCTCCCAGCCACCGATCTTTTCAGGTGATCCAGAACGGAACCGAATCTTGTCGCACTCGTACCAGCCAGCAGAATACGCGCCGTTGACCCCCGTGGGTCCGACATTTTCTGAGAGGTAGCGCGTGTTTTCGCGGCTTACCCCCGGGCGGAATAGTAATTTTTTGAGTGGCATCGGTTACCTCGGCTTTGCGGCATTTTCGCACTTAACTCAGAAACAGCGCAATTTCAGCTTCCCGGCGCTTGACCAGCCCGGGCAGAACCTTGCCGCCACCCTTGGTCCAAGCCCGGAACGCATCGGCTGCACCCTCCCAGTCACCCCGGTTGGCCTTCATTCGGATGGTGCTGCGCTGGAGGTTGCCTAGCCCGAAGTTGAAGGAAATAGAGACAAGAGCGTCAAAAGCGCCTTGACGCCCAACCACGCTGGGAACAAGACGAAGAACACCCCGTTCAAAAGTTCCGACATCAACTCGGAATAGTTCGTCGATCTCTTCTTTTGTCCAGACACGGTTGTCCTCCGGTTTTAGTGGGAACTCACTGCGGATCATGGGGATGTCGGCTTTGGTCTTGCCCGGTGGCCGGACCATGGGAAGCCTGATCTGCTCTTGGTACAGGACATGGCCGTAGCCAATCGTCCAGATGTGCGCTGGGCAAAGGTAGGGCCGAGAGCGTTTGCCCTCGAACCGGTGCATCAGGTCTTCGCCTGCCTTGCTCAGTTTCACTTCTTGCTCCAGCCGCGAGAGCCAAACCAGAAACCGATGATGCCACCAAGCATTGCCATCTCGTCAGCACTGAAGATCAGGTCGGAATAGCGGATCACGTCGTCAATGCTTTGGATCAGGGTTGGGTGACTCCACAGGTACACCGCCATGAAAGCGTTGATCGCCACCAGCTCCAGAACGAATATGTAGGTCACCATGGGCCGCACGGTGCCCACAAAGTTAACGACCCATGTACTTGCCCTTGCCAACACCTTTTCATCGTGCGAGAGCGCGGCTTCGGTCATTCGAGCATCGGTCTCCATTTGGACCTGTTCGGTACGGATTTCCTCAATCTTTGCTTGGGCGGCAAACCCGGCAGCGGCCATAGCCAACTCGCGCTCGTTCTGCAGCGCCGCCAGCTTCAGCTCGTGCGCCTGATCGGCCTTGTTCTGGAAGTACTCCAGCAGCTTCGGCAAGCCGGAGATCAGCAGACCCCCAAGTGTTGAAAGAAGTGTAAGCATCAATTACCCCTTTTGGTTAGCATGGCGCTGGCGATCTCCAGCATGAATTTTACTTGCTCGATGTCTTTCGGTGGCTCCGCCCAGCCCACCGTGATCTGCCCGACAAACCTGTGGCTGTCTGGCGGAACGCTCACCCGGCAGGTAAACGCGACCCCTTTGCCCAGATACCACAGGCCCACCTCAGACTGTGCGTAGCGGTACTCCCCGCAGGGGGTCTCGTTGGTCATCAGCTTGACCACATCCGAATTGTTGGCAGCATTGTGGCTGAACAGCCCAACGTCGATATCCTCAACGCCCTTGTCCCGACCATCCTTGGTGTAGGCCCGGTACAGCACCCGACTGTTGAACAGCGGGTTGACTTTGAACACCGCCACCACTGCAGCGCCCGTTTGCTTAAACAGCATGGCGCTGGCCTCGTCAGTCCGGCTGGTGTTGATCTCCGGCAGCTTCTTGGACTCCTTGTAGGCGTCGCGCATGAACTCTTGGTTCTGCCACAGGAAGTAGCCAGCGAAGGCCACCACGCCCATAAGCAGGATCGCGAACAGCTTGAACGGCGAGTCCACATACCCGAGCACTTTGTCTAGGGTTGTGTTGGCGTTCAGCTTGTCGTCGCTCATTTTTTGATGTACAGCATGTAAATGATGATGCCGTAAATAAGCAGGCCAGTAAGGATGAGTGAGGCCACGCCAAGCACCAAATACTCAATGAGCTGGTCCATCTTGGCTTTGCGCAGCTTGATGGCCTTAATTTCGGCCTCTTTGGCTTCCCTGCGCCTACGAGCAGCGGCAGCTTGGAACTTCTGCCAGTCAGCCCACATGCCCGGACGGCCTGCGTAAACCATGCGTTCACGCAGCTCAACCTCTTGGGCATTCAACTGCTCCAGAGCCATGAACTCTTCGAGGTCAGAGCCGCCACCCTTTTTATTGGCTTTTTCCTGAATCTTGGCTTTGTTGTCGAAGTAATCAAAGACCCGAGAGCCGAGCTGGTGTAGCTCTTTGCCGTTGGCCAGCGCACCTTTTATTACTGCGAAGGCTGCATTCGCTGCTGCAATTTCGGCAAGCATCTACAAACTCCATACAAGCTGAGCAAAAATTCTTGCGCACCAAACCACCAGCCCAATCAGAAGGGCCGCTGCACAGAATGCTACGGCCCAGTCTTTCATGGCACCGTGGCTTGTGTGGTGGTTGTCGTTGTGGTGTTGGTACTGGTCACCACAGTTGGAGTAGCCGTATTGTCAGTAATACCGCCACCAGCAAGGCGACCACTGTTGCCAGAGTTTGACCCACTGTTTGCCCCTATGCTGTACGAACCTGCGCCAATTACACCATTGCCGCCGATGGTTGTCACGTTGGCCGCTGGCGCTTGAATCTGCGAGGCGATGCCCACGAACGCTGCGTTGGTGCTGACACCCAGAGCTGTTGCATTGTCAGACTGGCGCATGCCCAAGCTGGTCTGCTTGTTCACGGTATACACCTGTCCGATGGTTGGCAGCAGCAGGCCGGTCCACTGCATGGCGTAATCAGCCCAGTTCTTGGGAGCGTTGATCTGCGCGTTCTGCTGACCGCCACCCATCTGAAGGGACATCACCGCAGCGACTTTGGCTGTGGTGTCACCTTGCCGAGCGATGTCAGCAAGGGCTTGGAAACGGGCTGTCTGGGCCGCTGCTTGAGCTTTATGGGCTTCGGCATAGGCTTGGTACTCGGCAGTGGCGCAGCCTGTCAAGGACAGGGCACAGAGAATGGCGATCAGGCGCATGATGGCTCCTACAAAATGTGTGACAAAGCTGCTACCGGCACCAATGCGCCGAACGAGCAGATAATACGCTCGCCACCAGAAATTGGCGTGCTCCCATGACGTTCAAGACTTGCCAGACAAAGCCAAAGATCGCCCTCTTCGACTGGCACAACAACCCCATCCAAAATCGGATCGCCGCCCGCTGCGGGTTTTTTGACCATCCAGTTACAGCGAGTATGCACATACCCAACAGGAGCACCGTCTTTATGGGTGTGCGTTGCCGCGCCATCCAAATAGTGGTTGCCAATAAAGTTCCTGAACTGCGGTTCGCGCATAGTTTCCGTTATGCCAAACGCCGCAAATGCCTCATCTCGGAATGGGGCGTCTTCATAACTCATAAAGCGCCTGCCAAAACTGTTGTCGCGGTACACCCCTTCTGGCATATTAAAGCAGTCGGGATGCTTCCAACCCTTGATGACTCGCGGGGTTTGCAGCAGCACTTTAGGTCTCCGTGGCGCGGCTTGCGAACACTTGCTCGGCTCCGGCGGGGATCATGTCCTCCGAAACCGTATCGCCACCATGCTCTGCACTGTCAGCGGTGTGCAAGCAAACGCAAACGGTTCCGGCTTCTTGACCTACCAATTCATGTTCCAACTCTGCTGCAATCCAGATGAGCTGCGGGGCTTTAAACACAGTCTCTTTGCCGCGACACCGCACCAAAACCGAGCCGTGCGCTACCAGCGTTGCATGATCATACTGGTGGGTATGCCCCAACTCAATGTCCCCCACATTTTGAAAATGCATCATGCGGGTAAAAAGTTTGTGTATGTGCGCAATTCGGATGTTTGGTTGTGCCATTTTTAAAGCTCCACAATATCAATTTTTCCGTTAGCATTTTCCGGGACAATAACCCAAGATACAGTCGCCTCATCCCAAGTGTAATACGGAGGGCTGTTCGGCTCCGGCATTGGCACGGGTGATTCCCACAAATACGAAAAGCTGTTCATGACCCATGAAGGATAGGGCGACGGAGACGCAAAGCCCCCACCCTCTGGTCCGTTGGGTAGCCACGTAAAGCCAATCCCTGCAAAGTTCTTGCGAAACGCTTTGGACTGGTCGGGATCAGGTGTATTGGTGTTGGGGGTGTAATACACGCCGCCATGCGTGTTATAGCTGGTTTGCACCCAAGTTGCTGGGTCGCCCCAGCTACCCGTGTCAATCTCTGCTTGGTCAATGACCAGCACGCGCCGGACAATGCTGTTCTCGTCGATTTGGGCAAATTGGCTCATGCTGTAAATGTCCCAGAGGATGTGAAGGTGTGGTATGTATAGCCGCCAGCAGAAGTGACTGTGCCGCCAGTGCCGCGCTGGGAGCCTGCATAACGGATGATGACGACGCCTGAACCGCCGCTGCGTCCAACACCGCTGTAAACGGTAGCCCCGCCACCGCCACCGCCTGAGTTTGCCGCCCCGTCTGTTGCGGCAGTATCTACCCCCGAAGCTCCACCCCCGCCTAGACTTCCCGCAGCACCGACATTATAAGCAACAGTACTGTACCCGTATGGTGTGGCAAATGCAGTAGAACCGCCGCCCCCTGCATACGCAATACCGTTTAACCACACCTTTCCAGCCCCGCCAACACCCCCAGAGGCCATGCCACTGGCAGTCCCCGCAGCATTTGCACCGCCGCCGCTGCCGCTCCGAGCCACCCGGTAAAAATTGTTATACCCTTGGTAAACGTCGGTAGCTGTGGCGGTGCCTCCGTTGTTTCCTTGCCCGGAAATTCCAGTCCCGGCAGTGAATGATGGGTAGGTAGAAGCACCGCCGCCAGACCCGCCACTTGTGGCACCAGCGGCGCTGGCGGCTCCGCCAGCCCCACCGCCTATAGAAGTAGTGCTATTGAACGACGAATTATTGCCGCTACCGCCTGTAGCGGCACTGGGGGCACTTACCGCTGCACCACCTGACCCTACTGTCGCTGTGTATGAAGCCCCAGATGCAACAGTTATTGCTGAAATGGCTTGGTAACCGCCAGCGCCGCCGCCCCCTTGCCCAAGATAGGACCCCCAACCCGGCTGCCCGGTCCCACCTGCACCACCACCAGCAACAACCAAATATTCAATGGTGTAGGCGTTCGCTTTTCCATACAACGAGTTCATGCTCCACGAGGTGCCGCTACCACCAACACCTGCAAGAGTGCGGACTGCTGCATCGTTCATTGAGATAGTCGCGGTCAGGCTCAGACCGAGTTCTTGAGCGACACTGACTGGGCTTGATGTGCCTCCCATGTTCAGGGGGCCGCTTGCTGGCATTACCATGTTCGCTCCTTATGGGGTGCCGTAGGCGGTTACGTTGTCTTTGGCGATCAGAGCGCCTGCGCTGCTGAACGAGGCAACCACTGTGCCGCCATACTTGATCACGAGCTTACCGCCTTCTTCCATGATTGTGAAGTTGGTTGTTGTCAGGCTTGTGACGGAGCCGCCCAGCGTGATGTTGCCCGTGGATGTCACCGTGCCCGAAAGCGTCAGGCCGTTGGCGGAGCCAGTACCTGCAACAGAAGAAACCGAGCCACCACCAGTGCCTGCGCCGATGGCTGTGCGGAAGTCCGAAGCACTCAAAGATGAGACGGTGTTGTCTGCATTGAAACGTGGGAATGTCACCGCGCTTGGATTGGTGATCGTGAAGAGGTTGCCGCCCAGCGTTGTTGCGCCGAAGTTGGTCCGTGCCGCTGATGCAGTTGACGCGCCTGATCCACCAGAGGCAACAGGCAGGGCCGTCAGCAAAGTCAAGGAAGACAAGAAGCTGATCTGCTCGCCCACGTCTGTACCGTCGTTGTACACCACCGTGCGCGTACCGGGAGGGACTGCCACACCGGTCAGGCCAGACACCTTGACTGTCACAGCGAAGCTGGAGCCGTTGATGACGATGTAGGGCTTCTGGATAGCGGGAACATTCACCGTGCCCGCAGCAGACACCGCGCCGGAGGCGATGTTCAAGCACAGTGCCCGGGCATCCTGAGCAGCCGTGGTGTTGGCCAGCGTCAGTGTGCACACGTTGGCTGTGAAGTCTGCTGCTTCCAGTGTCGCCATACCCGCAATGGCCTGCTCGATGGCAGTACCAATGTTGGAGTTGGTCGTGGTGCCCCAAGTGCCTGACTGCTCACCGTTGCCGATCAGCTCAAACTTTAGGTTGGAGAAGGTGCTTGACATGATTATCCTTTCGCCTCAAGGGCGGCTATGCGAGCTTCGAGCGCAACAACACGTTCCGCCAACTTTACAGCAGCAACAAGGGCTGCGTTTCCGTATGCGAGGGTGAGGTTGCCTTTTTCATCAGTCTGGACCACCTCTGGCAAAAACGCCTGCATTTGCTGAGCGGACACACCGGCCTGCCGGTCGTCTGAATCAATCCGGGTGTATGTGCCGTGCTTGATCTTTGCCAACTGCGAAAGAAAATCACCGGGTAAATCGGCCCAGTCTTTTTTCAATCGCTCATCAGAATACGCAGTGACGTTGCCCGTGCAGACCAAGTTGCCAGCGTTTAGGTTGTAGTTTGTCCCGTCCCAGTACAGGTAGTGAGAGCCCGCGCTGCTGAGGTAGATTACCCCGGTTGTACCGCCACTTCGGTATGCAGTCATATCTCCGTTGACCGCAGTAATTCCAGTACTGACGCCGGATGTGTTTGGAGTGGCGGTAAGTCTTGTAACTGAAACCGTCCCCGCGCTGAAGTTGCCAGAGGCATCCCGAGCAACGAGCGTTGAAACGGTGTTGGCGCTTGTTGCGTTCGATGTGACGGTGAACGTCGCGTTGCCTGATTGGTTGGCGGTGAATGTCTGAGAACCCGACAGGCCAGTGCCCGACACGTTCATTGTGAGCGTGCCGTTGTTGACGTTGGCCGCTGTGGTAGCCGTCGTAGCGTTACCGCTCAGTGCCGCAGTGATCGTGCCTGCGCTGAAGTTGCCCGAGGCGTCACGCGCTACGACCTTGCTGGCCGTGTTGGCGGATGTGGCGTCCACTGCCGCAGTGACTGCGCCAGAGCCGTTGTAGCTTGTACCGGTCAGATACGAACCCAATGTCAAAGCGTTCAGGTTGCTGCCCAAGGCCACACCCGAGATCGTGCCAGCACTCCATGTGAACGCAGAGCCGTTCCAGTTCAGAACTTGGTTGGAGGCTGTGGGCGCTACCGCGAATGTCGTGGCCCCTGATCCGGTCTGGTACGCAATCTGGTTGGCCGCGCCGCCTGCAAGGTTGGTCGCTGTGGTTGCGCTTGTTGCCGAACCGCTCAGTGTGGCCGTGATAGTCCCGGCGCTGAAGTTGCCCGATGCGTCACGCGCCACGACCTTGGAAGCAGTGTTGGCGTCCGTGGCATCCACGGCAAAAGTGCGGGCTGCGGAGCCATCAAACGTGCCGCCAGAAGTCAGGAACGTGCCCGCTGTCAGAGCGTTGGCCACCGAGCCAGCTTGGCCTGAGATGTTGCCCGACACCGCTGCGCCCGAGATGGCGATGGCCGTGGGGGTGACGCCTGTGACTTGACCTTGTGCGTTCGTGGTGATTACCGGCACCGTAGCGGCATCGCCGTATGTGCCAGCAGTACCCGTGTTGGTGATGCTGAACTGTGTGCCAGAGAGGGTCAAGCCCGTGCCTGCGCTGTAAATCTGCGCGGAGCTGATCTGGGCAAACGTGATGTTGGTTGTGCCAAACGTGATGACGCCGGTCGTGTTGCAGGTGTATGTCTCACCTGCGCCTGTTGCGCCTTGCTGCACAAAAACGGTAGAGCCTTCGCTCAAGCCCGCAGCATTGTTGATGACGTAAGTGTCCGCATCACTGGAGCGAGTCAAAATCCAGTTGGTCGATCCCGAGCCCACGTTTGTCACCACGTAGATACCGTTTTGTGTCTGGGTAGTCTGCTGATACACCAACACGCGATCCGCCACGCTGACCGTCACACCATCAATTACCAAGGCAGCTTGTGCCCCTGCGTTGGTCAGAGTTGCGCCCACACCGGCGGTGCCGTTGTTGTACGTTGCGTTCAGGTTGATCGGTGCTTCCACCCGCACTGGCTGGTGGAAGTGGATGCCGCTCGCTATGAGCGCATCGACGTAGGTCTTGTTGACCAAATCGTTTGCGCTGGCAGGTGCTGTTGAAACCGTGCCCGCTGTAATGTTGGCGGTGGTGATGTTGGCCGTGCTCGCACCCAAGGTGCCGATGTCCAGCACCGAAACGGCAGAGCCCGCTGCGTCCAGATACACCGCACGCGAAGATGGGTATGTGACAAACACGTCCTTGGAGCCAGCGCCAAAGTTCACCAGAGAACCAGCGTTGCTGGACGACACCACGGTTGTGCGCGACAGGGTTGTGCCCGAGGATGTGTAAGTGCCGACGCCCACTTCCCAAGCGCCAGATGCCGAGTCCACAATGGCGTAGAAGGTCTGGTTGCCGTCACCAACAGCGGCAAAGGACTGGAACCCTGCGGCTGCGCCAGCCAACGTAACCGTGCCGGTGCCGGTTGTTGTGGTCGTTTCCTTGACGCGATCTTTGAGTACCAATGCCATTTTGAGTCCTTACGATGGTATCTGCGTCCAGCCGGGGGACTGCACATCGTTGATATTTTGCCAGTTCGGTGTCTGGCTGTCGTCAATCGTGGCCCAGACCAACACCCCTCCGATGTTGATGTAAAGCTGCACGCCGGTCAGGTAGACGTTCTTGTCTTTGACTGCGCCCAGAGTGCTCAGGGCGCTGACAGCTTCCGCCATGGTGCCCGTGAAATTTACTTGAGCCACTTGGGTGGCCGCGCCCGTGGCGCTCTCTGCGATGGCCACGGAGATCAGCAGGCCTCTGGCCATGTCGTCAGTGCCCGTGGCGGTCTCAGCCTGCGCCGCCAAGAAAGTGCCCACAGCAGTCTGTGCTGCCGTGCCGGTGGTGCTTTCCGCCTGTGCAGCCAAGAAGGTGCCAATGGCCGTCTGGGTTGCTGTAGCTTCGGCCTGCTCAAGCATGCTGGCCACCATGGTGGCGATCACCGACTGCACGTTGGCTGCGGTGGCGGATTCTTCCTGCGCGGGCCTGAACGTGGCCGTAGCTACCTGCGCCTGCTGGCCGGTCACCGCCTCGTCAATGAGGCCCCCGCGAACAAGGCTCGGCACTGCGAAAACGCTCCCCGCCAAAGCCGTCTCGGCCTGCGCGACGGCAAACGTATTCCCGCCTAAAGAGGCGAAGGGTGCTTGGGCAAAAGTGACATCACCAAACACCGCTTGCCCCTATCAGGCCGCGTCGAGCGAGAAGGTGTAGGTCACATTCAGCGTGTCGCCGTTGTCCACCGTCTTGTCGCCGCCAGTAAAGTCACCAGCCGAGAACAAGATGCCAGACGTGCCGCTGTTCACACTGGCCAAGAACGCGCCAGCCACCACCGTGCCGTTCACCAGCATGGCAAACGAGGAAGGAGCTGCGGAGTTCGAGATCACCGATGGATCAGCCGTGGTGGCCGTGCCGAACGTCACTGCCTTGCGGTTGCCGGTGTAGGCTGTGCCGGGCACCAGTTCTGTCCATCCTGCGTGCGAAGCCAGCGTGTCAGCAGCGGCAAAGGTTGTGCCGGAGCCGGGGCCTTGGACCAAGCCAAGGAACCAAGCAGACGTGTAGCCAGAAGCAGCGAAATACTTGCTGTTCATGTCCTGCAGGCCTTGGTTGACCACGAGGTTGTGGAAGGTGTCAGACCACTTCTCTTTGCCGTCTGCGCCCACGCAGGTGACGGTGAACACACCGCCCGCGCCCACGCGCTCACCGCCTACACGGTTTGTGATCAGGCCTGCTGTAACGCTGTCGGCTGCTTTGCTGTGTTCCATGATGTGTCCTTATGAGATGCGCACGATTGCGCTGTTGGCATCGGCAGTTGGGAAAATGACTTGGAAGGTGTCGTTGCTCACGGTCTTGTCAGCGCCGAAGTCGAGAACAGCCACGGACTTGTTGCCCTCTGTGCTGTTGTAGATCAACGCGCCCCGGGCTGTGAAGGTTGAGCTTGTCCAAGAGGTGTTGGCAAAGCTGAAGTAGGCCGTGGGCACGTTGGCGCTGTTGTTTGCAGCCACAGGTGTGGTCGTAATGACCAGTGTGTTGCCGCCAGCCACGTAACCCGTACCAACGACTTCACCTGATGTCGTGTAAACAGCCGTGGAGCCGTCCAGATTGGCGGCAGCGGTGTACAGCGCGATCTTGAACGTGTCGGGCGATGTCGGTCCAAAGTTGTGAATGCCCTGCGGCAGCTCCACCTTGAACGATGTGGTTGCGGTTTGCGCGATTGTCATGACACTTTGATCCTTGTCTGACCGTCACGGTATGTGTCGGTGCGTTGTTTGCCGTCACCCAAGTTCTTGAGCAGCGCAATTGCCTGCATGTACATGTCTTGGTACAGCTTCACCATGTCAGCCTCGCCCTTCATGAAGCGAATGGCCTCTACCAGTGCGCCGTTGAGCAAAGCAGAATCGAAGTTCTCACCCAGCCACGTCTCACCTGCGGTCACGATGGACTCGGGGTAGTAGTAGTAGTGCAGCTCAGCCGCGTAAGTGGCGTCCGGTGTGGGTCCCAAGATGAACGTCAGCTCATTCACGTCGTTCGACTGAGGGCCGAAGATGGCGTAGTGCTTGGGCTTGCCGGTAGTAGCCGGATTGGGGTACGCCTGACGGATGAAGTTCACGTCCTTGTCCAGCAGGAACTCGTAGTTCCCGCCTGCAGCCGGGTAGATGGCCAACGAGTACACCGACAGGAAATCATTCGGCGCGGCCAGATACTTGTTGTTCGCAGTCAACGTGCCAGTGACGTTCTTGCGCAAGTTGGCCAACTGCACCGTGTTATAGATTTTCTGCTCCGCCTGCTGGGCGAACATGGCGTACTGCTCCTCTGTGAACTCGTTTTCACAGATGTCAGCAATGTTGATCTTCAGCTCGGCGTAGTTCATGCTTTATGCCATTGGGCCTCGGGCCATGGTGCCCTTCGTGGCGCAGCCAGTACCACGGATTTTGATGCCGGTGGTCTTGACGTTATCCGCGCCGGGGTCGTTGGTGCTCACGCGGGGCGTGGCTGTGTACCGCGTCATCTTGTTCGCGGCCAAGGTGTTGGGGTCTTTCATGACCTTCATGCCCGCGCCGGGCTTGCCGTCCATGGTGTGCGGCTTGGCGTAGACGGCAGCGTTGCCGACTTCCTTGCCCATCACTTTTTGACTGAATTTGGCCATGATTAACCTCGCTTTTGTGCTGCGACCTTAGCCAAACCACGGCCCATGGTCTTCATGTCGATGTTGCGCTTGCCACCGCCGCTTTTGCCGGGGCTTCCACCCCTCATCTCTTTGGCTGTGGGGCCGCTGTCGCCCAAGTTTTTACCTTCGGTTTTGCCTTTTTTGGCGATGCCGTCAGCAGATCGTGTGAATGCCATGAGTAACTCCTTAAGATACCGATATTGTCACTGTGCCGATCTGCACAGTCAACGCCAATGTGTTGGGTGTCAAGAGCGTATCAAACGACCTTGATCCACCCACCGGGTTCCATCCCCACTGAATGTCCCGAGAGCCGCCAGACAGGTTGCCGTCGTCATTCAGGCCAGATGTCACGTAGGTGGTGTCCCTGCGTGGGTTTCTCAGCGCCTGCGGGTCATCCACAGGGAACGTGCCAAGCATCAACTGAGGCTGATCAGGGTCCCAGCATGCCGGGCACACCAGCAACTCGTACTTGCGCTGCTTGATGATCTCAGTTTTGAGCTTCTTGAGCTTGAACTGCTGCCCGCAGCGATCGCACATGGCAATTGCTTTATGGCCGGCTGCGAACCGATTCCCCATCAGTAGCTCCCAATCCGGGCCGCGCGCGGCACAAATCGTACAGCTGCTTTCTCCCGGTCCTCAGAGGAGGCCAAATCCCATGCTTCGTCGTACTGCTGCTTGAGGATGCCCAAGCGCTCCATGCCGCCGGGAATCTTCAGGGCAAGGTGATACGCCAAACCGGCCGTCATGGCTTCGTAGAAACGGAACGGCATATCCATGGTGTTCACACCCGTGCCAGCGTCCTGCATGCGGCGCAAGCGCCAGTACACGAACACGTAGGGCTGGGAGTTGTCGGGCACCGGCCACACTGTGAAGCGGGGGGTGTCCAGCCGCTCAATCCAGACCTGAATGGGCCGGGCCTGCTGCAGCTTGTTGGGGATGGTGGCGTAGGTGGAGACGCTGATCCGGGTGATGGTCAGGTCGGCCTGCGTCGACGCGCTACCCGCGCCCGTGCGGATCACATGCTCCAGCAAGTCCACGGTGTCAGCCGGGAGGTTGTATGTCGCTTGGCCGGGGATCAAATTGATCATGCCCTGCTCATACGTGAACATGTTCAGGCCCTTGTTGGCCCACTGCGAGAACATCAGGTTTAGCGACCGGCTGGCGGTACGCAGGTCATAGCCCGTGCGCAGCTCGCCACCGGCGCGTTCGAAGGCCTCCTCCACGATCTCCGTGAGGTCCATGTTGAACGCTGTGGTGCCTGATGTGGTCATCGGAAGCTCGCTGTCTTTTTGGCGATGGTCTTGGGCTGGGCCACAAACTGTTTGCCCGCCGCCTTACCAGCACGCTTGGCTTTTGTGGTGGCCGCATACTCTGCGGGGCTAAGCGATTTTATCGCCTTCTCCGGCAAATAGCGCTCACCTGTTTTTGACGACGGCTTTCCGCTCTTGGTGCGCCACTTCTGGTCGCCCCAGTCTTTGAGGGATTGCTGGGGCGCTTTCATATCAGTCCCTGTACCCGCCGCCAGCGGCCTTGTACTTCTTGGCCACAAGCTGGGCCTTGCGGGCCGACCACTGGCCTGCCCCGGTGCCCTGCGTTGCGGCCGACTTAACTTGGCTCACGATCCGCTTGCGCAGCTCGGGCTTGGTGTAGTTGCCAGCCGCGTTGACTTTGCCGCCCTCAGCGTACTGCGTGAAGTCGGTGTCATCCCGGCGAGCTTTACGCTTGCCAGAAGGCATCTTGGAAGGGGAGATGGCCCCCATGCCGCGACTGGCTCTCATATCAGCAAGTCCTGCCGCCCATGGCCATCTTGACCATCGTGCCCTTGGTGTGGCCCTTGGTCACACAACCATCAGCACGAGTCACGCTGCCGCCCTTGGCCTTTTTGACCATGGGTGCAGGAGGCGTCTTGCTGGCTGCGTTGTAGGCTTTTTCAGCGGCTTCGGCAGCCTTCTTGTCCGCCATCATCTGGCGAGCTTCTTTTTCTGCTGGACTCATGTTGATCTCCTTAGCAGGTTTTGCCGCCGCTCATCATTTTGACCATCTTGCCCTTGGTCTTACCCTTGGATGCAAGACCGTCACGGCTGGGGGAGGCAGTGCGAACTGCGCCCATCTTGGTTGTGCCAACAGAGCCCCCGGCCTTCAGGCCTTTGTGAGCCTTGGAAGCTGGTTTACCTGCGTGCTCTTTGAGTTTCATCATTGCGTCTTTCATATCGCCACCTTTAGAAAATTTGCGGCCCTTGTCCGCGTTGGAGAACTCTTTGCCCACTGACTGTGGGACGCCTGTTTTCTTCGCAAACTCCGGGCTGTGCGCTACCGCACGCATGAAGTCAGCTTGCTTTTTACTGCTGGACGGCATTGCTGCTCCGCAGATTGTCAATTTTGCGCTCCAGCCGGTCAAACCGGTCAATCAACTGTTGCATGTCGGCCCGGAACTCCGAGCGCGTGATGTGATCCCGTGCCACTTCCTCGCGGGTGCGGTTGAGCAGGATGCCAAGACGGTTGATCTCGGCAAACTTTTCTTTCAGGATGAACCCGAGCATGGCCACAATTGCGGTGAGCACGAGGTTCCAGACCATCATTTCCATATCAGCACTTCCATCGCGCCAGTGACGCGGCTTTGCGAGTGGGCTTGCCCTTCTCGTCTTTCATTGGGCCGGGCATACCTGACATGCGTGCGCAGAACGAATCCTTGCGCTTGCCACCCTGCGGTTGCGGGGCTTTGAGGTTGCTGCCGGTGGCGGCGTTGTACTTGGCGCGGCCTTTGGCTGTCAGCCCAGCACCCTTGGATGCAGGCAACTTCTCGCCACGACCGATTGCAAGGGATGGGGTCTTCTTAGCCATTGACGACTTTCAGTTTGGGTGTGCAGTGCTGCTCGATTAGTGGCATCAGCACGGCCTCTTTGAAGCTGCGGTGGTATTCCTGAGAGCCAACGTGCGGCAGGGTGATCTCTGGGTCAATGAAGACCGTGAAACCGTCCGCCCGGGCACGCTTGCAGAACGTGTAGTCCTCGCCAACGTACTGGCCATTGGTCAACTCAAAGTCAAACAGGGCGCTCTCGTTGCGGTTGTACACATCGTTGAAGTAGGTCCACTCGGGGTGGTTGGCCACCATCTTCTCCAGCACATGGCGCTGAATCATCATGAAGCCCGTGGCCACGTTCTCAACGCGCAGCATGCCGTGCGGGTCAAACTCAAGCGTGTTGGCCTCGTCGATGTAGATGTCCAAGAAGAACTTGCGGTCCTCGGCTCGGCGGGTGTACATCCCAGCGGTGATGTCCTTGCCGGTGCTCAGCGCCAGCAGGCGAAGCACAGACTCGGCGTCCACCACGATGTCGGCATCGACAAACAGAAAGTCCGTGCAGTCCGACTCCAAGAAGTTGGCGACCAGAATGTTTCTGGCCTTGGTGATAAGAGAGCAGCCCGACAGGTGCGACAGTTGCACTTGGACACCAAACTGCGAAGCCTTGACCACCAAATCGGCCAAAGCAAACGAAGTTTTGATGTTCAACTTGCCGTCGTAGGCAGGGATCGCAATCATCAATTTGCGACCTGCAACATCCATGGGGCGTATCTCTTCAGCCATAGAACACCGTGATCTTGGAAGTTGCCGGAATTGTTACATGGACGTCTGTCTGAAACAAAATCCCTTGACCGGGGATTGGCAAACTGATTGGCTGAGTTCCAGTTCCAATATTGAACTGCAACAGTATGGTTCCGCCTGATCCGCCATCACGAAAAATAACATCCCCGGCGGTTCCGCCAGAAATGCAATGGTAGGCTTTGACGCGAGTACGATAAGCCACCACGGTAGCCGTGGCTTCGGTGTGTACCGCTTTTACGTCTGTCTGCATCGACATAATCAATCTCCTTTAAAACAGGGGCCAAAGCCCCTTGGGTTGATTACGCAGTGCGTGTAAACGCATACGCTGTGGCGCTGGAGAACATGATGGTGAATCGTGCCAAACCAGTAACACCAGAGGCAACCGTCAGGTCGCCAAAAGAACCTGCGGTGTCCACGGCGGCAGAAGACAGAACGCCGTTGGTGGCCACAGCAATGGTCACTGTGCTTGCGCCAGCAGTGTTGTCAATGTACAGGTCCATCACAGTGCCACGAACTGCACCCAAGGCCGCGCCGAGCAAAGTGCCAGTGGGCAGCGTGATGGTTGTGGCGGCTGCCGAGGTGGAGGTGATGTAACCGGTAACAACTTCTGCCGCTGTGGCTGTTGCAGTGGCGTTGATTGCTGCGGTTGTTGGGTGGTTTTGATCAGTGAACACCAAATTGGTGGTCGTCAGATCGGTTACGCTGGTGGTCGCGCCAAAAGTGGCATCGACGGTAACCGCACCAGTGGTTGCGCTGACGGAGACGTCTTGAAAGCCGTTCTCGGAACGAACTGGGCCCGAAAAAGTCGTATTGCTCATGATGATTCCTCACATGCGAGTTGAGGTGCATCTGTCTGCATGTCGTCGGCCCGGAGCCGTCAGATACACCGGATAGTCCGGGGTTGAGGCAATATACCCCAAAAGAAAAGGCCCCACAAGGGGGCCTTCTCAAATAATCCCGAAGGATTAAGCGCCGGGGGAACCGTAAACACCAAGTGGGTCAGAAACACCAAAGCTGTAACGCTCGCGTGCTTTGTATCTCACGTTGCCCGTATCGAAATCCCCGTCCATGGAATTCGCCAAAGGCGAGCGGACGAAGTGCTTCAGGCCGTTGGGCACATCAGTCAACAGGAACCAAGCGTTGGTGTCGGTCAAGAAGTTGTTGATCGTGTAACCACCGGGGATGGAGCCGTTGTTCTTGATGGCGTTGATGTCGTTGTCAGCGGTGCCGACGCGGAGTTCAGTTTCCAACAAGCGGGTTGCAACGAATTGCAGTGCAGGTGGAACCACCAGTTTCTTGGGCTTGGCTGCG
>Ga0208723_1000063_pt1 | contig 42105 bp, 34 predicted proteins | sample LakMenEpi31Aug12_FD_150750 | JGI IMG/M metagenome (GOLD analysis project Ga0208723, IMG submission 150750) | Freshwater microbial communities from Lake Mendota, WI - 31AUG2012 deep hole epilimnion (SPAdes) | ecosystem: Environmental > Aquatic > Freshwater > Lake > Epilimnion/Euphotic zone ...
CTCCTCCTTGATACGGCGGCTTTGACCATAGGCTGCACGGGGTGTTTTACTATCTGTGCCGACCAGCCGACGCCGCTCGGTCTCGATTTTTCTCATGACCGCCAGAGCCGACCGATCGGTGAGCGCCTTCGCATCCTTCGGGGAAGCGGCTCCGGGCGGCGGGGCAGCGGGTTGTTGGAGCACCAAGATTCTCGGAACAGTGCCGTGGACGGGAAGTCCGTTTTTATCCACGGCCGGGACAATCGACTGGCCACAGCGCTGGATGACCACGATCGCCTCCCGTCGAAGGGAGCCGGGCCGCAGTCCGTCACCGAAGGGTGCTCTGATGAAGACCGGCGGCCGGCTGGGCACTTGGATGAGGATGGGCTTTTCCTCCGTCGCGACCAGGACGGACATGGACCATAGGAAAGCGAAAGCGGGCCGTAAGGTTTTCATGACACCAACCATGGTGCCGAAACCTTCGTTGGACTGAACCAGTTAGTGTTAGGCTTTTCACCCTACACCGAGTGCTATCCTGCCTCACCGCGATGACGCATGGTCGGGCCGGTGAACCTGGTGCTTAGCCGGCGGTGCCCGAGCCTGACCAACGCACCGGGCACCCAACAAAAAGGGCGCCCGCAGGCGCCCTCATGAATTCCCCGTGTCAACGTGTCCCCTTGCCCACGTGACCCTCGCGGCGTCTCACGCCGCGCTCAGTAGCGGTAGTTGTCGGGCTTGAACGGACCGGCCTGCTTCACGCCGATGTAGGTGGCCTGGTCCTTGGAGAGGATCGTCAGTTTGGCGCCGAGCTTGCCGAGGTGGAGGCGGGCGACTTCTTCGTCGAGGTGCTTCGGCAGGACGACCACGCCGGGCTTGGCGGTGGCGCGGGTCTCCCAGAGGTGCAGCTGGGCGAGGACCTGGTTGGCGAACGAGGTCGACATCACGTAGGACGGGTGACCGGTGGCGCAACCGAGGTTCACGAGGCGGCCTTCGGCGAGCATGTAGAGCTGGCGGCCGTCCTTGAACGTGTAGCGGTCGACCTGCGGCTTGATGGTGTCCTTCTTGGCGCCTTTGTGGGCGTTGAGGCGGGTGACCTGAATCTCGTTGTCGAAGTGACCGATGTTACAGACGATCGCCTGGTCCTTCATCTTGGTGAGATGCTCGAGGGTGATGATGTCCTTGTTACCGGTGGCGGTGACGTAGATGTCGGTCGTGCCGAGGGTGTCCTCGACGGTGACGACGCGGAAGCCTTCCATCGCGGCCTGCAAGGCGCAGATCGGGTCGATCTCGGCGATCTGGACCGTGGCGCCGAGGCCGCGGAGGGACTGGGCCGAGCCCTTACCGACGTCGCCGTAACCGATGACGAGGGCGACCTTGCCGGCGATCATGACGTCGGTGGCGCGCTTGATGCCGTCGACGAGCGATTCGCGGCAACCGTAGAGGTTGTCGAACTTCGACTTCGTGGCGGTGTCGTTGACGTTGACGGTCGGCACGAGGAGGGAGCCGTCTTCGAGCATGCGGTAGAGGCGCTTGACGCCGGTGGTGGTCTCTTCCGAGACGCCCTTCCAGCTCTTCACGACCTTGTGCCAGTGGCCGGGCTTTTCCTTGGCGACCTTCTTGAGCAGGTTCTTGATGATCTGCTCTTCTTCGGATTCCGAAGGAGACCAGGCCCACTTGGAGCCGTTCTCGAGTTCGTAGCCCTTGTGGATGAGGAGGGTCGCGTCGCCGCCGTCGTCGACGATCAGCTCAGGGCCGTCGCCGTTGGGCCAGGTGAGCGCCTTCATGGTGCACTCCCAGTATTCGACGAGCGTCTCGCCCTTCCAGGCGAAGACCGGGATGCCGGCCTTGGCGATCGCCGCGGCGGCGTGGTCCTGGGTGGAGAAGATGTTGCACGAGGCCCAGCGGACGTCGGCGCCGAGTTCGGCGAGCGTCTCGATGAGGACCGCCGTCTGGATCGTCATGTGCAACGAGCCGGCGATGCGGACGCCCTTGAGGGGCTTCTTCTTGCCGTGCTTCTTGCGCAGGGCCATGAGGCCGGGCATCTCGTGCTCGGCGACCTGGAGCTCCTTACGGCCCCATTCGGCGAGGCCGAGGTCGGCGACTTTGAAGTCGGTGAATTTCTTGGAGGATGACAGGGTGGTGGCCATGAGAGAGTATGGAGTTGGGAGTATTGAGTATGGGCGAGTAAGCGGGGGCTTACTTGATGAGGGCCTTGTGGAAGGCGGGGAGCTTCGACGTGATTTCCCAGGGCAGGCCCTTCTTGCCGAAATGGCCGTAGTGGGTGGACGCACGGTAGATCGGGCGACGGAGATCGAGCTGGCGGATGATCTCGGCCGGATTGAAGAGGAAGACCTTCTTCACGGCGGCGAGGATCTGCTCGTCGGGGATCTCGCCCGTACCGAAGGTGTCGAGGTGGATGCTGGTCGGCTCAGGGTGGCCGATGGCGTAGGCGACCTGAAGTTCGCAGCGTTCGGCGGCGCCGGAAGCGACGATGTGCTTGGCGACCCAGCGGGCCATGTAGGCCGCGGAACGGTCGACCTTGGTCGGATCCTTGCCCGAGAAGGCGCCACCGCCGTGGCGGCCCATGCCTCCATACGAGTCGACGATGATCTTGCGGCCGGTGAGGCCGCAGTCGCCCTGCGGTCCGCCGACCACGAAGCGGCCGGTCGGGTTGATGAGATATTCGGTGCTCTTGCCGACGAGTTCCTTCGGGAGGACCTTGCGGATGACCTGCTCGATGCAGAACTTCTCGATCTGGCGATGGGAGACGTCGGCGGTGTGCTGGGTGGAGATGACCACGTTTTCGACGGAGACCGGGCGGCCGTCGACGTAGCGGACGGCGACCTGCGACTTGCAGTCGGGACGCAGCCACTCGGTGCCCTTGGCACCGGACTTGCGAAGGCGGGCCAGCTCGCGGTTGAGGCGGTGGGCGAGCATGATCGGAGCGGGCATGAGCTCCGGGGTCTCGGTGGAGGCGTAGCCGAACATGATGCCTTGGTCGCCGGCGCCCATCTTGGCGTGCTTCTTGCCCTCGGCCTTACGCTCGTCGACGCCTTGGGCGATGTCGGGCGACTGCTTGGTGAGCAGGTTGGTGATGAAGACCTTGTCGGCGTGGAAGACGTCGTCGTCGTTCACGTAGCCGATCTCGCGGATGGCGTCGCGGACGACTTCCTCGAAGTTGACCTTGGCCTTGGTGGTGAGTTCGCCGGCGATGACGACGTGGTCGCTCTTGACCAGGGTCTCGCAGGCGACGCGGGAGAACCGGTCCTGCGCGAAGCAGGCGTCGAGGACGGAATCCGAGATGCTGTCGGCGACCTTGTCAGGGTGGCCCTCGCCGACGGATTCGGACGAGAAGATGAAGGAGGCGTGGCTTGCCATAAGACAGGGGAAACAAACGGGGGGCGGGAGGGTTGGCAAGTCGGACATCCAAATATCTGGATAGGAAGATGCGTCATAGCGGGCGCTTTCAGCCCCCGCAGGGGCAGGGCTAGGGTTAGGGCTAGGGTTAGGGGCAGCAGTGAGAGGCCCGGAGATCAGAGGCCCAGTTGACCAGAGATGAAACAGCTCAAAGGGAGACCGGAAACCGGATCATTGGCGGGGGTGGTATAACTTCGGGTCTCAGGTCTCGGCTGCGGGCGCAGGTACGGGGGCGGGAATCAGGCCCGGAACCTGCACCCGAACCCGAACACCTGAACCTGATACCCGACGGCCGAGACCTGGGACCCGAGAATGATGACATGCCCGCAGCATCCTATCCGGTCTCCGGTTTCCCTCTGAGTTCGTCTCGAGGTAGGCGGATGCGATGTCATCGCATCCCTACCTAAACAAAAAGGGCGCCCGCAGGCGCCCTCTTCACTTAACCGATACTCTATACTCGATACTCTATACTCTGAGCAGCGACCCTCGCGGCGCTTCGCGCCGCGTCAGCCTCCGATCGACTTGAGCGTGACCATATACTCGATCAGCGCGGTGAACTCCTCGACGGTGAGACCCGCGGCGAGACCAACCGGCATCATCGACTGCGGAAGGTGCTTCTCTGCCTTCACGTCGTCGCGCTTGATCTTGGAGACCTGGCCGGCGATGTTGCGGAGGGTGATGACGCCGTCGGCTTCACCGGTGACGAAACCCATCTGGTCCGGGCCGTTCTTCATGGAGAGGACGACGGTCTGGAAGCCCTGGGCGACGACCTTGTTCGGATCGAGGATGGAATCGATCAGGTACTCGCGCGGGAACTTCGCGCCCGCGGCGCCGAGATACGGACCCTTCTGCTCGGCGGCGAGGTCGACGGCGTGGCAGGCCACGCAACCCTGCTGGGTGAACAGGCGCTGGCCGTTCTTCACGTTGCCACGGCCCTTGAGGGCGGCGGTCGCGACGACCTTGGCGTCGAGCTGGGCGATCTTCTTGCCCTTGCTGGCGGCGGCGAGCTTACCTGCGGCGAGCGCGGCCTTGGCGGCGTTGATCTGGAGGACGTTGTCGCCCTTCATGCCTTCCTGGAGCTGCTTGTCGAAGCCGGTGAGGCCGAGGTCGGCGATGGCGTGGAAGAAACCGAGGTCGCGCGGATTCTTGTCCACGTGGCCGCGGACGGCCTTCTTCTGCTGCTCCTTGGTGAGCGGGCTGCTGAGGACGTTGAGCAAGGCCTTCCAGAGGATCGTGGAGGCCGCGTCTTCGGCCTTGTTGGCCATCGCGCGGAGCTTGTTCACCTGGTTGCCGCGTTCGGCCTCATAGATGAAGTCATTGATGGCCTGCGTGGCGGAGGCGGGCGCCTGGGCGTCCTTGGACCAGACGGCGAGGACCTTCACGCGCGGCTCGAGGCCGGCGTCACCTTCGACCTTCAGGAGCGCCTTGTAGCAGTCGAGGCGCTCTTCCCACTTACGGGAAGACTGGAGCGCGGCGTCGACGAGCAAAGCCTGATCAGCCGGACGCAGGGTCTGCGTAGCCATGGCGAGGCGGAGCGGGTCGAGGCCTTCGAGCTTGAGGTCGGTGATCGCGATGCGGTTCTTGGCGAGGATCTCGAGCGAGGCCATGCGCAGGTTGCCCGGCAGCTTGGCGTAGGCGGCTTCGATGCCCTTGTGGATGCGCGGCGTGGCGGACCAGGCGGCCGGTTCGAAATACGGACCGCGGTCGTCGGGGCGGGTGCTCCACCAGTCCTTGTAGTTCCAGGGCTTCTCGACGTGGTAGAGGCGGGCGAGCGCGGAGACCGCGCCGAAGCGGACGGATTCGTCGCCGCTCAGGCTGAGGGCGATGAGGCCGTCGACGGCTTCGTCGGAGTGGATGCCCTGCAGCGCGCGGAAAGCGACGAAACGCTGGGCCGGATCGGCGAGCGCGGCGAGGCAGGCCTGGGCGTTGCCGAGACTGCGGAGGGCCGCGATGGCGGTGTGCGGGAGTCGGTAGTGCTCGCCTTCGCCGAGCTTCGACTCGTCGGCCGGCCACGAGCCGGCGGCGGCGAGGATGGCCGGGGCGGCGTCCTTGGCACCGAGGCGCTGGAGACCGATGAGGGCCTGGAGGCGGACGCGCGGATCAGCATCCTTCAGCGCGTCGACGAACAGCTGCACGGGCACGCCTTCGAGCTGCGTGGTGCGGTCGGCGAGCGCGCGCAGGGCGAACTCGCGGACGGCGGCGTCTTTGGCGAGACCGGCGAGGCCGGCGTTGGCCTTGGCGCCGAGGAGCTGCTTATAGGTGAAGATCGCGGCGACGCGGGCGTAGAGGTGCTCGGAGCCGGACTGCGCGATCGCGAGGACGGGCTCGCCGAGCGCGGGCTTGGCGCGGTCGAGGATCTGACGCTGGGTCTCAAGGCGCTGGACGGCGGACTTCGAGGAGAGCTGCTTCACGAGGTCGGCGTCGGAGAGCTTGGTGACATCGACGTAGACGTTGGGCTTCACGTCCTTGGCGGTGATGATCTGGACGGTTCCGTTCGGGTAGTAGATCGGCTCTTCGACTTCCTTGCCGTCCTTCATGACCTTCTTGGTCTTCGGCTTGTTGTTGCCGAGGTAGCTGAAACCGCCGCCGCGCCAGTCGGCGAGGAAGAGGCGGGAGTTGCCGTCGACGTCGAAGTCGGTGGCCTTGGCGACCTTCTCGAAGGTCTCCTGCTTGGCCACGAAGGTGGACTCGAAGCGGGTGATCGGGTGGCGGTGCAGCGTGCCGGTCGTCCAATCGCAGGTGAAGAGGGATTCGCCGAAATCACCGGGGAAGCCGGGCTCGCTCAGGTAGAGGCCGCCGGTGCCGGAACCGCCGCCGTAGTCAGCGAGGGGATGGGAGATCTCGTCGGCGAAGTTCTTATACAGACGCGGGTAGCCAGCGTCGGCCAGCGAGGTGAAGTGGTGGAAACGGGTGTTCCAGCCCTTGCCGTCGTTGGTGTTGTCGCGGGAGAATAGGTCGAGGGTCGGCGAGATCGCGACGTCGCAGATGTTGCGGGTCATCACGGTGTAGTTCTCGAGCTCGGTGCCGTCGGGACGGACGCGCATGACGCCGCCGCCGTAGAGGGTGACGCGCTTCTTGTCGCCGAGGCCGATGGCGCCGTCGTTGTCGCGCAGGAGGCCGGCGCCGAAGTCGCCGACGGCGATGTAGAGCCAGCCGTCGATGCCCATGCGGGCGCCGTTGGTGGTGTGGTCGGCGCCGCGGGGGTGCTCGATGCCGCCGCCGAGACCGTCGACGAGGAGCGTGCGCTCGGTGTTGTAATCAGCCTTACCGTCGCCGTCCTTGTCCTGGAACTTGGAGAGGAAGGGCGGGTGGACGAGGTAGAAGACGCCGCCGACGAAGTGGCCGCCGCGGGGGCTTTCGACCTTGGTGTATTCGATGACCTGGTCGGCGACGCCGGCGCCCTTGGTGTCGCGGGCGATCAGGATGCGACCCATGCCCGGGACGTGGCCGAGCGAGCCGTTCTTGTCCGAGGAGACGTAGACGTCGCCATTGGCGGCGGCCGCCACGGCGGTCGGGTAGATCTCAGGCACCTGGGCGTTGCCGAGGAACTCACGGATGACGAACCCTTCCGGCACGGCCTGGGCGGCCGCGGCGAAGAGGAAGAGTCCAAGGGATGAGCGTGCCATGGGTATGCGGGGTATGGGCTTAAGATGTAGGAGGTCGGACGATTGTTCCAAGCGGGAAGCGAGCTTTCCGGACCCATCTTAGCGTCTTGCCCGTCGGCCCGCGGGGGCTAACCCTCGTGCCATGGCCCTCCCGGTGCTCAAGTTCTTCCCCCGCCCGAGGGAACTGACCCTCCGTGGAGGCTGGCTCAAGGTGCCTGCCCTGCCCCACCCGACGGCCGCCTTCATAGAGAGCCTCCCGAAGACCATGGCCGAAGCCCACGCGGCCTTAGCCGGTCCGGCCGAAGGCGCCTGCCGGATCGTCCACAAACCTGAGCGGGGTGCCGAAGGCTACCACATCGAAATCCTCGCGAGCGGCGTGCGCCTCAACGCCGGTGACGCGCATGGCGTGCTCTACGGCGCGCAGACGCTCCGGCAGATCGCGGCGCAATACCCGGACGAGCTCCCGCACCTCGAGATCACCGACTCGCCGGACCTGCCCGTGCGCGGCTTCATGCTCGATGTCTCGCGCACGCGCGTGCCCACGCAGGCCGAACTCCTCGCGCTCGTCCGCGCGCTGGGCCGGCTGCGCGTCAACCAGCTCCAGCTCTATATCGAACACGCCTTCGCCTTCCGCGGACATGAAGACGCTTGGAAAGACGCCTCCCCGCTGACGCCGGCGGAGATCCGCGAGCTCGACGACGCGTGCGCGGAGGTCGGCATCGAACTCGTCCCGAACCTCAACACCTTCGGCCACATGGAGCGGTGGCTCCGTCATCCACGCTACCGCGCGATGGCCGAATGTCCCGAAGGCTGGATCCATCCGCTGACCGGACAGTTCAAGGAATTCCCCGGCACGCTGCGTCCCGACCAAGGCTCGCTCGACTTCGTGGCGGGCCTCCTCGACGACTACCTCCCGAATTTCCGCAGCCGCCAGGTGAACATCGGTGGCGACGAACCGTGGGAACTCGGCCAAGGCTTCAGCAAGCAGGCCGTGGCCGAACGCGGCAAGCATCGCGTCTATCTGGATCACCTCAAACCGCTCTGCGCCCTCGGACGTGACCGCGGCCGCACCGTGCAGTTCTGGGGCGACATCCTCCTCGAAGACCTCGCGCTCGCGCAGGACGCGCCGGCCGACGCCGTGCCGGTCGTGTGGGGCTACGACGCCGGCCATCCTTTCAAGGAACAGTGCGGACGACTCCGCGAACTCGGCCGCAACTACCTCGTCGCACCGGGCACCAGCGCGTGGCAGAGCTTCACCGGCCGCCTCGACAACGCGCTGACGAATCAGGCCGAAGCCGTCGGCGCCGCCGTGCGGCACGAAGCGCGCGGCATCCTGCTCACCACTTGGGGCGATAACGGTCATCACCAACCTTGGCCGACGTCCTGGCTGCCGATGGCGGCGGGACTCGCGCAGGCCTGGGGCTTCGCCGCGAACGCCAAGACCGACTTCGCCGCCGGCTGCGCCATCCTCGGCGGACTCAGCGACGCTGACGGACAGGCCGTCGCCGCGGCGCTCCATCAACTCGGGACGCTCGACGGACAGATCGCCAAGGCGAACCGCAACAAGAGCCTCACCTGGGATTTCCTCACCGCCAAGCCCGACGCCCTCGCGAAGTTCACCGACGGCGTCACGCCGGCGGAGATCGCCGCCTCGCAGGCGCATCTCGCCGCCGCCGAAGCGCTCGTCGCCAAGATCGGCGACGCGACCCTCCGCGCGGAGCTCTCGCTCGGCGCCCGCCTCGCCGGCGCCGGCCTGCGTCGTGCGAGCGGCCAGCCCGTCTCCGCCGAAGAGCAGACGAAGCTTAAGCAGGAATATGAAACCGTCTGGCTCCGCCGCTCCCGCCCAGGCGGGTTAAGCGAAAGCGTGGCAGGGTTGTTCGGATAAAGGAACTAGGTACGCTAGGTCAGCACGCAGTGCTGACCCTACCGGGCGGAATGGACATTTGAACAGGTAGGGTCGGCACTGCGTGCCGACCTAGGCCGTTCGCCGAAACACGCCCCTACCTCGAGGCTAGCACTTCCCCGATACTCGATACTCCATACTCGATACTCTCATATTTACCCTAAACCTATCCAGTTGCCTCCTCCCGGCGACGAAGGCATCGTGGGCCTACCCCGCCCCCGTGGATAAATCGCGCCTACTCATCCCCGTGCTCTTAGTCGGCCTGGCCACGGCCCAGGCCCAGAACCTGCCCCCGCTCATCGTCCCGAAGCCGACGGCCGTCAATGTCGCGCCCGACGCCCTCTTCGGCGGCGTCGTCCCGAAGCTCGAACTGACCATCACCCAGGAGAACATCGACAAGCTCGCCAAGAATCCGCGCGACTACGTCACGCTGACGATCAAGGAGCCTGGCGGCGTCACCCTCGAGAAATGCTCGATCAAGCTCAAGGGCTCCGCGGGCAGCTTCCGGCAGATCACCGAAGACCGCCCCGGCTTCTCGCTCCGCACCGCGAAGTCCAAGAAAGGCCAGGAGTTCCGGGGGCTCTCCAAGTTCCAGCTCAACAACTGCGCGCAGGACGGCACGATGCTGCTCGAGATGGTCGCCGGCGAGATGGCCCGCCGCGCCGGCGTGCCGGCCTCCCGCTGCACGCACGCCTTCGTGGTCCTCAACGGCAAGCGGCTCGGGACCTACGTGCTCAAGGAAGGCTTCAACACCGAGTTCCTTTCCTACTTCTTCAAGGACACCAAGGGCCACCTTTACGACGGCGCCTTCTGCAACGAGATCGACGGCCCGATCGAGGTCGACCAGGGCGATCCGGACGAGAAGGTGCGTTTGACGGAACTGATCGGCGCCACGAAGGAAAGCGTGCCGGGGCTCCGCCTTCAGCGGATGGAACGCATCCTGGACGTCGACGCTTATTTCCGTCACCTCGCCCTCGAGCAGATCCTCTGCCATTGGGACGGCTATTCCTTCAACCGTAACAACTACCGGTTCTACGAGGACCCCACGTCCGGCAAGTTCACCTTCATGCTCCATGGCATGGACCAGGTCTTCGGCGACGACCGCTGGTATGTGTTCCGTCAACCCGGCGCGCTGGTGCCCAACGCCTTGCTCGGGGATCGCGCGATGCGCGAACGCTACCGGGCGCAGTTCTTCACCGTCTACGAGAAGAACTTCCGGACGGTCGACTGGCCGAAGCGCATCCTGGAACTGGCCGCCAACACGAAGGCCAAGCTCATCCCTTTCGACACCGAAGAGGCCAAGCGCTTCGACCAACGCGGCAAAGACGCCTCCGAGCGCGTGAAACAACGCCTCGCCGCCGTGCGGACGCAATTGGAAGACGCGGTGCAGCTGCGCTCGCTGGGCGGCAAGGCCAGCCTCGGCAAATACGCCTGGGAGCGGAACGCCGATGAGAAGGAAGCGGACGAACAGGACATGGACGGACGCAACTGCTTCCACGTGAAGGCCGGCCTGAAGAAAGGCGGGGACTTCCGCCTGCCGTTCGCGACCGGCCCCGGACGCTATCGGCTCACGGGCATGATCAAGACGGCGGGGGTCATCGCGGGCAAGGAAGAGACTGAGCGGGGGCTGCGACTCCGGATCTCCGGACTCAACGGCGTGCCGGCCGTCGCCGGAACAAACGGCTGGCGCCAGATCTCCGTCGAATTCTCCGTCGCCGAAACGGACCCGGTGCTCGTGCTCGAACTGCGCGCCGATCGCGGCGAAGCCTGGTTCGACCGTAATGCGCTGACCCTCACGCGCATCAACTGACATGGAGATCGCCGCGCGGTTCGAGCATAAGATCCTGATCGACGACGCGCGTCGGGCCGAGTTGCTCGCACGTTTCGCCGACCGGATGCTCCCCGACATGACCGGCAGCGCGGACGGCCGCTACCCGGTGGTGAGCCTCTACTGCGACACGTCGGACCGCCGTTGCCACTGGGAGGCCTGGCGGGGCGTGCCCTCGCGGCGGAAGCTGCGCGTGCGCATCTACGGGACACGCGACGGAGCCATCCCCTCGGCGACATTCGTCGAAGTGAAGCACCGCGACGGCAAAGCAGGCGCCAAACGCCGCGTCCGCCTGCCGCTGGCCGAAGCCTGCGCGCTCGTCGGCGGTGCGGACGTGACGAGCCCGGACCCGGCCGACGAACGCATCCTTGCGGAGATCCGCAAAATGGTCGCGGATGACGGCTACGCCCCGGCCTGCGTGATCCGCTATGACCGGTGCGCCTACCGCTTCTGCGACGGGCACGGGGTCGAACAGCTCCGCGTGACCTTCGACCAAAGCATCCGCGCGCGCTTCGACCGACTCACCCCCGTGGTCGACGACGAAGGCGGCGAACTCCTCGTCGTCCCGCCTGACCTGGCCATCATGGAGGTCAAAGGCTCGACCTCGGTTCCGTATGAACTGGCTGCTTACTTAGGTTCGGCCGGACTCCACCCTCGACCCTTCAGCAAATATTCCGCAAGTATCGGCCTGCTGGCCGAGACCCCTGCCCGCCTTTCTTGAAATGACCCTGCCCTTCCCCGCCTGCTTCGCCGCGACGACCGCGCCCGAACCCGACCTGTTCACGCAGCTCCTATCCGCTCCGACCGCGACGCCGCCCGCGGCGACCGAGATCCTGTTCGCGATCGTCCTCAGCTTCCTGCTCAACGCACTCGTCGCCTGGACGTATAAGCGCACCTACCGCGGGACGCGCTACTCGCAGGATTACGTGCACACGCTGATGATCCTCGGCACGGTCGTCACCCTCGTGATCCTCGTCGTCATGGGTAACCTCGCGACCGCCTTCGGCATGTTCGCGGCCTTCTCGATCATCCGCTTCCGGCGCAACGTCGGCCAGTCGCGCGACATCGGCTTCATCTTCCTCGCCATGGCGACCGGCCTGGCCGTCGGCGCGCGCCAATATCTGCTGGCCGGCGTCACCGTCCCCCTCGTCTGCGCTTTCGTCTTCTTGCTCTCGCGCGCGAACCTCTTCTCGTCCTTCAAGGGCTCGCACCTATTGCGCGTGCGGGTGGGCACCGACGTCGATGCCGACAAGGCCTTCGCGGCCGTCTTCTCGCGCCACCTCGCGCACCACTCGCTCAAGTCCGTCGAGACCGTGCAGGCCGGGCTCATGACCGAGCTCACCTACGAAGTGACGCTCCAGGACGCCGGCGCCGTCGGCGAGTTCGTCCGGTCGATCCAAGCCGCCAACGGCAACAACCGGGTCGTCCTGACGTGCGTCAGCGAGCAGAGCGTGGTGGAGGCGGAGTGAGGCGGGCGGAGCCCGCGAGTATAGAGTACCGAGTATGGAGTATCGGGGGAAGATGCCCCGTTAGTTGGCCCGTTGACCCGTTGGCCGGTTGACAAGGGATACACCCGATGAACGAGAGGCCCGGAGGCTCAGAGGCTCAGTTTAACAGTGATCAAAAGTCTCAAAGGGAAACCGGAGACCGGATGATTGGCTGGGGTGCATCAAGTTAGGGCTGACCGGGGCGGTCAGCCGCGTCTCGGGGTAGGGACGCGATGACATCGCGTCCGCCCTAGGTCCGAACGGATGCGATGTCATCGCATCCCTACCCAAACAAAAAGGGCGCCGGATGGCGCCCCTCTGAAATTCCCCGTGTCAACGTGTCAACTTGCCCACGTGCCCACTCGCGAGCGGCTACGCCGCGCCGCGCTCAGTCCCCACCCTTGGAGGGCTTGCCGGTGGAGGAGAAGAACTCCTTCACGCGGGCGCGGAGATAGTCGCGGTTGAGCTTGGCGATGACGTCGAGCGTGATGCTCTTCGGGCAATGCGCCTGGCACTCGCCGTAATTGGTGCAGTTACCGAAACCGGCTTCGTCCATGGTCTTCACCATGGCGAGGGTGCGACGGTCGCGCTCGGCCTGGCCCTGCGGCAGGATGTTGAGGTGGTTGATCTTGGCGCCGACGAAGAGCATCGCGGAGCCATTCTTGCAGGAAGCGACGCAGGCGCCGCAGCCGATGCATTCCGCGGCGTCCATGGCCTCGTCGGCGACGGGCTTGGGCACCGGGATATTGTTGGCTTCGGGGGCGGAGCCGGTGCGGACGGTGATGAAGCCGCCGGACTGGATCACCTTGTCGAAGCCGGAGCGGTCGACCGCGAGGTCCTTGAGCACCGGGAAGGCGCGCGCGCGCCACGGCTCGACGGTGATCGTCTCGCCGTCGCGGAAGTTGCGCATGTGCAGCTGGCAGGTCGTCACGCCCGGGAGCGGGCCGTGGGGCATGCCGTTGATCGTCATCGAGCACATGCCGCAGATGCCTTCGCGACAGTCATGGTCGAAGGCGAAGGTGTCCTGGCCGGCCTTGATGAGCTGCTCGTTGAGCATGTCCATCATCTCGAGGAACGAGGCCGAGGTCGGCACCGCGGGGAGCGCATGTTCCTCGAAGGCGCCGGGCTGGCCGCGGCGCTGACGCCAGACGCGCAGCTTGAGCGCGAGGGTGGTTTCTTTTCCGTTGTCCTGGACCATGGTGATTACTTGTAAGAGCGGGTGGAGAGTTGGGTCTCCTCGTAGACGAGGGGTTCGGCGTGGCGGGCCGGGAGCTGACCGTCGCCGGTCCACTGCCAGACGGCGGCGTGGGCATACTGCGCGTCGTCGCGCTTGGCTTCGCCGGCATCCTGGTGCTCGGTGCGGAAGTGTCCGCCGCACGACTCCTCACGGGTGAGCGCATCGAGGCACATCATGATGCCGAAGTCGAGGAAGTCGGCCACGCGGCCGGCGCGTTCGAGCTCAGGGGCGAGGGCGTCGCCGGAGCCGACGACCTTCACGTTCTTCCAGAAGTCGTCGCGGAGCGCCTGCAAGTCGCGGATCGCGCCTTCGAGGCCGGCCTTGTCGCGGGCCATGCCGCACTTCTCCCAGGTGATCTTGCCGAGGGCCTTGTGGTAGTAGCGGGGCGACTTCGTGCCGTTGATCGAGAGGAGCTTCGCGACGCGGTCGTTGACGTCCTTGACGACGGCCTTGAATTCCGGGGCATCCTTGGACGGACGGCTGCCGGGCTTCTCGCCGGCGAGGAAGTCGGTGACCGTGTAAGGCAGCACGAAGTAGCCGTCAGCGAGGCCCTGCATGAGCGCGGAGGCACCGAGGCGATTGGCGCCGTGGTCGGAGAAGTTGGCTTCGCCGCCGACGAACAGGCCGGGGATGTTGGACTGCAGGTTGTAATCCACCCAGAGGCCGCCCATCGTGTAGTGCACCGCCGGGAAGATACGCATCGGCTGCTTGTATGCGTTCTCGCCGGTGATGTTCTCGTACATGTCGAACAGGTTGCCGTAGCGGGCGCGGATCTCGGACTCGCCGAGGCGCTGGATGGCGGCGGAGAAGTCGAGGTAGACGCCGAGGCGCTTGCCGTCGACCAGCTGGCCGACGCCGCGGCCTTCATCGCAGACTTCCTTGGCCGCGCGGGAGGCGATGTCGCGCGGGGCGAGGTTACCGTAGCTCGGGTATTTGCGTTCGAGGAAGTAGTCGCGCGCGTCTTCCGGGATCTCGGCGGCGGGCTTGGAGCAGTCGGCGGCGTTCTTCGGCACCCAGACACGTCCGTCATTGCGGAGCGACTCGGACATCAGGGTGAGCTTGGACTGGTCTTCGCCGTGGACCGGAATGCAGGTCGGATGGATCTGCGTGTAGCAGGGATTGGCGAAACCGGCGCCGCGACGGTGGGCGCGGAAGGTCGCGGTGACGTTGCAACCCTGCGCGTTGGTGGAGAGGTAGAAGACGTTGCCGTAGCCGCCGGTGCAGACCACCACGACGTCGGACGACCAGGATTCGATCGCGCCGGTGACGAGGTCGCGCGTGACGATGCCCTTGGCCTTGCCGTCGACGAGGACGAGGTCGAGCATCTCGTGGCGGGTATACATCTTCACCGTGCCGAGGCCGATCTGGCGGGAGAGCGCGGAGTAGGCGCCGATCAGCAGCTGCTGGCCGGTCTGGCCGCGGGCGTAGAAGGTGCGCGAGACCTGGGCGCCGCCGAAGGAGCGATTGGCGAGGAGACCGCCGTATTCACGGGCGAAAGGCACACCCTGCGCGACGCACTGGTCGATGATGTTCACCGAAACCTGGGCGAGGCGGTAGACGTTGGCTTCGCGGGCGCGGTAGTCGCCACCCTTGATGGTGTCTTGGAAAAGGCGGCGGACGCTGTCGCCGTCGTTCTGGTAGTTCTTCGCGGCGTTGATGCCACCCTGCGCGGCGATCGAGTGGGCGCGGCGCGGGCTATCTTGGTAGCAGAAGCAGGAGACCTCGTAGCCCATCTCGGCGAAGGAGGCGGCGGCGGCGGAACCGGCGAGGCCGGAGCCGACCACGATGACGTGGTATTTGCGGCGGTTGGCCGGATTCACCAGGCGGAGCTTCGCCTTATGGTTGTTCCACTTGTCGGCCAGCGGGCCGGCGGGGATCTTGGAGTCGAGTTTCATGGGTCGGGGCGCTGGAGGTGACGATTACTTCAGGCAGCCGGTGAGCACGGCGAGAGGGATGGAGATGAAGCCGAGGGCCACGATCCAGGCGTAGGCCAGGGCGAGGACGTCGAGGCGGCCGCGCCAGCGTTCGTTGCGCAGGCCGAGGGTCTGGAAGACGCTGCTGACGCCGTGGCTGAGGTGCAGGCAGAGCAGCAGCATGCTGATGATGTAGAAGATGGCGACCGTCTTGCAGGAGAAGCCCGCGACGACCATCTTGTAGACGTCGTTAGGGTCGACCGGGGCGTCGCCCAGCGCGACCATCTTCAGGGTGAAGTGGAGGAGGTGGAAGATCACGAAGCCCAGGATCACCACGCCCGAATAGGGCATCGTGCGGGAGGCGAAGGTCGCGCGGCGGGTGGCTTCGGCGGCGGGACCACCGGCGCGGGCGGCGCGGTTCTCGAGGGTCAGCTGGATACCCACCCAGATATGGGCGAAAACGCTGATAAGGAGGACCGTGCGGGCGGTCCAGAGCAGGGCCACGTTCTCATGCAGCCACTTCGCGTAGGCGTTGATCGCCGCCGGGCTCTTGAACATCAGCAGGTTGCCCGTCATGTGGCCGAGCACGAAGCCAGCGAGGACGAGGCCGGTGAGGGCCATCACGACCTTCTTCCCGATGGAAGAGGGACGACAGCTAGAACAGCAGGAACTTGCGGACATGGCGGAGCGGGACGGGATGCAAAAAGCATCAAATAGGCAGTCTCCCTTGTTCCCACCCCGGACGCAGGGAAAAGGGGAGGTATTAGCGGGACACCCCCCGATTGTGAAAAACCCTCATAAGGGGGCGAAAGCCCGACCCCCGAGGGGCGACCCTGGGCCGGGGCTCGGCCCCCGGACCGACCGGAAAAACCGCTTGCCATGGTTTTTTTCGGCCATGCAATTCGAAAGTCCAGACCGGCTTCCGTCACAGGACCTGCCGGTCTTATCTTTTTTACCCGCTCCCCAGCCCTCCCGACCTCTTTTCCATGAAGTATATTTTCGTCACCGGCGGCGTCATCTCCTCCCTCGGCAAAGGCCTCACCGCCGCCGCCTTGGGCGCCCTGCTCGAGTGCCGGGGACTGAAGGTACGCATCCAGAAGTTCGATCCGTACCTCAACGTCGATCCGGGCACCATGAGCCCCTACCAGCACGGCGAAGTCTACGTCCTGAACGACGGCGCCGAGACCGACCTCGACCTCGGCCACTACGAACGCTTCACCTCGGGCGAACTCTCGCGCCTCAACAGCCTCAGCTCCGGCCAGGTCTACGAGACCGTCATCCAGAAGGAACGTCGCGGCGACTACCTCGGCAAGACCGTGCAGGTCATCCCGCACGTCACCAACGAGATCAAGGACCGCATCCTCAAGGGCGGCGAAGGCGTCGACGTGCTCATCACCGAGATCGGCGGCACGACCGGCGACATCGAAGGCCTGCCCTTCCTCGAGGCGCTCCGCCAGTTCCAGCACGACGCCGGCCGCGAGAACGTGGCCTTCCTGCACTGCACGCTGGTGCCCTTCATCAAGGCCGCCGGCGAGCTCAAGACGAAGCCGTCGCAGCAGTCCGTGGCCAAGCTCCGCGAGATCGGGATCCAGCCCGACCTGCTCGTCTGCCGCACCGACCGCCCGATCGGCGAAGACAACCGTCAGAAGCTCTCCCTCTACTGCAACGTCGGCCTGGACTGCGTGTTCGAGTGCCGCGACGTCGAGCACTCCATCTACGAACTGCCCATGCAGCTCGCCGAACAGCGCATGGACGAAGTCGTCGTCAAGCGCCTCGGCCTGCAGTGCCGGCCGATCGACATCTCCCCCTGGCGCGAGATCGTCCGTCGCCTGCTCGAGCCGAAGCACCGCGTGCGCGTGGGCGTCGTCGGCAAATACATCGAGCTCCAGGACGCTTACAAATCCGTCTACGAATCCATCACCCACGGCGGCATCGCCAACGAGACCGCCGTCGAAGTCGTGCGCATCGACGCCGAGGATCTCGAGACCAAGGGCACCGCGGTCCTCGAAGGCCTCGACGGCATCCTCGTGCCGGGCGGCTTCGGCAACCGCGGCATCGAAGGCAAGATCATCGCCGCCAAGTTCGCGCGCGAACGCAAGGTCCCCTACTACGGCCTGTGCCTCGGCATGCAGATCACGGTGATCGAATACGCCCGCCACGTGCTCGGCCTCCAGGACGCCCATTCGACCGAGTTCGCGCCGGAGACCAAGAACCCGGTGATCCACCTGATGGAGTCCCAGAAGAGCGTGGTGACCAAGGGCGGCACGATGCGCCTGGGCTCCTACGACTGCGCCCTGACCCCGGGCAGCCGCTCCCGCGCCGCCTACGGCACGGACAATATCAAGGAACGCCACCGCCACCGCTTCGAATACAACGACGCCTACCGGGCCCGGCTCGAGGCCGCCGGCCTGATCGTCGGAGGGACCAACCCCCAGAGCGGCCTGGTCGAAATCGTCGAGGTCAAGGACCACCCCTGGATGGTCGGGGTCCAATACCACCCCGAATTCAAGTCCCGCCCGGACCGAGCCCACCCCCTCTTCGCCGCTTTTGTGAAGGCAGCGGTTGAGAAGTCCCGGTTGTCCTGCTAAATCGGAGACAAGTCCGGTCCGACCGGACGCTGACAAGTGGGCGGAGAACCGCCGAACGCGCCACCCCGCGCGCCCCTTCCCCACCCCTATGTCCACCACCATCAACGCCGCCGGCACCTGGGTGCCGCGCCTCCGCGAACAGGTCGCCCGGGTCGTCGTCGGCCAGCAATACCTCGTCGATCGCCTGCTGATCGGCCTCCTCGCCAACGGCCACGTCCTCCTCGAAGGCGTGCCCGGTCTCGCGAAGACGCTGTCCGTGCGCACGCTCGCGCAGACCGTCCACGCCGACTTCTCCCGCATCCAGTTCACGCCCGACCTGCTGCCGGCCGACATCGTGGGCACGCTCATCTACGATCCGAAGACCGGCGAGTATGCCGTGAAGCGCGGCCCGATCTTCGCGAACTTCGTCCTCGCGGACGAGATCAACCGCGCGCCCGCCAAGGTGCAGTCGGCGCTCCTCGAAGCGATGCAGGAGCGTCAGGTGACGCTCGGCGGCGAGACGCACAAGCTCCCCGCGCCCTTCCTCGTCCTCGCGACGCAGAACCCGATCGACCAGGAGGGCACCTACCCGCTGCCTGAAGCCCAGGTCGACCGCTTCATGCTGAAGCTCAACATCGGCTACCCGACCCGCGAGGAGGAACGCAAGATCCTCGACGCGATGGCGACGACTTCGCCGAAGCTCGATGTCGAAGCCGTCATCTCGCAGCAGGAGATCCTCGAAGCCCGCAAGGCCGTCGACGCGATCCACGTGGCTGACCCCATCCGCGATTACATCGTCTCGCTCGTCCTCGCCACCCGCGGCCAGCACCCGGGCGGCCCCGACCTCGCGAAGTTCCTGCAGTTCGGCGCCTCGCCGCGCGCGACCATCAACCTCACCCTCGCCGCCAAGGCCTGGGCCTTCCTGCAGGGACGCGACCACGTGACCCCGCAGGACGTGAAGGACATCGCGCCTGACGTCCTCCGCCACCGCCTGATCCTCACCTACGAAGCCGACGCCGAAGGGGTCGACGCCGACGCCATCGTGCGTCGCGTCCTCGACGCCGTCAGCGTTCCTTAAGCCCGCCCGGCGACCGTGGCCACGCCCGTCCCGACCCATCCGCAGGAGACCCTCCGCCGCGCGCAGCGCGTCGAGATCGTCGCCCTGCGTCAGGTCAACGACGCGATGGTCGGCGCCTATCTCTCGCGCTTCAAGGGCCGCGGCACCGACTTCGAGGAGCTGCGCGAATACGTCCCCGGGGACGACGTGCGCGCCATGGACTGGAACGTGACCGCGCGCACGGGCAAGCCGTTCATCCGCCTCCACCGCGAAGAGCGCGAACTCACGCTGGTGCTCGCCGTCGACGTCTCCGGCTCGGCCGGCTTCGGCTCCGGCGAACAGACCCTACGCGAACGTGCCGCCGACGTCGCCGCCTGCCTCGCGGTCTCCGCGCTCAAGGCCGGCGATAAGGTCGGCCTGCTGCTCTTCACCGACCGCGAAGAACTCTGGGTCGCCCCGCGTAAAGGCCGGCGCCATGTGCTGCGCATCATCCGCGAGGTCCTGGAATTCCGGCCCGTCTCGCGCCGCACTTCGTTCGTGCAGCCGATGCGCCGACTCGGCCGCGCGCTCCGCCGCCGTTCGATGGTCTTCGTGGTCTCCGACTTCCTCGCCGGCCCCGAAGGCGGCGACGCGATGGCCGCGGCGCTCGCCGAGCTGAACTCCCGCCACGACACCGCCTGCGTGCAGCTCGTCGACGAGCGCGAACGCATCCTCCCCGACGTCGGCGTGGTGGCCCTCGAGGACGCCGAGACCGGCGAGATCCGCGAGGTCGACACCGGCTCCGCCTCCGTCCGCGCGGCTTTCGCGGCCCAGGCCGAAGCCCGCCTCACCGAGACGGCCGCCCTCCTCGGCCGCGCCGGGACCGACGTCGCCCGCCTCGATACGGGCGCCGCCGTGGCGCCGACCATCGCCCGTTTCTTCGAACGCCGCCGGCGACGCCGCTGATGCCGCCCGCCGAAGACATCCCCTTCACGCTGCTCGGTCCCAAGGCCGAGGTGCCGCCTGGCTTCTGGTCTTCCTACTGGGGCGCCGTCGTGCTGGGCGTCGCCTTGCTCGCCGTCGTCGCGCTTGTCGCCGTCCGCCTCTTCCGTCGCGCCCCGGCCACGCGACCGCCCTTCGCGCAACTCGAGGTCGAACTCGCGACGGCCGAGACGCTGCCGGCCACCGAAGCGGTGGTCCGCGTCACGCGGGCTTTCCGCGCTTACCTTTTCGCCGTCGACGCGCGCGCCCTGCCTTCGCTCGCCACCGAGGAACTGCTGACGGTGACGGGCGTCATCCCGGTCTTCCTGCCCGCGCGCCAGCCGCTGGCCGCCGCGTTGCGCAGCGCCGACGCCGCGAAGTTCGCCGGCGCCGGACTGGAGACCTCATTGCTGATCGCCGGCGTCCGCGAAGCTGCCCGCCGCGTCGAGGACGCGCGCCGGACCTTCGCCCGACCGGCGACGCCGCCGCTCATCGCGCCTCGTCCGACGGTAGCCGCTCCCGTCGTCGCACCGGTCGCCGTGGCGACTCATCCGCCACTCCCGGTCCCGCCGCCACTCCCGGTCCCGCCGCCACTGCCCGTACCTCCGCCGCTGCCCCGGCGTGACGAAGCCTGATGGAATTCTTCGGCTACGATTTCCAGTATCCTTGGGCGCTCCTCCTGCTGGCGCTCGTACCGGTCTACGCCTGGCTGCGCGGCCGCATCGGCCGGGCCGCCGCGGTCCTCTACCCTGACACCACGCTGCTCGGCGCCGTCGGCCGCCCGGTCCGCGAACGTACCGGACGCCTGCGTCTCTTCCTCCGCCTGCTCACGGCGATCATCCTCGTGATCGCCATCGCCGGACCGCGCACCGCGAACAAAGAGACCGAGCGCGAGGCCGAGGGCGTGGACATCATGCTCGTCGTCGACCTCTCCTGGTCGATGATGGCCTTGGACATGAGCACCGCCCGCGCCGAAGTGACGCGCTGGCAGGCCAGCCAGAAGGTCATCTACGACTTCCTCGCCAAGCGGCCTGACGACCGGATCGGCGCCGTCGTGTTCTCGGGCAAGCCCTACCTGCTGAGCCCGCTCACGATCAACAAGATCTGGGTCGAGAAAGGCATCGATCGCATGCACATCGGCAGCATCCAGGAGACCGGCACCGCGATCGGCGAAGGCCTCGCGATGGCCGTCGACCGCATGAAGAACATCAAAGGGCGCCGCTCGAAGGTCATCATCCTGCTCACGGACGGCGATGACAACATGAGCAAGGCCATCCTGCCCGTGCCCGCCGCCGAGCTCGCCGCCGCGCTCGGCATCCGCCTCTACTGCATCGGCCTCGGCAAGGATGAGCCCACCGTCCTGCCGCGCTTCGACACCCGCACCGGACAGCTCTACCGCGACGCCCTCGGCCGGACGATCCCCATGCAGACCATCAACCCGGCGAACTACGTGATGCTCGCCAAGATGGCCAAGATCGCCGACGGCCGCTTCTACCGCGCGCTCGACCAGGCCCAGCTCGGCCGTGTGTACGAAGAGATCGACCGTCTCGAACGCACCGAGGTGCGCTTCCGCGAATCCGTCGTCTTCGAAAGCCACCGCCTCATCTGGGTCGGCCTCGCCGCCCTCCTCCTCCTCGCCGAGATCGGCTGGGCCGTCCTGCGGCCCCGCGCACCCTGAGCCATGGACACCACCGATCCGCATTTCGAAGACCCGCGCCTGCTGGGGATCGCCGTCGCCGCGGGCCTGGTGCTCTTCCTCGCGTTGCGCTGGACGGAACACCGCCGCCGCAAAGGGCTCACCGGCTTCGCCTCCGCGACGCTGCTCGGACGGCTCGTCTCCGGCTTCTCCGCCGCCCGCCGACTGACCAAGGACGCCGCCCTCGCGGCCGCGTTCGCCCTCCTCGTGGCCTGTTTCGCCGGCCCGCGCTGGGGCGTCGAGGAGACCAAGCAGAAAGGCGCGACCGAAGACGTCGTCTTCGCGCTCGATGTCTCGAAGTCGATGCTCGTCGCCGACATGAGCCCGACGCGGCTCGCGCGCGCCAAGGTCGCCATCGCCAACTTCGTCCGCCGCAAGGGCACCGGCAACGTCGGCCTCATCGCCTTCTCCGGCCAGGCCTTCCTGCAGTGCCCGCTCACGCGCGACTACGACGCCTTCTTCCGCACGCTGGAAGAGACCGACACGACCAGCATCCAGGTGAGCGGCACCGACCTCGGCCGCGCCGTCGAAGAAGCCGAGCTGGCCTTCTACTCCAACCGCAACCGCAAGCTGCTCATCCTCCTGACCGACGGCGAAGACCTCGAGTCCGGCGGCGTCGAGATGGCGAAGAAACTCAAACGCAAGGGCCTCGTCGTCCACGCCGTGGGCGTGGGCACGCCTTCGGGCGGCCCGATCCGCGTCATCGGCGAGACAGGTTCGGTCGAGACGCTCAAGGACGCGGCCGGCGAAGAAGTGCTCAGCCGGCTCGACGAGAAGACCCTCGGCGAGGTCGCGGAAGCGACCGGCGGACGTTTCGTCCGGCTCGGCCAGGCCGGCGAAGGCATGGAAGCCCTCCGTCTCGCCATCCAGGCGGGCACCGACGAACGTGGCGCCGGCCGCCAAGGCATCCCCCGCGAAGAATGGTTCCTGGGCCTCGCGCTCCTGCTCCTTGTCGCCGAATCTCTCCTCTCCACCCGCCGCCGCCTGACCACGCCATGAGAAACCTGCTCGCCCTCCTGCTGTTCACGGTCGTCGCGCCCGCCGCCGAGAAGGTCACCGACCCGCTGGCCGGCCTCGACGCGCGCGAACTGCACAACCGCGGCACGCAGCGCCTCGCCGAGGGCGACCTCGCGGGCGCCGAAGAAGCCCTCCGCGCCTCGCTGGGCCGGGACGTCGACGCGCTCCGGCCGCCGGCGCTCCACAACCTCGGACACGTGCGCTTCGGCAAAGGCAAGGAAGGCCTCGGCGGCCGTACCGCCGGCGACGTCACCGAGCTTTCCATCGCCCGCTCCTACCTCGAGGCGGCCGACGCCGACATCTCGGACATGAAGGACCAGATCGAGCTGCTCGACAAGGCCAAGGCCGAAGGCCGCGAGCCGGACTACGTGCCCGCGACGGCTGCGCTCGGCGGCGGCATCAACACTTACCGCACCATCAAGAAGCTCATCCCCAAGGAAGAGGCGATGGTCACCAAGCGCGGCGGCGTCATCGCCCTCTGGACGCGCTCGGTCGGCGACTTCCGCGGCGCGCACGAGCTCGACGCCGCCGACGCCCAGGGCAAGGCCAACGCCGACGCCGTCGAGGAACTCCTGCGCGCCCTGCGCCGCGAGACCACCGCGCTCGAAGAGACCATCGAGGCCCAGCGCAAGAAGCTCGAAGAGCTGCGCGACGTCATCCGCGAGCTCGTGAAGCGCATCCCGGACGACAAGCTGCCGCCGGAAGCCGAGAGCGGCGAAGAGGAAGACGAGGAAGACTTCCTCCCGCCCGAACGCCGCAAGCCGAAGCCCCGCTCGGGCAGCGACAAGAAAGGCGAGGAAGGCAAGGAGGAGAAGATGACCGAACAGGAGGCGCGCGGTTCGCTCGAAGGCCTGAAGAACGAATTCGGCCGCAAGATGCCCGCCGGCCAGCAGGACGGCAAGGGCGGCAGCGGCGGCAAGCCCAAGGATAAGAAAGGCAAGGACTACTGAGATGCGTCGTCTCCTCGCCTATTGCGTCGTGCTTTGCCTCGGGCTCCTCGCCCGTGCGGAGGACCGCGTCAGCTGGGAGATCACCCCGCGCGTGACCGCGCCCGGGCAGCCGTTCCGTCTCCAGATCATGGTCGAGTCCGACATCGTGCTCGGCGGCGCGCAGTTCATCAGCCGTGAGATCAAGCCGCCCCGCGGCATGGCCCTGCGCCTGTCCGGGCAGCTCATCCGGCCCGACTCCAACGAAGCCACCTTCAACTTCTCGGGCGTCGCCCCCGAACAGCTCGGCGAACACGTCATCCCGTCGTTCAACCTGCGTTTCGCCCGCAAGGTCGTGGTCGTGCCGGAGATCCGCCTGCGGGTCAGCGACCAGGTGACCTACCGACGCGAAGCCCAGGCCCGCGCCGAACTCGTCCTGCCGGACCGCGTCTTCTACGTCGGCGAACTCATCCGCGGCGCCATCCGCATGCGGGGCGGCGAGAACGAGGCGGTCGTGGCGAGCTACGGGCTCGAGTCCCTCGCCGAAGGCTTCTCCATGGCGGTCACCGCCGAACGCCAGCCCTTGCCCGACGAGCTCGGCCAGGGATTGCAGACGACGTTCGACCTCACCCCGATCCGCGAGGGCGCGGGCGAATTCTCCCTCAACGGCATCATGCTGGTGCAGAGCGGCGAATCCGGCGTCTTCAACCAAGGCGGGCGCGACCGGCCGTTCGCCTTCCGCCGCCGCCTGACGGTCGCGCACGTGCCGGAACGCGGCCGCCCGCCGGAGTGGAACGGCGCCATCGGCCGCTTCGTCGCCGAAGGCCTGCAGATCTCGAAAGACAAGCCGGAGGTCGGCGAACCCATCCGCCTGCGCGCGATCCTGACCGGCGACGGCAACCTCGACCGCATCCTGCCGCCGGAACTGAAAGGCGACGAGACCTGGGACGTGCTGCCGGCGACCGAGCGCCGCCGCCACGCGGAAGACCAGCGCATGTTCGTCTACACGCTCGTGCCGCGCCTGCCAGGCAAGCTGCGCACGCCCGCCGTGCGCCTCGCCGCGTTCGATCCCGCGACCAAGACCTTCAGCCGCCTGGAATTCAAGCCGCTCGAGATCACGGTCACCGGCAACGCGCCGGCGCAGGTCGACCTCGTGACGGCCGACCCGGCCGCGCCCGTCGCCGCCCAGCCGAAGCCGGCGACCGGGCTCGCGACGCCCACGCCGGACCGCTCCTCGCCCTTCTTCCGCGGTTCGCCCGAAGGTTCGCTCGGCGACGCCCCCGGCTTCTGGTCCGCGAACGCGACCGTGCTCGGACTCGTCGTCGCCGCGACGACCTTGACCGGGATCCTCGGCTACCTCGCCGCGCACCCGGAGATCCGCCGTCGCCGGCGCGCCCGCGCCCTCATGCGCGCCGCCCTCGCCGAAGCCGAAGCCTGTCGCCGTCGCGATGACGCCCGGGGGTTCGCCGTCGCGGTCGTCCGGGGATTGCAGGCCGGCGTGGCCGCCCGCCTCGCCGCCGAAGACCAGGCGATGACCCAGAGCGACGTCGAACGCGTGCTTCCCGACGCCGACCGCGCCCGCCTCGACGGACTTTTCTCGCGCGCCCATGCCGACCGCTTCGCGCCGGCCCCGCCCCTCGCCGCCGCGGGGGATGCCGACGCCGACCTCGCGCTCCTGCGCCGCCTCCTCGCCACGCGATGAAGACCTTCGCCCTGCTCCTCTTGTGCTGGCTCGCGCCGCTCGCCGCGGCCGACGCGCCCGGCGCCGCCGAAACGGCCTATGCGCGGGGCGACTACGCGGGGGCCGTCGAACTCTGGAGCCAGGAGATCCGCGCGGAGGGTGTCACCGCGGCCCGCCTCGCCGCGCTGGGGAACGCCGAGTGGCGCCTCGGACGCAAGGGACGCGCGATGGTCTGCTGGGAGCGCGCGCTGCTGATCGATCCGCGCGACCCGGTCGCGAACGCGGGGATCAGACACGGACTCGACGCCGGCGGCGTCGATCGTCCGAAGCCGACCGCCGTCGAGGAATACGCCGCCTTCCTCACCGCCGACCTCTGGCTCCTGTTAGCCGTCGCCTCTTTCTGGACCGCCGTGCTCTGCGTGGCCGTGCCGCGTCTCCGCGGCCGCGCCGCGAGCGAAGGCAACCAGTGGGCCCGCGTGGTCGCCCTCACCCTCCTCGCCCTCTGCTTCCCGGGACTCTGGGGCAGCCGTTCCCTCGACGCGCGCGCGGTCATCCGGAGACCCGAAGTCTCCCTCCGGCTCACGCCGACCCAGCTCGGCGAACCGATGAGCGGCGTGGCCGAAGGGGATGTCGTACGGACCGAACGCCCGCTCAACGGCCACATGCGCGTCCGCACCGCCGATGGGAAGACCGGGTGGGTACGGGCGGGCGAGATCGAAGCCGTCCGCGGCCCCGGACTGCCCGCCGACCTGGACCAGAAGGCGGCGCCCTGAGCCTTTCGCCTTGGAGTGAAGGGCACGGTCGGCTTGGATGCTGACGTGCGCCTCCTCGACCGCCACGTCCTGACCGAAACCGCCGTCGCCGGCGGGGCCGCCACGGGCGCGTTCGTCTTCGTGATGGTCGCCGGCAACATCCTGAACCAGGTCTCGAGCGCCATCGCCTCCGGTCGCGTGAGCGGCTGGGAAGGCCTCGAGCTCATCGCCCTGCTCATTCCCGGCGTGCTGCCCTACGCCTTGCCGCTGGGCCTGCTGACCGGCGTGCTGCTGGCCTTCGGACGCATGGGCTCGCAGCAGGAACTCACGGCGATGAAGGCCGGCGGGCTCAGCCTCGGACGCATCGCTCGGCCGGCCCTGCTCCTTGCGGCCACCTTCGCGTTGCTTTCAGCCTGGCTCAACCTCGAGATCGCGCCCGACGCCAACACCGAATACCGCCGCCTGCTCGTGGGTTCGGCCAAGGATAACCCCGCCTCGGTGATCGTACCCGGGCAGCTCAACCGCCAGTTCCCCGGCATGGTCATCCGCGCCAGCGCGCGCGACGGCGAAGTCCTGCGCGACTTCTGGCTCTGGCGCGTCGACGACCGCGGCCGCCTGGTCCAGACCGTCCATGCGCGCGAAGCGAGGCTGGCCCGCGCCGTCTCGAAAGCCGGCGAAGGCGTCCTGCGGATCACGCTCACCGACGCGCGGCTCGACACGCGGCCGGCCGGCGACCAGACCTTCCTGCAGCCGTCGTCGTTCGCGACCGCCGATACGTCGACGCTGGAGTTCCCGGCTTCCGGCATCTTCAAGGACGGCGAGAACTTCCAACGCAAGCTGCGCTGGCTGACGACGCAGGAGCTCCTCGTCGCCATCGAGCGCGGCTGGGACGTGCCCGCCGGCGCCGACACCGCGACCCTCGAGCGCGGTCGCATGGTCGCGAAGACCCAGCTCATGGCGCACCTCGCGGGCGCCTTCTCCGTGTTCTCGCTCGCGTTCCTCGCCGTGCCCCTCGCCGTCCGCGTCGGGCGGGCGGAGACGTTCGTCAACGCCGCCATCGCCCTCGCGATCGCGCTCACCTATTATCTGCTCACCTCGATGGCCGGCTACGTGAAGGATCCGGCCTACCGGCCCGACCTGCTCGTCTGGCTGCCGAACCTGATCGTCGTCACGCTCGGCTGGTTCCTGCTGCGACGCGCCTCGCGCCACTGAGCCGGCTCACTTCTCGCGCTGATACCAGGCGAAGAACGCGTAGCCCATGCAAAGGAGGGCGAAGATCTCGTTGAAGCCCTTCATCACCACCGCGCCGAGGATCATGTCCGCGGCCGCGGAGAGTTCGCTCACGCGCGGCGCCAGCCGGTAGGTCTCATAGATCGGATGGTCGCCGAAGATCAGGACCGCCCAGAGCGGCAGGTCGGCGATCATCAGGCCGAAGGAGTAGAAGATCGCCATCCCGTAGCCGATGCGGGGCAGGCGGGTCGACAGCGAGAACAGCGGCCAGACCATCAGGATCGCCGGCAGGAACATCGACCAGTGCTCGAGCACATGGAGCGGCCGGCTCCGCAGCGCCGCCTCGTAGAGTTCCGGGAAGTGCCACATCGAGAAACACAGCGTGAAGATCAGCCCGCCGGTGACCGGGTGAGTCAGGAAGGCGAGCACGCGTGTGAGCCGGGGACGATCTTTCAGGAAACCGTCGACGAGCTCGGGCGGCAGGCCCGTGACGATGAGCGGCGCGGAGACATAGATAAGCAGCATGTGCTGCAGCATGTGGGCCCAGAACAGGAAGCCTTCGCCGAGCTGGTCCAAGGGCGAACCGACCGCGACGTAGCCGACCAAGACACCGAGATGGAAGCGCACGGCATGCCCGACGGGATACTCCGCCCGGCCCGGCAACCAGCGTGCACGGTAAGGCCCGCAGGCCAGGGCGTGCGCCCAGGATGCGCCGACGACCAGGAGCAGCAGGAGCGGCTCCGTGTGCCAGTGCAGGGGGATGTTCATCAAGGATGATATGAAGCGCGGGCCGCCGAACCCGCAAGCGTGGGCACGAAAAAGGCCTCCGTGCTCACGGAGGCCTTCGACGGTCGGCCGGGGGCCGCTCAGCTGAACCAGCGCGTATCGATCCGGTCGGCGCTGAACAGGCACAGCAGCGCGGCGTAGGTCGCGAAGGCGAGCACCAGGCCGGCGAGGAAGCACCAGAAGAGCAGGCGCTTATCGTAGATCAGGTGCATGAACCACAGGATGACCGCGAAGAACTTGCCGGCGGACATCAGGGTCAGGATCGTGAAGATGACGGCGGTCGGCAGCGGCAGGTAGATCAGGACGATCTCGGCGCCGGTGACGACGGCCAGCCAGAGGGCCAGCACGATGAAGTGGTGGTAGCGACGGACTTCCTCGGCGAGGAAGGCCTTGCTCGGTGCGGCTTCGTGAGAAGAGGACATGGGCGGAAAGGCGGATTATTTGACGACGGCGGGCAGGCCCGAACCCCAGATGCCGTAGGGCCCGAGATATTCGACGAGGTAGACGGCCGTGAAGATGATGATCCACACGATGTCGACGAAGTGCCAGTAGAGGCCCGCGACTTCGACGTCGAGGGCGCCCATATGGCCGCCGAGCTTGCCGGTGAAGCTATAGAAGTAGAGCAGGATGAGCCAGAGGACGCCGATGGCGACGTGCGTGCCGTGCGTGCCGGTGAGCACGTAGAACGTCGAGCCGAGGACGCTGTTCTGGATGGTCAGGCCCTTGTGGTAGAAGTGCGTGAACTCGAAGACCTGGCAGCCCAGGAAGATCAGGCCGAAGATGATCACGCCGAGGACGTTGCGGCGGAAGGACTTCAGCTGGCCCTTGTGCATCGCGGAGACGGCGAGCGCCATCAGGAACGAGGACATCAGCAGGATGAACGTCGAGAACGACGTCAGCTCGATGGAGAACAGGTCCTGGATGAAGCGCTGGTGGCCTTCCGCGTCGGTGAAGCCGGCGGGGAAGAGCTTGCGATACAGCAGGTGGGTCGAGATCAGCGTGCCGAAGAACATGCAGTCCGAAGCCAGGAAGAGCCACATGATGAGCTTCTTGTGGTCGATCCCGGTGGAGGTGGGCGCTTCGTGCGCGGCGGCGGTGTCAGACATGGAGGTCAGAGTTTAAGATGAGGAGGTGAGGCGGCTCAGTGGGCGACGGTCTCGGCCGGAGCCGGGGCGCCGGCCGGGGCCGGGGTCTTGAGCATGTAACCGCCCGGACCTTCGAGGGCCCAGAGCCAGATACCAAGGAAGAGGACCCCGAGGCCGGAGATGACGAGCCAGCCGGCGTGCGGGACACCCATCGCCATCATCGGCATGCCGAAGCCGATGAAGAGGAAACCCGCGGAGGCCAGCATCGGCATCCAGGACTGGCTCGGCATGTGGACGCCGGCTTCGCCGCCGTCGTTCTCGAGGCCGATCTTCTTGGTGCCGTGCTTGTGCTCGAAGAAGGCGTCGCGGGTGGCGACGACCGGAGCCTGGGCGAAGTTGTATTCCGGCACCGGGGAGGGCAGCGACCACTCGAGGGTGCGGCCGTCCCACGGATCGTTGCCGCACTTCTTGCCGCGGAACGCGGTCCAGACGAGGTTGCCGAAGACGAGCACGACGCCGATGCCGAGGATGTAGGCGCCGATGGTGGCGACGAAATTCCAGGTCTCCCAGCCGTTACCGGCGTGGTAGGTGTGCGTGCGGCGCGGCTGGCCGGCGAGGCCGAGGTAGTGCATCGGACCGAAGGCGAGGTTGAAGCCGAGGATGACGAGCGCGGAGCCGAAGTAGGCGACCGGGGCGTTGGGCATGCGGCCGAAGATCTTCGGGAACCAGAAGTAGAGGCCGGCCATCAGGCCGAGGAGCACGCCGCCGAGGAGCACGTAGTGGAAGTGCGCGATGACGAAGTAGCTGTCCTGCTGCTGGGAGTCGGCGGGGGCCGAGGAGTGCATGACGCCGGAGAAGCCGCCGCACATGAACATCCAGATGAAGCCGAGGGCGAGGACCATGGGCGGGGTGAAGCGGATGCGGCCGCCCCAGATCGTGCCGAGCCAGTTGAAGATCTTCACGCCGGTCGGGACCGCGATGGCCATCGTGAGGAGCGAGAAGGCGGCGGTCGGCACGGGGCCGAGACCGGTGGTGAACATGTGGTGGCTCCAGACGGCGAAACCGAGGAAGCCGATGACGGCGCCGGAGAAGACGATGATCGGGTAGCCGAAGAGCGACTTGCCGGTGAACGTCGGGAGGACTTCCGAGACGATGCCCATCGCCGGGAGGACGAGGATGTACACCTCGGGGTGGCCGAAGATCCAGAAGAGGTGCTGCCAGAGCACGGGCTGGCCGCCGGCCGAAGGGTTGAAGAAGTTGGCGCCGAAGGCGCGGTCGAACATGAGCTCGATGAGCGCGACGGTGATGGCCGGGAAGGCCAGGATGATCAGCACGGAGGTGACGAGGGTCATCCAGGTGAAGACCGGCAGGCGCATCATGGTCATGCCCTTGGCGCGCATGTTGATGATGGTGCAGATGAAGTTGAAGGAGGCCGCGAGCGAGGCGATGCCGAGGATCTGGATGCCGATGATCCAGAAGTCGGTGCCGACGCCGGTGAAGCGGAGAGCCTGGCCGTTGGCGCCGAAGGTGCCGGAAAGCGGCGCGTAGCTGAACCAGCCGTTGGCCGGGGCGAAGTCGGTGTAGACGAGCGCCTTGTGCCAGGCGAAGGAGTCGAACCAACCGGCGAGGTGGCCGAACTCGAAGAGCCAGGAGGCGTTGAGCACGAAGGCGCCGAAGACGAACGTCCAGAGCGAGAACGCGTTGAGGCGCGGGAAGGCGACGTCGCGGGCGCCGACCTGCAGCGGCACGAGGAAGTTGAAGAACGCGGCGGAGAGCGGCATGACCCCGAGGAAGATCATCGTGGTGCCGTGCATGGTGAACAGCTGGTTATACATGCGCGCCGTGACGAAGTCGTTGTCCGGGCGGGCGAGCTGCGTACGGATGGCGAGGGCCTCGACGCCGCCGATGAGGAAGTACAGCATCGCGAACGCTCCGTAGAGGATGCCGATCTTCTTGTGGTCGACGGTGGTCAGCCAATCGGTCCAGCCGGTCGCCCGGTCGGGACGGTAGAGGCCGAGGTCGCTGCGCTCAGGGGCCAGCTCCGTCTTGCAGGCGACGGGAGCGTGATGGGAGTCGTGGGACATGGTCGGAAAATATCGGGGTTAAGACTTACTTGAGGGTGAGGAGGTATTCGGCGAGGTGGTCGAGCTCTTCGGCGGTGAACTGCTGGTTGGTCTCGCGGAGACCGGCGACGTTGAACATCTTGTAATAGTGCATGCGGTTGCCGGGCTTGACGTCCTTGGACGGCTTGCCGTCGGCGCCGTGCGCGACGCCGGAAGAACCGATCCACTTGATGAGGTTGGCCTTCAGCGTGGCCGGGTCGACGGGGACGGAGTCCTCGGTGTTGCCGTTCTTCTGCTCGGCCGCGCGCTGGGCGGCGACGTCGCGGTTGTCGAGCCAGGCGCCCGCGAGGGATTTGCGCGAGGCGATGTGCGTGAGGTCGGGACCGAAGGCGCCGGCGCCGAAATGGCCGCCGACGTTATGGCACATGACGCAGCTCTTGCTGGCGAAGAGAGCCTTGCCCTTCTCGGCCTTGGAGCCAGCGGCCACGGGAGCGGCGTCGGCCTTCTGCTTCTGCACCCACTTGGCGAAATCAGCGGGCTCGAGGACTTCGACGCGGAAGAGCATGTAGGCATGCGAGTCGCCGCAGAACTCGGCGCACTGGCCGTAGTAGTGGCCGGTCTGGTCGGCCTGGATCCACATATGATTCTTACGGCCGGGCATGAGGTCGACCTTGCCGGCGATCTTGGGGACCCAGAAGGAATGGATGACGTCCTCGGAGCGCAGGTTGATGCGGACGGCCTTGCCCTTCGGGATGACGAGCTCGTTCGGGACGGAATGCTTGGCGTCGTTGGTCATGCCGAGCTGCGGGTATTCGAAACGGAACCACCACTGCTTACCGATGACGTCGACTTCGAGCACCTGCTCTTCGACGGTCTTGGCGTAGTTCTCGCGGGTGCCTTCGACCCGCGGATACCAGGCGGAGAGCTTGGAGGTCGGGACGGCTTCGGCCGGGACGTCGTCCGTATACCAGATCGCGCTCAGCGTCGGGATCGCGATGATCACGAGCGCGCCGATGGAAGCGGTGATGAGGCCGATTTCGACGAGGGGATTGCCGTGGCCGTCTTCGACGATGGCGGGCTTGTTCTCGTCGCCCGGACGGGAGCGGAACTTGATGACCGCGTAGACCATCAGGCCGCCGACCAAGGCGAAGAGCACCACGACCAGCCAGACGGTGTCCATGAAGACATCAAACTGCACCTGCGCGACCGGGCCCTTGGGATCCATGGTCGACTGACGGACGGTCAATTCTTCCTTGGAGCAACCGGCCATGATGATGGCCAGGAAGGGGGCGGCGAGCAGACCGACCCGACTGAGGATACGAGAAAACATAAAGATAGTGTTTCGGACGCGGAAAAGTCCGTAAAAGTGTGGTAATTTGCAAGCCCCAGCAGGCTAAATCGGTCATAAATAGCCCTTGTTAAGGTTGATACCGAAGCATTAATCCGTAAACTGCTGTTTATTAAGTGTTTGTGGATAATTATGCCTCATCATTCCCGCTAATAGATGTGGGGACGGTCAAAACACCCCCTCCCCCTCTAGGGTTGCTCCCGCCGAAGCCGCCCCCTAACCCCCACGTGATGTCTTGGTCCAGCCCTCATGGCACCGCCCTGCCCGACTGGCGTCGGCGCACGTTGATCATGGGCATCATGAACCTGACCCCGGACTCCTTCTCCGATGGCGGTGTGTTGCCGGGAGTCGACGACGCCCTCCGCCGGGCCGAGGCCTTACTGAACGAAGGCGCCGACGTTCTCGACCTTGGAGCTGAGTCTACCCGCCCGGGCGCCACGCCGGTCACGGCCGCCGATGAGCTCGGCCGCCTGCTGCCCGTCGTCCAAGCCTTGCGCCACCGCTTCCCGCAGGCCGTGCTCTCGGTCGACACTTATAAACCTGAGGTCGCCGCAGCGGCCGTCGCCGCCGGCGCGGATCTCGTCAACGACGTGGAGGGCGGACGATTCGGAGCCCATGGAGACGAGTCGCCGATGGGCGCGGTCTGCGCGGCCGCCCGCTGCCCGCTCATCCTCATGCACCGCCGGCGCGAAGCGAATTATCGCGAGTTCTGGCCCGAAATACTGGGCGACCTGCGGACCTCCGTACACGCGGCGAGGTCCGCCGGCATGGCGCCGGAACAACTCTGGACCGATCCCGGTTTCGGCTTCGGCAAGACACCGGCGCAGAACCTGATGCTCGTCCGCGACCTGGCCAAGGTCGCCGCCCTCGGCTACCCGGTCTTGCTCGGCACGAGCCGGAAATCGACGCTCGGTCTGGTGCTCGACGAACCAGATCCGCTCCGTCGCGGACCGGGTAACGACGTGACCGCCGCCTGGGGCATCGCCCAAGGCTGTTCGATGCTCCGGGTGCACGACGTGGCCGCGATCCGCCCGGTAGTCCGCATGGCCGACGCGCTGCGTCAGGCTCCGCGCACGGCCTGAAAAGCCCGCGAATAAGGCCTTTTCAGTGAGGAATCGGGACGGAAATGGAGCCAGCAGTCGGACTTGAACCGACGACCTGCCGCTTACAAGGCGGCTGCTCTACCAACTGAGCTATGCTGGCCATCTTCCCTATTCACAGGGTTGTTCACAGCGGCCCGGTGTCAATCCCGCCCTCGGTACAGGTGATTAGGGGTTGAAACTGCCTTCGATTTGGACGCAATTCTCAGACCCCAAGCCCCGCCCATGCGTATCCACGTTTCCCTCCTCGCCTTTTGCGTCGCACTCGCCGGCTGCAAGTCCTCGGTCGACTCGGCCAACATCGACACGGTCGTGGTGTCCTCGAATCCGACCGCCGCGGCCGTCCGCGTCAACGGAGACGCCGTCGGTCGCACGCCGACCACCATCAAGCTCGACCGCACCAAGAACTACGAGCTGCAGATCGGCAAGGGCGGTTACCTGACCGAGACGACCGACCTCAAGCCCCGCCTCATCACGACCAGCGAAGGCATCGAGTTCGGCTTCCCCGCCGCCGTGAAGGTCAACCTCACCAAGGTGCCCGCCGCCGGTGAAGCCGGCGTGCCCCCCGCCGACAATCCGGAATTCAAGAAGCTTTCCAAGAAGGCCCTCGGCGAAGAAGCCGCCGCCAAGGAAGAACTGAACTCCGACCTCGCCGCGACCAAGGAAGCCGCCGCGAAGATCCAGGCCGCCCTCGTCGCCCGCGAAGCCGCCGCACAGGCTCGCCTCGCCGAGATCGCCAAGAGCATCGAAGCCGCCAAGGCCGCCAAGGGTAAGGATGCAGCCGCCAAGGCGAAACTCGCCGAAGCCGAACTCGCCCTCGCCCAGGCCACCGCCGACGCCGAAGCCGCCCGCGCTTCCGCCGAGAAGAATCTGAAGTCCGTCGAAGCCCGCCGCGCCGCCCTCGCCGCGCCGGAAGCCAAGGTCTCCCAAGCCAAGGCCGTCGTGACCCAGGCCAAGGCCGCCGCCAACTCCGGCGAAGACCGCCTCGGCAAGCTCGAGCAGACCTACGCCGCCGAGATGAAGTCGCTCAAGGCTTCTCAGGACAACGCCTCCATCGCCATCAAGGCCCTGACTGCCCGCGCCGACGAACTCGCCCGCCGCTCGACGTCGAACGTCAAGGAAGCCACCGCCGACAGCGAGAAGGACCTCGCCAAGGCCCGCCTCGACCTCGCCGCCCAGAAGGCCGCCGCCGCCAAGGCCAAGCAGGATGCCGACGCCAAGCTCGCCGCCGCCAACAAGGCCGCCGAGAAGGCCGTCACTGACGCTCGCCTCGACGCCGAAGCCAAGCTCGCCGAGGCCAACAAGGCCGCCACCGCCGCTCGCGCCCAGGCCGAAGCCAAGCTCGCCGAAGCCAACAAGGCCGCCGAGAAGGCCGTCGCCGACGCCCGCCTCGACGCCGAAGCGAAGCTCGCCGAGGCCAACAAAGCCGCCGCCACCGCCCGCGCCCAGGCCGAAGCCCTCAAGTATTCCGAGTTCAGCTCCCGCTACGCCCTCCTCGAAAGCAAGCGTCGCTCCAAGGCCATCTCGGAAGAAGACTTCAAGGCCGCCCTCGCGGGTCTCCGCAAGGAACTCGGTCTCTGAGCCGGACTTCGCTCCGACTCGCAAAGCCCGGCCGCTCGGCCGGGCTTTTTTGTTGGAAGAAAAAGCCGGGGGCCGCACCTTAGCCTGACCATGTCGGCCCCGCTCTCCCGCACGCCTCTCTTCGCCCTGCACGTCGAACTCGGCGGCCGCATCGTCCCCTTCGCCGGCTGGGAGATGCCGGTGCAATACACGGGCATCATCGAAGAACATATGGCGGTCCGCCAGACGGCCGGCCTCTTCGATGTCTCGCACATGGGCGAGGCCCGCGTCCGCGGCCGCGACGCCGCGAAGTTCCTCGACGGCATCATGACCAACGAGATGGGCACGATCAAGGTCGGCATGGCCCGCTACACGGTGATGTGCCAGCCCGACGGCGGCTGCGTCGACGACCTGATTGTCTACCGCCTCGCCGAAGACGAATTCCTGATCTGCCTCAACGCCTCCAATGCGCCGAAGGATATCGCCTGGATGCGCGCTCATGTCGGCAACCATCAGGTCGAGGTGCTCGACGAATGCGCCGCCTGGGCCCAGCTCGCCCTCCAAGGCCCGCGCGCCGAAGCGATCCTCGCGCTCGCTACGGCCACCCCGCTCGCCTCGATCAAGCGCTTCGGCTTCATGTTCGGCGAAGTGGCCGGCGTCGCCGGCTGCCTCATCTCCCGCACGGGCTACACGGGTTCGCCTGGCTTCGAGATCTACCTGCCCGCGGCGTCCGCCGAGAAAGTCGCCCGTGCGCTCCTCGCCGCCGGCAAGCCGCACGGCCTCGTGCCCGCCGGCCTCGGCGCCCGCGACTCGCTCCGCCTCGAAGCGAATTACCCGCTCTACGGACACGAGATCTCCGAGCAGATCTCGCCCATCCAGGCCGGCCTCGGCTGGACGGTGAAGTTCACGAAGCCGGAATTCATCGGCCGCGAGGCGCTCCATCGTCAGGCCCAAGGCGGCCCGGTCTCCTCGGTGGTGCTCTTCTCGCTCGATGACCGCCGCATCGCCCGCCAAGGCGCGATCGTCTACTCCGGCGAGACTCCCGTCGGCGAAGTGCTCTCGGGCACACAGTCCCCGGTCCTAGGCAAGCCGATCGGCACGGCCCTCGTCGCCGCCGGCCACGCAGCCTCGGCATCGCTGACGGTCGACATCCGCGGCCACCGCCTCCCGCTGCGCCTCTCGGCCGAGCCTTTCGTGAAGTGAAGGGTTGAAATAATCCCCACCCGCTTTACCCAGAACCCATGAGCAACGTCCCTGCCGACCTCCATTACACCAAGGACCACGAGTGGATCAAGGTCGCCGCCGACGGCACCGCCGTCATCGGCATCACCGACCACGCGCAGGCCGCCCTCGGTGACGTGACGTTCGTCGACCTCCCGAAGGTCGGCGCGTCCTTCAACCATGGCGACGTCTTCGGGACGGTGGAATCCGTCAAGGCCGCCTCCGACCTCTACAGCCCGGTGTCCTGCGAGATCCTCGAGGCCAACGCCGACCTGAATAATTCCCCCGACCTGGTGAACCGCGAACCGTATGGCGGCGCCTGGATGATCAAGGTGAAGGTGAAGAATCCGACCGAGCTCGCCGCCCTCCTCGACGCCGCCGGCTACGCCGCGACGCTCTGAGCGCGCGCCCGCCCTTGCCCTGCGCGATTTTTGGCCCACAGTGACGGGCTGATGTCGTTCGCCGAAGTCCATGCCGCCCATCCTTGGGACGAGGTCCTGGGCTCCGTCGCGGCTAAGACGGAGGCCGACGTGCTCCGCGCCCTCGCGCGCGCCGAAGCCGACTCGGCCGACCTCGAAGACTTCAAGGCGCTGATCTCCCCGGCCGCCGCGCCTCATCTGGAACGGATGGCGCGACTGAGCCATGAACGCACGCTGCGCCGCTACGGCCGCACGATGCAGCTCTTCGCGCCGGCGTATCTTTCCAACGAGTGTCAGAACGTCTGCACCTACTGCGGCTTCTCGGCCGGCAACAAGGTCCCCCGCCGCACGCTCAATCCGGCCGAGATCCTCCGTGAGGCGGGCGCGCTCAAGAAACTGGGCTTCGACCACCTGCTCATCCTGACGGGTGAATCCAATAAGGTCGAAGTGCCCTACTTCGTCCAGGCCCTCGACCTGCTCCGGCCTCACTTCTCGTCGCTGTCGATGGAGGTCCAGCCGATGGAGACCGCGGAATACGCTGAGCTCCGTAAACATGGCCTCAACGCGGTGCTGGTCTACCAGGAGACTTATCACCGCGAGACCTATAACGTCCACCACCCGAAGGGACGTAAGTCCGACTTCGCCTACCGCCTCGACGCCCCGGACCGGGTCGGCGCCGCCGGCGTCCATAAGATCGGCCTCGGCGCGCTCTTCGGCCTCGAAGACTGGCGCGCGGAATGTTTCTTCACGGCCCTCCACCTCCGCTGGCTCGAACGTAAGCACTGGCAGAGCCGCTACAGTGTCTCCTTCCCGCGCATCCGTCCGCATGAAGGCGAGCTGCAGCCGAAGGTCGAGATGACCGACCGCGACCTCGTCCAAGCGATCTGCGCGTTCCGCCTGCTGAGTTCCGAAGTCGAACTGACGCTGAGCACCCGCGAGAGCCGCAAGTTCCGCGACCACGCCTGCCGCGTGGGCGTGACGGCGATGAGCGCCGGCTCGCACACGAACCCCGGCGGTTACGCCGAAGGCCGCGAGGCTTCGCTCGAACAGTTCGCCATCGAGGACGACCGCTCACCCGACGAAGTCGCCGCGATGCTCCGCGCACACGGCTACGAACCGGTCTGGAAAGACTGGGATCCTTCTTACGACCGCCCGGTCGCCCTCGCCTGATGAGCCCTCTCCGCGTCTGGATCGACCACGAGCAGGCTCCGGCCTGCAAGCCTGGCGCCCACGTGAAGCTTTCGGCGACTGAATCCGCCCACGTGGTCCGCAGCCTCCGCGCCCGCCGCGGCGACGCCGTCGTGCTCCTCGACGGCGAAGGCCTCGTGGTCGAAGGCAAGCTGGCTTCCGCCGACGGTGATGGCGCGATGGTCGAAGTGGTCCGCGCCCGCGTGGCCGATGCGCTCACTCCGGCTATTTATGTCGCCCAGGGGATGCCGAAGGGCGGCACGATGGACGACCTGGTGCGCTCGTGCTGCGAAGCCGGCGCCGCCGGCATCATCCCGCTCGAGACCGCCCGCTGCGAACTGAAGCTCGATGCCGACCGCGCGCGCACCCGCCGTGAACGCTGGCAGCAACAGGCCGTCGAGGCGTGCAAACAATCTGGCCATCCGTGGCGCGCGGAAATCGCCGCGCCAGTCCGCTTCCGCGAATGGATCGAACGCCTGCCGCCCGCCGTCGAAGGTGAACTGCGCCTCACGGGCTCGCTGGAGTTCGACGCCGAAGCGGTCGCTCACTTGGATTTCACGAAGGCCTCGAAGGTCACTTGGCTCATCGGCCCGGAAGGAGACCTGACCTCGGAGGAATACGCCGCCGCCCGAGCCGCCGGGTTCATGCCCGTGGTACTGGGACCGACGGTCCTTCGCGCCGAGAACGCCGCGCTCGCCTGCGTGGCGATCACGCAAGCCCTCGCGAAACGCTGAGTCAGGTCCGCTTCCGTCGTCCGGCCTTCTTGGGCTCCGGCAAGACGTCGTCGATCACCCAGTCCGGCCAGGTCTCGCGCGTGTAGCGTTGGAATTCACCGATGGCATCACGCACCAACGGCGTCAGCTCGCACGTCCAGCGCAAGCCGATGTCCATGGGGGCGAAGCCTTCGAGCGGCAGCGCCCGCACTTCGGGATGCTCAATCGCTTCAGGGATGGCGAGGTTGATGCCGTAGCCTTCGCCGTTGGCGACATAGCTGGTGACCATCTCCATCGAGCTGACCTCGACGGTCTGACTCCAGACGACGCCCTTCGCACGGAGGTCGCGGAGGAAGCTACGCGTGACGCTGGAAGCGGGCGGCAAGGCGACCAAGGGCTCACGGATCTTCTTCTGCTTCCAAAGGTCGGCGGCGCTCCGGTGCGGCGACCCCTTGGGCACCAAGAGGACGAGCGGGACGCGGGCGAGGCGCAACTGGCTCTGCCGTCCCTTGGTCTTGGCCTCGATCGGCACGATCGCGAGGTCGATGACGCCATCGCGCAACCACGTCTCGAACTGCATCTGGTAGCCAGGCGTCAGGCTGAGCAAAAGCTTCGGGTGTCGTGCCCGCAGGCGCTGGGTGACGGTCGAGATATGCAGACGCAGGACGAGTTCCGACGCGCCGAGGCGCAGCTCGGGGCGATCGGCTTCGCGCAGCTGCCCCTCGAGTCCGTCTAGGCCAGAGAAGAAGGCTTCGATCTGGGAATAGAGCTTCCGGCCCGCCGCCGTCAGGCGGAACGGCGCTCGCTCGAAGAGCCGCACGCCAATATTCGACTCCAGCGCGGCCATCTGCCCGCTGACGGCCGGCTGCTGGATGCCGTAAGGGATATGTCGGACCGCGGCGCTGATGCCCCCGTGCTTGGCGACGTAATAGAATAGCTCGAGGTGATGGACGTTCATCGGGGGTAAAAATCATCTTCACGCCGTAAAAGGGGCTAGCAACGCCCTTTATCCCCAGAGTGATAGGTCATATCAAGAATATCGATTAACGGCCCTGGGCCCGGAGGAGGTAAAATAGACGGCGACAAACACGCCATGCATACCCTCCAGATCCTCCTCCAAGCCCTCGGCGTCATCCTGCTGGCTGATTTCCTGGCCGGCGTCATCCATTGGCTGGAGGACGCCTACGGCACCGAGGACACGCCCGTCATCGGCCCGCTGGTGATTAGGCCGAACATCGTCCATCACCACTACCCGCGGTTCTTCACCAAGCTGACCTGGTGGCAAAGCTCCTGGGATCTCCTACTCATCGGCGCGCTGATCATCGGCGGCGCCATCTGGGCGGGCGTGCTCACCTGGCACGTCTGGCTCTTCGTCCTCCTGAGCATCAACGTCAACCAGGTCCATAAATGGTCGCACCAGACGCGGGCCGAGAACGGCCGCGTCGTCTCGTTCCTGCAGGACTGCTGGATTCTCCAGACCCCGCGCCAGCACGCGCTGCACCACACGGACCCGAAGAACACCTACTACTGTCCGATCACTAACCTACTGAATCCGGCCCTAGAATTCATCGGCCTCTGGCCCAAGCTCGAAGCCGTCATCGAAGCGCTCACCGGCGCGACCCATCGGAAGGACGCCTCCAATCGCGGCGAAGGCCCGGCGCCCGCCTGGGTCGCCGAACATCGCCGCCCGACGGCCGTGCCGGCGACGGAACACCTCATCGTCGCCAAGCCGGACACGGTGCGCTGACATCCGCCCATTTCCGCCCAACCCCGCTATGATCACCATCCTCACGTCGTTCGCCGTCGTCCCTGAGCCGCTCTACAACCTCGGCCAGTTCCTCTTCGGCCTCATCTACTTCCTCGGCGCGGCCGGCGGCCGGCACTGAGCCGTCAGTTGCCTTCCTCCGGGTCGGCCTCGACCGCGCCGGCCATGCGGACGATACGTGGGTGGAATTCGGCGAGGATTTCGACGAGGTCGGCCTGCGCGCCGATGACGGCGCGGATGTCTTTGTAAGCACCCGGGGCCTCATCGAGGCCGCCACCGAGGAGTTCGACCTTGGCAGCGCTGAGATGCGCATCGCGCTGCTCCGCGGTGATGTCGTTCAACGCCTGAGTGCGCGACATCTGGCGACCCGCTCCGTGCGAAGCGGAAGCCAGCGAATCGGCCGCTCCGCGTCCACGGACGAGGAAGCCGGGGGCTCCCATGGATCCGGGGATGATGCCGAGCACGCCGGCGGCGGCTGGCGTCGCGCCCTTGCGATGCACGAACAGCTCCTTGCCCCCATGGTTCTCCTTCCAGGCGAAATTGTGGTGATTGCTGACGGCCCGGACGGGGGTCAGGCCGGAGAGCGCCACGACGGTGTCATGGATGACCTGATGGTTAGCCGCGGAGTATTCGCCCGCGACCTCCATGGAGTCCCAGTAGGCACGACCTTCTTCGGTATCCATGGGCAACCAAGCCAGCCTCTCCAGCTCCTTCGGCAGCGGGGTCAGGCGCTTCGCCAGAGTGGAGAAGTGATGGGCGATGTTGAATCCCAAGGCACGCGATCCGGAATGAGTGAGGAGGGCGATCCAGTTGCCGGCCGGAATGCCTTCAGCCGCTTCATGCAGCCGGAGTTCTCCGAATTCGACGAAGTGATTGCCGCCGCCCGAAGTACCGAACTGCAAGGCGGCACGGGTCCGCAGGTCCTGCTTCTGGAGATGTTTTTCCGCCTGTGCCAGGCGCGGGTCATCGAGCAAAGGATGGTCCAGCGGACGCGGGCGTAGGGCGCGGCCGAAATGGGTTCCTTTGAGGATCGATTCGCGGAGCTTCGTCCGGAGGCGCTCCAGGTCGGTCGTCGGCTCCCGGAACACGGTGAGGTGCATGCGGCAGCCGATGTCGACGCCGACGGCGTAAGGAATGACGGCGTTCTCCACGGCGGCGACGCCGCCGATGGGCATGCCGTAACCGACATGGGCGTCGGGCATGAGCGCGCCGGCGACGACGGGCTCGAGGCGCATGACGTCTTCCATCTGCTTCCGGGCGGACTCATGGATGCCATCGGCTCCGTAGATGCGGTAATCGATCGGTGCGGCTCGCGGCGTCAGCAGACGCTGGCGGTTCCGGATGGCCAGGATCTCGTCGCGCATGGGCTCCAATTCGGCCCAAGTCTCGGCCAAAGAGGCCGCAGGATTCGCGACGATGGAAGAGATCGCCTCCAAGAAGCCCGGCTCGACCGCGCTGCGGAGACGCAGGAGTCGGCCGGCCAGGCGCTTGGCGACATGCTCGTCGAGGGAGTCAAGACGAGCCAGGATGGCTGGGTAGTCAGGAGTCATGGCGTGAGTATCGTATTTTTATTGTAGATTTAAAGACGGTTTCTCAGGCGAT
>Ga0208723_1000064_pt1 | contig 41997 bp, 34 predicted proteins | sample LakMenEpi31Aug12_FD_150750 | JGI IMG/M metagenome (GOLD analysis project Ga0208723, IMG submission 150750) | Freshwater microbial communities from Lake Mendota, WI - 31AUG2012 deep hole epilimnion (SPAdes) | ecosystem: Environmental > Aquatic > Freshwater > Lake > Epilimnion/Euphotic zone ...
GGCGCCAGGAGCAGGGCCAGGAGGTGGCCGAGCTGGTGACCAGGGCCTCGGGGGTGCCCGCGCAGTGGCAGCCCTGGCAGGGGGAGGTGGCGGTGCCGGCCGGCACCACTCTCTTGATGAACGCCACCCACCTGGGCTGCGCCCCCGAGCTGGAGCCTGTACCGTTGGTGTGGGACACGGTGGAGCCGGGCTGCACCGCCGTGGATGTGATCACCAATCCCCGCATCACCCCCTTCCTGGCCACGGCCCGGGATCGGGGCTGCCCGATCGTGGATGGGGTGGAGATGCTGGTGCAGCTGGCCATGCAGATCTTTGAACGCTGGACCGGCGTGGTGCCCGAGGAAGGGGTGTTTCAGAAGGCGGTCGCCGAGGCTCTTGGGGAAACCCCGAACCCCTAGCCTCACCTTCCCCCCCCCGCCATGCCAGCTCCTCCTGCCCTGCTCCACCACCTGGCCCAGGTGCCCGGCATGGGCCCTGGCCGCCGCCGGTTGGTGGTGCTGCTCTCCCAGCTGGGCGACTTCGACAGCCTGGAATATGCCCAGGCCCTCGCCGCTGCCCTGCCCCAGCTGCAAGAGGCGGGGATCGCCCTCCTGGCGGTCGGCATCGGCGATGACGCCGGTGCCGACCGCTTCTGTGGGTTCACAGGGTTGCCGCGGGAGCTGTTGCAGGTGGAGGGCACCCCGCAACTGCACCAGTCCCTCGGTCTCTCCGAAGGGCTTAAGGCCCCCGGCGGCCCCTGGCCCTCCCTGCTCCTGATGTGCGCCGGGGTGGGCTCACCGGGCACCTTGGCGGAAGTGTTCCGCGGCTACACGGGGGATCGCTCCGCCCCCCAGCGCCTCGCCAGCCCTCTGTTCAACCTTGCGGGAGGGGAGGGGTTTCAGCGGCCCTTCGAGCTGGCCACCGTGCGCCTGCGCAACATGGTGGAGGTGCTCTCCCACTGGCGCACCTATGTGCCCAGCGACGACTACCTCACCCAGCGGGGCGGCACCTTTCTGCTGGACCGGGATGACAGCCTGCTCTACAGCTATCGGGATGCGGGGCTGCTGGGGTTTTCGGCCACCATGGCCCGGCCCCTGAGCTTCCTGGATGCCTATTTCGGAAATGATGGCTAGAAAATCAAATGATGGCTAGAAAATCACCATGCAGAGAACATTCATCCTCCTCGGTGGCCTGCTGCTGCTGATCGGCCTGCTCTGGCCCTGGATCAGTGCCAGTGGTCTGGGTCGCCTTCCAGGCGATATCCACATCCAGCGGCCGGGGTTCAGCTTTTCGTTCCCCCTCACCACCAGCCTGCTGCTCTCCGCCATCCTCTCCCTGGTGTTCTGGCTGGCACGCCGCTGAGGGGTGCTGCTGATTTGCAGCCGTGGCAGGGCATACGGCATCGGTTGGTCTCCATAACTTGGGGATAGTTGCTGGCACCGCCATGGCTCTGGAGAAATGGGAACCGATGAAGGGCATCGAAGAGTTCTTTGATCGTTACGGGCGGTTGGTGGCCTGGCCCAGCAGTCGTCATTGGGGAGCCCTGGGCGACTGGCAGCCGCGGGTCGACATCCGGGAAACCGATGGCACCTACCTGATCCAGGCCGACATTCCCGGGGTGGAGAAGAATGACCTCAAGGTGACCCTGGAACAGGGGGTGCTCACCCTGCAGGGAGAACGGCGCCAGGAAAGCCGTGAGGACAAGGATCGTATGCATCGGGTGGAGCGGGTTTACGGCAGCTTCACCCGCAGTTTCACCCTGCCCGCCGATGCCGATGAGGCAGGCCTCAAGGCATCTTCGAAGGAGGGCCAGCTCTCCATCGAGATCCCCAAAAAAGCTGGAGCCGCCACTCCCCCTTCCGCCGTGCAGGTGCCGGTGGAGTGACGCTGCGTAAAGGGCCGGAACGCATGCGCTGCAAGCCCGCGCCACTTGCGCCGCAAGACCCGTTGAATCCCCATGGGGTCGGCAAGGCTGAAGGCCGTGTTGGTCCAGAGCAAACATGGCGGAACACCGGACACCGAGTGGCGATGGCATACAGGCCTATCTCAGGCGCATCGCGGCCATCCCCCTCCTCACTCCAGACGAGGAGGTGCATTTGGGGACGATCGTCCGTCGCTGGCAGCTGTCCCCTTCCCCCACGCCAACGGAGCTGCGCTCCGGACGGCGGGCCATGGATCGCATGGTGAAGGCCAACCTGCGGCTGGTGGTGTCGGTGTGCAGGTACCAGCTGCGGGAGCCGGCGGGTGTGGATCTGATGGATCTCGTTCAGGCCGGCAACATCGGCCTGATCCGGGCGGTGGAGCTGTTTGATCCCAGTCGCGGCTACCGCTTCTCCACCTATGCCTACTGGTGGATCCGTCAGGCCGTGCGGCGTGGGCAGGCGGAGCAGGGGCAGATCCTCCGGGTGCCCCTCAGCCTTCGCAAGCTGGCCGGGGCGGTGCAGGCCCTGCGGCAGGCCAGCCCCTCCCTCTCGTTGGAGGAGCTGGCGGTTCAGCTCGGGAGCGAACCCGCTCGCCTGATCCATGCCCTGGAAGCCCACCAGGCTGGCCGCGTGGTGTCGCTGGATCAGCCCATCGGCTCCGAGGAAGACGGCCAGCTTCTCGATGTGCTGAGCGATGGTCGCGAGCCCAAGATGGAGGACGACTACCGCTGGCTTGAAGGCGGTATGGCCCAGCTCAATGCCCAGGCGCGCAAAGTGTTGCGCCTGCGCTACGGCGGCGAAGATCTCCGTTCCCTCAGCCAGGTGGCGCATTGCATGGGGCTCACGAAAAGCACGGTGCAGGGCCTGGAGCAACGGGCCCTGCGCCAGCTGCGGGCCTCCCTCCACCCTCGGGTGAAACAAGAGTTGGCATCCTCCCTATCCGCCTGAGGGCTGGCGCCACCAGCGCCAACCCTCCACGTTGATCAGCAGCCCGATCCCCAGCAACACCACCATCAGGGCCACCTGGTCGCTGCGGGCATCGGGCACCAGGATGTCGGCGATCAGGTGGGGCACGTTGGTGATCGTGTACACCAAGCTCAGCCAGAAGTGCCCCCGCCGCCACCAGCGCCAGCGCCCTGCTGTGGCGGGGTTGCTGGAGGTCCAGGTGATCATCAGGATCGCCAGCAACGGGATCAGGAAGTAAACCAACATCCCCCAGAACACCAGCGACAGCCTGCCGGGATCCACATGGCTCTCGATCTCAGGCGAGAGGCCATGGAAGAGGGGCATCAGGCCCAGATCCACGTGGAAGAGCATGGCCAGCAGATAGGTGAGCCAGAGCTGGCGCAGCCGCAGGGCATGGTCGATCGCGGGGGGTGGGGGGCGCATGGAAGGCTGGCCGGCCTTCAGCTCGGCAGGGTGACGAATTCCTCCGCCACGGAGGGGTGCAGCGCCATGGTGCGGTCGAAATCGGCCTTGGTCGCCCCCATCCCAAGGGGGATCGCCGCCATCTGGATGATCTCCGCGGCATGCTCTCCCACCATGTGGCAGCCCAGCACCCGCCCGCTGGCCCGCTCCACGATCAACTTGAGCAACACCTTCGGATCCCGTGCGGGGAGTGCCTGGCTCATGGGGCGGAAGCGGGCTCGGTGCACCCCGATGGCCTCGCTGCCGTGGCGGGCGATCGCCTCTTCTTCCGTGAGCCCCACGCTCGCCAGCTCCGGCTGGCTGAACACCGCGCAGGCCACCAGGCCGTGATCCACCTGGCGCGGCCTGTGGCCATACACCGTGTCCGCAAAGGCTCGTCCCTCATCGATGGCCACGGGTGTCAGGCAGATCCGGTCAGTCACGTCTCCGACCGCGTAGATGTGGGGCACATTGGTGCGTTGATCCGGGTCCACCGGGACCCGGTTCCCTTCCACGGCCACTCCCGCCGCCTCCAGGTTGAGGCCCTGGAGGAAGGGTTGCCGGCCCGTGGCCAGGAGCACGCCGCCACAGGGGATCGTTTCGCCGCTCTGGGTGGTGACGGTGAGCTCTCCGGGCAGGCACTGGCCGCTGATCGCCGCGGGGGAGTGGGCCAGGCGGATGGTGATGCCAGCCGCCTCCATGCCGGCGCGCACCGCCTCGCTGGATTCCCGATCGAAACCCCGCAGCAGATGATCACCCCGCACCAGCTGGGTTACTTGCACGCCAAGACCATTGAGGATGCAGGCGAATTCACAGGCGATGAAGCCAGCGCCCACCACCACCATCTGCTCCGGCAACGTCTCCAGCTCAAACATGTCGTCGCTCATCCAGCCCAGGTGCGCTCCGGGGATTTCGGGTCGGTGGGGCCGGCCGCCCACAGCGATCAACACCCTTTCGGCTTCCAGTTCCCGCACGCTCCCATCGGCGCTGGTCACGCTGATGCGGTTGGGTCCAGCAAAGCGTCCCCAACCCCGCACCAGCTCCACTCCGGCCTTCTCCAAAAAGCCAATGTGCAGGGCATTGAGCCGGTTCACTTCGGCGCGAACATTGGCCAGCAGACGGGACGCGTTGAGGCGCACCTCGCCCACCTCCCAGCCGTAGCTGGGGGCATCGGCGAGCAGGTGGCAGTAAGCCGACCCGTACACCAGCAGCTTCTTGGGTACACAGCCCCGGATCACGCAGGTGCCCCCCACCCGATCGCCCTCCACGATGGCCACCGACGCGCCGTGGGAAGCCGCCCGCTTGGCGGCGGCCAGGCCCCCGGAGCCGGCCCCGAGCACGATCAGATCAAAGCGGTCAGCCATTGGGGGGCGGGAGGGAGGACTCTGGTCTGGCAGGTTCAGTCTCTCAAACCCTGCCCCGAGCCCATGGCTCGAGGCGTGCGCCGCTGCAGCAGGTTTGCTGCAGTTCCACTTTGGTCAGGCTGCTTCTTGGCTGCCAGCTGAATCGGAAGCTTCCCAACTGTCCTGGTGATTGAAGATGTGCATCAGGTCTGTTTTCACCGTGCTCGCGAAGGTGAGACGGAAATATTCATAGGTGATATCAGGGAGAAGGAATTTAAGTTTCCCATAAAGATAGCTGCAATCCTTAGTGATTCTTGGATAATGCATGAAGGTGACGGGGACTTCGGAGTTGGATGCCGCGAGGAGCAAGTTGTAAAGCCTGTCACGAAGAATTTCCTCTTGCTTCGTCGAGGCTTTTGGGCCAGGCAGAATACCTCCATCGTAAATCGTGTCTTTAAAGGATTGATTGCCGTAGCACATCTGCAGCAACTTGCGCTTCATGCGAGTGGTTGTTCCTTCTCGGGACAAATTCACTTGTGTCACTCGGCGCCTGCTTTCGGCGGCGGCCTGGAGATTTCGCATGGGGACATAAATGTGATCAATGATGATGTCCTTGCGCTGCAGCACGTCTTTGGCTTGATCGCAAAAGCCCGGATTCTTGATGATATAAGGACAATCTCCGTTGGAAATATCCTTCTCAAGGCCGGCGTGGGCAACGTCGTCTTTTGATTGGGACGTTTGGGCAGACAAAAATCCCGTGTCAAGCCCTAGATTCGTAAGGAGTTCCACCAAAAACGTTGTGCCGCTTCTCCCTGTTCCTGTAATGACGACATGATGCCTGGCGGCTTGGTCGTGCATGGTGAGAGGGCGGTACGCAATAGCCGTCTTGTATCAGGTGGATTCACCTTGTCAAGGAATTTGGTGGAGATAGGTCGTTGATTCACCGCTGCTGCTAGGGGCCCTCAGCCCCCGTTCCGGCTGATGAAGTTGGACACCGCCTCCTTGGATGCCAAACCCCACCCCCATGGAGAGCCCTCCGGCCACGGCCACCAGGGCCGTGCGGCTCACGCCCAGCTGATCGAGAATCCACAGGATCCCCCCTGCTGGGGTGCTCTTTCCAGGGCATACCAGCCGCCGATCAGGCCGTTGAGGATTCCGAGCAGGAGAAAAGAGGGAGGGGGATCGATCGAGAGGGCTTTAACTTGATCGCGGCCTTGAACACCTCAGCCAGGATGTCGACAAAAAAGTTGGGGCAGATCAAGGAACTGCTGGCCTTGACGTTGCTCGGAGCACTGTCGAGCGCAAGCGGCTATCTATTGCTAGAAGACGCCTCCCAAGGCTTCATCGCCAAACACGGGAACCCAATTATTCACGCCTATTATAATTTTGCCAATGTCAGTCATCATCCGCTAAACGCACTGGCTATTTTTTTGGTTCCGGCGTTATGGCTGCTGGCCTTGCTCACCAGCCACCGAATACCCCGCATTGTCCTGGATTTCTTTGGGGGCTTTTTTGTGTTCCGGATGGTGATTGGCCTGATCTTTGTCAATGCACTTCTGTTTGTTCCAGCCGCCAGCCCACGCTTGCTACTGGGCCAGATTCTGGTGTTTATCCCATTTTTCTCCATGGCCTGGGGTTGGCTCCTTTGGCGTATTGACTGCTGGGGTAATGGACCCGCCGGCCAAACCATCACCATCGCTGAGGCAAAGGAGTCGATCACATCGTTTGACTACTACCACGCCTCCATTTATTCCGTAGTCAACCAAGGCAAATCAAGCTTTGCCGGTGTGACGCGGCTGGGTCGCTCCCTCTGCCTGCTGCATAATCTGATGCTGATCAACCTGCTGGGGCTAGCCCTGGCCAGGGCCTATGGGCTTCTACAGAAGATGCTTTGAAGAGCGGCACGCGTCTGGATCCAATGCTCGATGCCGAGATGGCCGAATTTGGAGGCGAACAGAATCCGCTAAGGCGTATTGTTGAGGGATTGAAAGGATCGGCGCTGCTAGGGGACCTCAGCCCCCGTTCCAGCCGCATCCTTGGAAGGAATCGCCGATTTTTGCAGGGGCTCCATCACTCCCCCCAGCTGCACCTGGTGGGGATAGGGGATTTCGATGGCCTGCTCCCGGAAGGTCTGCCAGATCGCTTCCTGCACCCTGCTGGAGATGGAAAGGTTGTCGAGGGCACTGGCAATCCAGAAACGCACGACGTACTCAACGGCCGAATCGCCGTAGTGCAGCAGGAACGCCCGCGGGGGGGGATCCGGGAGCACCCCGGGCACGGCTGCGGTACTGCCCTCCAGCAGGCTGATCACCACGGCCGGGCGATGGTGGTACGCGGCCCCCACCGCCACCTGGCAGCGGCGTAGGGAATCGGTGTGGGTGTAGGTGACGGTGGAGGAGGTGAAGAAGGTCTGGTTCGGGATCAACAGTTCCGCGTTGTCGCGATCGCGCCAGAGGGTGGCGGCCCGGGGCCCCAACCGGCGCACCTGGCAGGCCTCCCCATCCACGATCAGCACATCTCCGGGGCGCACCGAACCCTCCACCAGCAACCACAGGCCGCTGATGAAGTTGGACACCACCTCCTTGATGCCAAACCCCACCCCCACCGAGAGCCCTCCGGCCACGGCCACCAGGGCCGTGCGGTTCACGCCCAGCCGATCGAGAATCCACAGGATCCCCCCTGCCACAACCGCGTAGTGCAGGATCACGGCCATCGCCCGTCGGCTGCCGTCGCTGATGCCCAGAAAGCGCTGGGCCAGCCAGGCCACGGCTTGCGTGGGGGGCTCCATGGCCATCATGAGCACGTACAACACCAATAGGGAGCGCAGCAGGGTGCCCAGATTCACGTTGCTGCCCACCCAGTCGCCAATGGGGATCAACCCGAGCACGGAGGGGTTGTCCACCAGCCCCACCAGCAGCATGACGGCCGCAATGAGATAGAGGGGGCGCAGCAGGCGCACGTTGATCACCTGCAGGGTGTGGGGATCCAGCTGGGAGGCCAGCAGCTGGGGTGCTCTTTCCAGGGCATACCAGCCGCCGATCAGGCCGGTGAGGATTCCGAGCAGGAGAAAGGGCTGTCCCGTGACCGCCAGCACGGTCGTGAGTCCGCCCAGAAGAAGGAGTCCCAGCCCACGGCGTCCGGCCCGGTGTCCCAGGGGGACCTTCAGCCCCTTTCTCTGGGCCAGCCCCTGCAGCCCCAGCAGCACCAGCGGCACGGGGAGGAGTTGCAGCAGCACCGCTGCCCGGCTCAGGTAGCCCTGCCAGCCGGCGATGGCTTCAAATAACTCGTTCATTGGGCCCCCCGCCCGCTCTGGATGGCCCCCACCAGCCCATCAATGGCCCCTTCGGTGTCGAGATCGCCGTAGAGGTAGCGACTCAGCACCCGGCCCATGGCCATGCCGTTCTGATCGCCCTGTTGGAACAGGGTTCGGCCCTTGCCCCCGCGCATCTGCTGCTGGGCAAGGGCAAGGAGGTGGAGGGTTCCCTTTGGATTGGTTGGTAACCGCTGGGCGTCAACCACGGGCAACACCTCCTGCCGTTGCAGCGCCAGGTTGCGCTGGGTGAGGGGGGTGAGGAGGAAGCGGGCCAGGGCCTCCGCCACCTGCTTCTGGGGTGGGCTCGAGTTGCGGCCGAAGGCCAGCACCCGCTGCCGGCTCACGGGACTGGGGGAACCACCCGGCCCTCGGGGCAGGGTGGCAATCCCCAGATGGCGGCCTAGTTCGTTTTTCAGCCGGGCCAGGTGGGTGCTGCGGCAGCTGGTCCAGTCCAACTGGCCCTTGCTCAGATCTTGAATCAGCTGGCTCTGGGAGAGCTGGAAATTCACGTCCTGCACCTGATCCGCTTGTTGCAGCCAGCTCAGCCAGCGGCCCAGGGCCTGCCGACGCTCTTCGGTGGCGGGCTGGCCAGCAAAGAGCTCCTCCACGCTCTCCACCACCCCCAGGCTGCCGAAGGTCCAGGCCAGATTGAAGCCGTCCAGGGGCAACCCCACCCGCAGGCCCTGGCTGGACTGTTGCAACAGCTCGTCCAAGGTCGCGGGCGACTGGGCCAGCCGACGCCGATCGAAACAGGCCAGCTGGGGCATCAGCAGCACCGGCACGCTGGTCAGCTCCCCGTTCGGGTTCTGAAACCGGCGGGCTTCCGCGGGATCCATGCGCGCGAGCAGGGCTGCCGGCATGCGGACCGTTCGGGTCAGCCCTGCCCACAGGAGGTCGGTGGCGGTGGAGTTGCTCACGAACAACAGATCGGGCCCCACGCCAGCCGCGGATCGGAACCGGGTTTCCTCCAGGAGCTGGTCTTCCGGGAAGAGCTGGAGCTGCACGTGGGCGCGCGGGTGCATCAGGCGAAATTCCCGCAGCGTGATGGCCAGACGGCCCTTGAGCGCTTCTGAAAGCTCTCCATCGATCGTCTCGTCGCTGGTGATCCCCATCGCCATCACCACCGTGCCCCGCAGGTGCAGGCCCTCGGCCTGCGGGGACAGCGTCTCCTTCCCGCAACCGGTGAGTCCCGCGCCCATCAAGGCCGCCAGGGCCCCCAGGCCGAGACGGTCCAGGAGCCCGGGCATCACCCGCCAACGGGGGCGGCGTGGGGCCATGGCGCCTCAGCCCTCGGGATAGAGCAGGGCGTTGAGCTCCTCCTCATCCACGTCGTAGACCCGGGCCAGGGTGGTTTCGATGGCGCTGGTCACCACATCTGGCAGGAAGCGCATGGCGTTGAAGGCGTCTTCGGCAATGTCGTCGGTGAGCAGCTTCTCGCCGCCCAGCTTTTCATCGTTGATCACGGCCATTACCCAGCTCTGGTAGGCCGTGACGAGGTCGGCGAACTCGAGCTCCGGGTCGTTCAGATCCAGGGCCATCGGTGGGCGTCTCCACGGACGTTGCCTCTGCAGTCTGCCAACAGGAGGGCCCTGCGGCAGGCTGGGGAGGTGGCTTGCTCTGCTTTGCCCGACACTCCATCCCCCCCATCCCAGGCCCCTGCCCCCCAGCCACCCTCCTGGCAGGCCATGCTTTTTGATGTCGCCATCTCCGAGTTGGTGCGTCAGCACCGGGAGAGTTTTGCCCCGCTGTGGACGGTGGAGAGCTGGGCCAAGCTCCTGATCTGGCTCGCCCTCAGTTGCGGCTGCGCCACCGATCAGGCCTCTCTGGAGGGTTTCGCCTCCGGTCTGGGACCCGCCCTCACCCGCCGGCTGCGGCGCCTGTTTTTTGAGCGGGAGCTGGAGGATCTCAACCTGCGGCTGATGGCCGACCCGGCTGAGGCCCAGGTGCTGGCGTTCCCCTTTGATGCCCAGGCGGAGGAGCTGGATGCCCCTCGGCTGCTGGAGGGTTTGCAGCGCGTGGGCCTCACGGAGAGGGTGTCTCCCCCGGAGGCCTGGCAGCTTCACGATGCCCTGATGGTTGTGCCCTGGAGAGGGGAGAAGCCTCCATGCAGCTGATCGGGGAGTTTCTCGACAGGGGCTATCTGGCCCTCGCGGATGGGGTGATGGCCTTCTTTGATCGCCGCAGCGATCTGCAACGCCCCGGGGTGGCCTTTGGCGGAGCCCCTGACGGCCAGCCCGACAAGGTGTCAACCGATATCAGCCTGGTGTGGATGGACCGATCGGATGCGGAGGCCCACGGCCTGGCCGATGCCATCCTGCGCGGGGTGTCCGTGGGCCTGAAACGCTGGCTGGCGGAGCGGCCCCTGTTTCTGGAGTGCTGCCCGGAGCGCTCCCTGTTTGTCTGCCCTCTCTTTAACCTGCAGCGCTATGCCCCAGGGGAGGGGTTCTACCGCTGGCACTGCGATTGGAGCTTGGAACCGGAAGCCACCGAACCCCACCGCCGTGTGCTGGCCTGGATTCTCTATTGCAATTCCCTACCTGCGGGCGGCACGGAGTTTCACTGGCAGGAGCAGCATGTGGAGGCCGAAAAGGGCAAGCTGCTGATTTTTCCCGCAGGGCTCTCCCACATCCACCGCGGCCGGGTGAGCGAGGAGCACGGCAAAACCATCGCCACCGGCTGGATCAATGCGGGCACCCTGGAGGGCTATCTGGATCGCCTCCGCTCGAGCTAGCGGCCCTGCTCTCCTTTCGTCTCTCTCCTTTCGAACGTATCCCTTCCACCATGAAAGCCAGCATCTCTCCACCCGTTCCAATGGGCTATAGGCCAGAGATTGACGGGCTGCGGGGAGTGGCAGTGCTGGCTGTGATTATCAATCACTTTAACGACAAACTTCTCCCGGGCGGCTACCTCGGTGTCGATGTTTTCTTTGTCATCTCTGGATTTGTTATTACGGCTTCGCTGGCTGCTCGCAGTAGCAGCTCTTTTGCGGAATTGTTCCTGGGTTTTTATGCGAGGCGGGTGAGGCGTCTGTTGCCGGCGCTGGTTCTGTTTGTCCTTATTTCAGGTGTGTTGATTTGCTTCTTGGTGCCCGATCCGGGGGGCACCTTGGGCCTGGGGCGCAGGGCGCTGTTCGGCATTTCCAATATTCAACTCTATCTCGAGTCGGTTCAATACTTCTCGGAATCGGCCAAGCTCAACCCCTTTACCCACACCTGGTCGCTTGGGGTGGAAGAGCAGTTCTATCTGTTGTTCCCTCTGCTGGTTGCGTTCAGTGGCTTTGCCCGTTCTCCTGCACGCGGCTCCCGCAAGCTTGCCCTCATGATTGGTTTTCTGTCGGTGCTGTCATTGGGGCTCTTTATTTTTCTCTATCCAAGGAATCAGCCAGCGGCCTATTTCCTGATGCCTCCCCGCTTCTGGGAAATGGGTGTGGGGTGTCTGTTGTTCCTGCTCTGGAGGCAAGTGTCTCAGGAGAGGGTCACTCCTTTTCCTCGGCTTGTTTCAGGCGGAATGATTCTTTTGTTGTTCGCTACATTTCTGCAGCCGGTAGAAATGGCAATTGCAGCCACGATCCTTGCCGTCTTTGCGACAACGGTGCTGATCCTTTCTATCCGTGAGGGCACCTTCGTCTATCGGGCTTTGGCCCATCCCCTGATGGTGAAGATCGGGTTGATCTCCTACTCCCTTTATCTGTGGCATTGGGGCGTGATTGCCTTCAGCCGGCTGTCGATTGGAATCTATTGGTGGACCATACCCTTTCAGGCCTTGTTAATGGCTTGTCTTGCTTATGCTTCCTATCGCTATGTTGAATTGCCTCTTCGTAGGCTCCGCTGGACAAAAAATAATCTATCCACCATCGCAGCAGGGCTCGGTGGCTTGTTTGCCGCGGGAATTCTGCTTCTGATGCTCAGGGTAACGGCCGATCAGATGTATATAGGGAAATTCAACGATGAAGACTTTGTCTATGTTCAAGATAAAATGTCTTGTGAGCTTATGAGTCTGAATGGTGATCGGCGTCAATGGCGATCCTGTCTTGACCGCGGTGGACCGGGCCCCCATCTTTTTTTGCTGGGTGATAGCCATGCGAGCAACTTGGTACCCAGCCTCCAGTCTGTTGCCCCTCGGCTTGGCTTTGCGGATCTTCGTTATCTCACCAATGCCATCCCCCATCCATTCCACATAAAAGAAACGCAAGCAGCGGCCGACTTCTGGAATCAGAGCAAGGAATACCGGCAGCTGATGGGTGGGCTGACACGTCAGGACGTTGTTGTGTTCTCCAGTGGGGTTCCCATGGACGAGAAAGCTCGAATGAGCCTGCAGCAGCAGCTCACCCTTCTGGCGGCGGATGTGCCAGCGAAGGGTGCCACGCTCGTTCTGGTGGATGACATCCCACGCACCTGCGGCGAGGAGGATTTCCGTCGCAGTTTTCTGTTGACCCGCGGCCGGGGATGCCCCATCCCCAAACGGGAAGCCCTGGCCCACCGTGCTTCCCATACCAAACTCCTGAAGCAGTTCAGCCAGAACAAGGGCCGAATTGTCTATATGGATCCCCTCCATCAATTGTGTGAAGGAACCTCCTGCTACCCCACATTGGGTGGAAAGATTCTCTACGTGGACACTTCGCCCCATTTCAGTCAGGCCAATCCTGCACCCTTGGCATCCTTCTTCCGCTCAGAGTTCAACCGGCTGGGCCTTGTCAGAACTCCAGGTGAAGAACTTCCACCATCGGCACCATCTGGGGCTGACGCTGGCTGAACGAAGGGTCATGATCCAGTCAGCCCTTCCGATTCGCTTGCCCCAGCCCATGAAGCTTCGCCAGATCGCGGCGGCCCTTCCCCTCTTGTCTTCCTTGGCGGCCCTTGCCATGGCCGGTGCCGTGCTCGCACCGGCCGCCCGGGCGGAAACCGTGGTGGAGCGGGCCGCCCGCACGGGGGTGATCACCATCGGCACCCGCACCAACCTCATCCCCTACGCCTATGTGGATGGGAAGCAGCAGCTGGTGGGGGCCTCGGTGGATGTGGCCGAGCGCATCGCCAGGGAGGTGTCGAACTACCTCCAGAAGCCGGTGCGGCTGGAGTTCCGTCCGGTGGAGAGCAATGACGCTCTCTACAAGATGGTCAACCAGGGCGAGGTGGACTTCGCCTGTGGCATCCCCTTCACCTGGCAGCAGGAGATGGTGGTGGACTACAGCGTTCCTTTCAGCCTCTCGGGCATCCGCCTGCTCACCAAGGGCGGCATGAAGGCCTCCCCCGAGGCCCTGGTGGGCAAGCGCATCGGGGTGATCCCGGGCTCCCTGGGGGAGGCCACCATCCGCAGCCTGCAGCCGGGAGCCGTGCGCCTTCCCCAGAAGGATCTGGAAACCGGTGTGGCCGCGGTGATCAGCGGCCGGCTGGATGCGATGGCCGGCGATTCCATCCTCCTGGCGGGCGCCCTTTCGCCCTATGCCAAGAGCTTCAAGGACACCCAGATCTATGAGCTGGTGCCCCGGGAGGCCTATGGCCGCTACGCGGTGGGCTGCATCGTGCCGGAGAACAACTCCACCTTCCGCAACCTCGCCAATCTGGCCATCGTGGGCCTGCTCCAGGGCTATCTCGACGACGAGCCCACCTCGGTAGCCTCCGTGAACCGCTGGTTCGGCCCCCAGGGCCTCGTGCAGCTGCCCGGCGACATGGTGCGGGCCTACTTCGAAGCCGTGTTGCTCACCCATGAACGGTTGCCCCCCGGGGCCACCCGCCCTGCTCCGGCCCCTTCGGCCGTTGCCCCTGCAGCCCCCGTCCGTCCCTAGACCCTGAGCTCTCCATGCCCCAGTCCCGTTCCGCCGGCCTGCTGGCCTTCCTGCTGGCCCTCCCCTCCCTGGCCCTGGTGGTGCCGCCTGCCACGGAGGCCGCTGCCACCGCAACGCCACCCCAGGCGGGGCCGGCGCCCTCGCCGCTGACGCCGGCGGAAGCCATGGAACGGCGCCTGCAGCGGCTCTCAGAGGCGGTCCGCGCTCGCTCCACCCCGCTCGATGCTGCTGAGCGAGCTGCTTTGCAAGGGGAGCCCTGGGTGGCGGCGGGCGCCTGGGGGAACGGCAATAACCGGGGCTGGGTCAACCGGGGCTGGTCCAACCGGGTCTATGGCAGCCCGTACTACGGCCGACCTGCGCCGGTTTGGGCCAACTATCGGCCTGGTTGGGTGAACTTCCGCAACGCCCCCAGCTTCCTCAACTGGTGAGCGCGCCTGCCATCGGCCCCCTCTCCCTGTTGGTGGTTCAGGCCACGCCCTACTGCAACCTGGACTGCGATTACTGCTATCTGCCGGATCGCCACGACCGGCGGCGGCTGGAGCCGGGCCTACTGGATCCCATCCTCGACACGGTGCTGTCCAGCCCCTTCGTGGAGGAGCCCTTCACCCTTCTGTGGCATGCGGGCGAGCCCCTGATGGTGCCCCCCGCCTTCTACGACGAGGCCAGCCGTCGCATCACCGCCGCTCTGGAGCGCCATGGCCAGAGGGATCTGCTGATCCCCCAGGCGATCCAGACCAACGCCACGGTGATCGATGAACGCTGGTGCGCTTGCTTTGCGCGCAACCAGATGCAGGTGGGAGTCAGCCTGGATGGGCCGGCCGCGCTCCATGACGCCCACCGTCGCACCCGCACGGGCCTGGGCAGCCATGCCGCCACGATGCGGGGCATCGCCCAGTTACAGCGCCATGGCATCCCCTTTGAGGTGATCACGGTGCTCACCGCGGCCTCCCTTGAGGATCCCGACGGGCTCTTTCACTTCTTCGTGGAGCACGGCATCCAGGATGTGGGCTTCAACATGGAGGAGACCGAGGGGGCCAATCGGCTGTCGAGCCTGGATCAACCCTGCCTGGAACACCGCTGGCGGGCGTTTCTGGAGCGGTTTTGGGAGTTGTGCGCCAGCCACCCCGGTGCCCTGCGGGTGCGGGAGTTTGAAACCCTCTGCGGCCAGGTGGTGGGCAATAGCCGGATGGACCACACCGACATGAATCGCCCCTTTGTGATCCTGAGTGTGGATGTGGAGGGCCGCTTCTCCACCTTTGATCCGGAGCTGCTGGGGGTGCGCACGGAGCGCTATGGCGACTTCGTGCTGGGCCAGGTGGGGCGCGACAGCCTGGAGTCGGCATTGGCTACCCCTGCCTACCAGCTCATCGCTGGCGAGATGGCTGCTGGGGTGGAACAGTGCCGCCGCAGCTGCGAGCACTTCTCCCTCTGTGGGGGTGGGGCGGGCAGCAATAAGTATTGGGAGAAGGGCACCCTGGCCGCTAGCGAAACCCAGGCCTGTCGCTGGCGGGTGAAGATCACGGCCGATGTGGTGCTCTCTGCCCTGGAGCGTTCCCTGGGGCTGGAGCCGGGCTTAGCTCCCCAGCCCCCCGCTCCTCATTGAGGGGGTTTCTGAAAGAACGCCCTTCCTTGTCGTGAACTGGGACGCTGATCCTGTACAGGGAGGATGGAATCAAGAGGGAAAGATTCTGTTTCTTTTTTTGCTCCATCGAACCATGTGGTGCAGACGATTTTGTTGTCGTCTTCAATGGATGTAATGGTCATTATCGGGCCGCCGGATCTCAGCTGGACGAGATCGCCGACCTTGAACTCAATGGGGGCCATGCCGTTGCGTATGTCAATGAAAATTGCGTGGTCGAATGTTACTCCATGCTCCCTGAAAAATGCAAACCGACTGGGGCGCAACAGGTTTTAGGTGCTTGCAAAGGTTAACTAGCCTGGAAATGTGGCAATCCCGAATCGCTTTGTGTATCAGAATCTATGAACACTTTTAAAGCGGAATAGTGGATGGATATCCAATGGAAGGCTTTACTTATCGCGAATCTGACCCGGCTCAGGATGCATCTGCCGCTCCCCGGGTCAACCGCTGTAGCTGGCGGGTTTCCAGGGCCAGGACGCGGCGGGCGAAATCGGGATCGCGTTCGAGGGTGGCATCGAAAGAGTCGACGGGCACGGCCAGCACCCTGGTGCCCGAGACCTCGGCCACGATTGTGCTTTCGGCCGCGCTGTGGGTCAGGACCTCCAGTTCGTCAAGCACCTGGCCGGGGCGCATCTCCTCCTGCCAGAGGCGATCGCCAGCCTGGCGCTTCACCTGGGCAGCTCCCTCGATCAGCAGGAGAAGCTCCCTGCAGGTGTCACCGACCTCCGTGATCAGCTCTCCTGCTCTGTAGGTTCGGATTTCCGCCTGTTCGGCCAGGGCGTCGAGGGTGTCAGCCCAGGTGCGGCGGAAGAAATCGCTGGTGGCGAGCACCGCCCGCTTCTCCAGCTCCGGCAGGGCCGCCAGCACTGGCCCCCCCTCCAGGCCCCGGAGCCTCTCGGCAGTCTTTCGCACCCAGGCTGGCTGCTCGCCTTGCAGCAGCCCCTCGGCGAGTGCCTGCCCTCGGCCGGGATCCAACGCGGCAGAGAGGGCCAGGGCGGCGGCTGCCACGGTCGGGATGGGGTCGTGGGCCAGTCGCTCCAGATGGTCCAGCGTGGCTTCTGGAGGCACTGTTGCCGCCATGGCACGTTCCTCTCCTAGACCCACCTCCAACGCATGCATTACCTCTGCTGGCAGCCGATCCCGCCAGGGTTCGGTCGTCAGCAGCTCCGGCAACGCCTCGGGGGCGAGGACCTGCAGCCGGGCCACCAGCGGTTGGGCGGCAGGGTCGGAGCCGAGCATCGCCAGGCAGTCCAGGAGCGCCCGCACCCCCAGCTCCTGGCGATGCTTCAGTTGGTCGTCCAGCAGGGCCACCAGCTGGGGCTGCCCCGCCAGGGCAGGCTGTTGAAGGCTGAGGTGGGCTCTGCTGAGCTCCGCCAGCCGTTGCAGCAGCAGCTCGGCGTGGCGCACTGCCACCTCGGTGGGCGAGAGGGCACCGAGCACCTGGGCCTCCTCCCCGGGGCTGATTCCAAATTGCTTGCGCAGCATCTCCAGCGCCTGGTCGCTCCCTTTCCCAACCTCGCTGTCAGCCCCTCCGATCCGGCCCTGCAGCCGCAGCACCCGCTCCAGAGAGTGGCGGTAGCCGCTCAGGCGCACCTGGTCTTCCAGGCTGCGTTTTCTATCGGGATCGAGGAGAGCCGGATCCTCCACCCCCAGTTCCTCCAGCAGCTGGCGGTGTTCGTCATCGGAGATGCCCAGCTCCTGCCGCATCCGCCGTAACACCTCCAGGCTGCTGGCCATGTTGACGTAGCCCTCGGCCAAGGCTTCCCGCACCACCCCCTTGTAGGCCTCGTGCCGTTGGCCGCTGCCAAAGCCCGGGAGCACCCGGGCCAGCACGTACACCTCATCAGGATTGAGATCGCCGAGGCTGCGCCCCTCCAGGAAGCGCCCCACGTCCAGGCCGAGCTTGTGGAGCTGGCGCCGGAACCGTTCCGCCAGGTTTTCGCGCTCGTAGAGCGCCGGGCTCCGATGCCAGCTGCGCACCAGCCAGAGGGTGCTGGTGGCCACCAGGGCCACGTCGAAGAGGTATTGCACCCAGGCCGGGGCCAGGAGCAGGAGGGGCCTGCCGGCGAACAGGAAGAAGAGGTTGAACACCAGAAAGGTGGCCGCTAGAGCCACCCGGTGGCGGATCAGCTGGGTGTCGGGTTCGGATCCCTGGCGCCGCACCCGATGGCGCATCCAGCCCTCGATGGCCCGGCCCCCGAGCCATCCCAGCCAGGTGCAGAGCCCCAGCACCAGGGGCACCGCCACGATGCGGGGAAGGTTGATCGGCTGACCGAAGAGAAAGAGCCCTGGGCTCAGAAGGAGAGAGAGCTGATTCGGCTGGCGCGCCCAGGCGCCGGAAAAGTAATAGGTCCAGTTACCGGCGTAGAGGTAGTAGTAGAGGAAGTAGCCCACCACCAGGCCGAGGTAGGCATAGCGCTCGAAGGCGAAGGCTGGGGTGCCCAGGCGGGCCCAATACATTCGCTCGGCGTCGATGTCGATGCAGGGCTGCTGGCAGGCCACGCAGGCGCTCTGCTCCTCGCCGCTGGCCGTGGTGACGCGGCACATCGACTGGGAGATGGGCGTGGCGCTCTGGTGGGCCTTGCTGCCCAGCAGCCCCGCCGGGGTGGAATAGATCGACTGCACTGGAGCCATCGGGCAGAAGTATTGGCACCAGGCCTTGCCGCCGTAGAGCCAGCCCACCGCAATGGCCGCGGCGATGGTGAACAGGAGCCAGCCGGCCAGCACCAGCCGATCGGCATTGAAGAAGAGGATGCGGCCGCAGAGGCCCACGAAGAGCCAGCTGAACTGCAGAGCCGGGTAATGCTTGGCCAGCCAGGAATCGGGGGGCACCTTGGCCAGCTGCTGGCGGACCTCGCCGGTTTTGGGGTTGCGCTTGGCCGTCTGCCGCTGCAGCCCGAGGGCGCGGGGAATCTGGGAAAGAAAGGAGAGGGGGCAGATGCGCCGCCAGAGCTCATGGCCGAACACCAAAAGCAAGAAAATGGCCGAGGGCACCACCGCCCCCCAGAAGAGGGTGGTGCCCAGGGGATAGGGCGTCTCAACCAGGCAGCGGCCCTGCACCTCCACGCAGGTGCCAGGCAGGCGCAGGGGGCTCCAGGGATGGTCGGGGGCGGTGAAGCGGGCCGTGAAGGGATCAAAGAAGAGCGAGCCGATGATCAGCAACCAGCCAGTGGTGAGCAGCCAGCGCACTCCATGCATGCGTCGCTCGCTCAGCTGCGATCCAGCCATGGCTCCATCTCCGCATTGGCAGGAAGGTAGCCAGATCTGCCTGAGGTTTGGCCATGGAGGTTGATCCTCCGTCTGGGAGAAGCCTTAGTTCACTTTCACCGGCAGGCCGTGGCGCAGGCTCGCCAGGTTGGAGGTGATCACCTTCTGGCCAGGCTCCACCCCCCGGAGCACGGGATAGCGGTTGTTCTGGAGCGAACCCAGCTCCACCGGGGTCTGCAGGGCGAAGAGGGTGCCTGGGGGCAGCTTGCGCAGGCGCTCCAGCTTGGCCTGGCCCGGGCGCCGCTCTAGATCCGCCAGATCGCCCACCCCAAAGACAAACCGCTGGCCGGAGATCTGGGTGACGGCTTCAAAGGGCACGGAGAGCTGGGCCCGCTGGGCGAGGATCAACCGGGTGCGGGTGCGCAGGCCATTGCGGAGCGTGCCGGTGGGATTACCAAATTCCGCCTTTGCCAGCAGCGACTGGGTGCCAGCCACCACACCGGGATCGAGGGAGCTCACTGCGCTTTGGGCGATGGGCCGGCCCGTGGCGGGGTCCATCAGGACCACGGGCAGTCCCACCCGCAGCCGATCGGCGTAGATCGCCGGCACGTCCACCCGGGCTTCCAGGGGGTCGTTGCGAATGATGCGGGTGAACGGCGCTCCTGCGGCGATCACATCGCCCACCTTCACCTGCACGTCTCCCACCGTGCCGCTGATGGGAGCCCGCAGGGCGCGGAAGCCGAGATCGGCGGAGCGGGCCACCCATTCCATGCGCGAGGAGATGTAGTCCTGCCGGTACTGGTCCCGTTGGATGGCGCTGGCTGCCCCCTGCTTCACCAGGGTTTCGTAGCGCTGAAAGTTGAGCCGTTTGGTTTCGGTTTCCGCCTTCAGCCGGGCCACTTCGGCCTGGGCCTGGGTCTGGTCGAGCATCATCAGCAGCTGGCCCTGCCGCACCGGGTCGCCCTGGCGCACGAGCAACTGCTGGATGCGTCCGTTGGCCTGGGCCGCCAGGGCCACCTCCTCCACGGCTTCCAGGGTGCTCACGGTATCCACCGCGTCGGTGAAACGGGTCACCCGGGTTTCCTGCACCTGAACAGCCAGGGGGGGGCGGGTGGGGCCTTCCGCCCCCCCCTGGCAGGCCGTGAGCAGGGAGAGGGTGGCCAGCCCAGCCAGGGCCCCCAGCGCCCGGCTCAAGCCCACGGGAATCGTTTGAAACGGTGGCACCCGCAAGCGTCCTGGATGGGGGGAATGGTAACGGTGGGGCATGGCCTTGCGGACGCTGCCATGGTGACTGCCTTGCTCGTGTTCGGCGACAGCCTCTGTGATGGGGGCAACGCCCGGGCTCTCTTGGGCGACCGGGCCTTTCCCAGCCCGCCCCACTGGGCTAACCGCCGCTGCAATGGCCCCCTCTGGGTGGAGGCCTTGGCGGCGGGCCTGGGTCTGGCGCCCCTGGTGCCCTCCCTGGCGGGCGGCACCAACCACGCCTTTGGAGGCGCCCGCTCCGGCTCGGGCTTCTCGCCGAAGGGTGTGCCCAACCTGCTCACTCAGGTGGAGGGGTTTTGCCGGGATCGGGCGGCCGTGGGGGCTGGGGGGGCGTCCTCTAGCGTCCTGGTGGTGCTGCGTGCCGGCGCGAACGACTATCTCGACGGGCCCCTTGGCCCTGCGGTGGGGGAAGCCGTGAACGCCCACCTGCTGGAGGCCGTGCAGACCCTTGCCGGTTGGGGCCTGCACCGGTTCCTGGTGCCTAATGAATTGCCATGGGGTTGCAGCCCCATCCACCTTCCCGGGTTCGGGGAAGCGGAGCGCCACGCCCTCAATGGCCTGATTGATCAGCAGAACGGGGCGCTGCGGGAGGCCCTCCAGCACCTGGCAACCCAACGGGGGCTGGTGGTGGTGCAGCCCGATGTCCATGGGCTGCTTATGGAGGTGCAGGTGATGCCGGAAGCCTGGGGCTTCCGCGAGGTGCGACGGCCGGCGTTGCTGGCCGGGATGGAGGAGATTCCCGATGCCCGGGGGATTCTGTGGTGGGATGAGTGGGGGCACCTCACCAGCGCTTTTCATCAACTGCTGGCCGAGCGGGCGCTGGAGGAGCTCGGTCAGAGTCAATGAGAGACCCATGAGGTTCCGCATCCGCATAGGCCGTGGCGATGTTGGCGATCTGCTGCCTGTTGGAAGCGCTACGTGGGTCTGTATACCAGTGGCTCAGCACTGAATGACCTGGTGAGAAAGCCAGGCTGACCTGCCCTGCGCGGAGCGAGCTGGGTAATCAAGTCTCCTTAAGCTTCCGAATGCACAGATGAAGGGGGTGAAATCGTTCCTGAACTCGGGGGAATTAGCGATCGCATCATTATGTAGTCTTTCACCTCAGAAGTAAAGAATGACAGGGTGAGCTTGCGATGGTTATGTGCTAGGAGCATAATCTGCTCCTCTACGAAATTGAGTGAGACAAGCTTCTGCCCATAGGGCAGATTGGATTCCATATTCACGGACGTTGCGTAACCCCGGAAATAGCTATCAAATGCAAGAGGGTATCTACTGTTAGCTGAACGATCCTTGCCTGCCTTGTCTTGCGTCGTGTCAGCTTTGGAGAAGGGGAAGCATTCAAATGCTAACTTTTCAGAAAGACGTCCCTCCTCCAGATCGTAATCAAGGGAGATTCGGATTTTCTTGTTGCGTTCAAACAAGTTTTTGAGCATGACCTCAAAGAAGTCAAGACTTTTCATTTCGTGAATTATAAGATCTGAGTAGTGCGTTAAGCAGAAATTATAGCATTGCATTAACTTATCCAATCTGATCGGTATTAGTAGTTTGACTACGCTTTTGCCACGGTCGACAAAGCCAATACCGCTAGGCATTCCTAGCTGCTCAACAATAAGCCGAATTCCATTCATGCCTTCGGCAAAAGCCAGGGATGAAAGGGGGTTTTTTAGATCTAAACGCCTGCTTTGAGCATAAAATTTAATGGAGCTCATAAGGGCTTCAAGACTCAATGTAGCTAGACCAGGTGTCACAAAGAGGCCCATTAGACAGTAGCCACTAGCTTGATAATCAAACTCAACCATAAGATGTGGAGAAAAACAATTCTGTAATCCCATCTCCCCGACGAAATCCAACCAGTTGGTGGCAAATGCTGGATAATTGATGCTTGGGATTGAAAGCAACCACTGGTTGCCGGATATGCTAATATCGGTAGCAATCTTTGGGCCATGATGAATCTCCAGCCAGATATTAATGTCATCAGCTGAGATTGTTGAAATATGCGATTGGTCTATAGAGTTGCAAAGCAAGCTCAGGTCTGCGAGGCAGGGTTCGACCACAAGATCGCGAAAGGGTGTTTTTCCAAGCCAGCTCAATAGCGCAGAAAAAGGTGCTGTCTCCTTCATTACTGCTTTCCCTAATGCCACAATCATAAATATTATAGCAATAAATAATGCCACAGTCAAGGATTTCGACCAGGCCTTTTTCTTAAAAGATAATCGGACGCACCACCTCGAGCCTTCCTGGTGCATTTCAGTTCCGCCTTCAACCAGTGCCACACCTGGGTGTGCAGAGACCAGCCTGGGCCGTGAATATCAATGTTTAAATCCTAGCTAGTTTTCCAGGAGTATGTAGAGGTCCTAAGATACCAGCTTGGTCGTGTAACTTCAATGCGGGAAGTTTTTCCGTCTACCTTATTTGCCCTGCCAGACTCGGTTGGTGATCGCGTCCGGCGGGAGGGCTGGAGTCTGTATCAGCGGCTGCAGACGGCGCAAGGTGGTGGAGCTGGCAGCCAGTCGGCCGAGTCCGCCACCAACCTGAAGCGGTGGCGTGAGCTGGTGGCACCTGACAACCCTGCAAACTTCGACAAGCGTCTGGAATGGGGCGGCCTGACACTTGCCAGCGCAGCTTGGGCACTGAATCCGCCGGCGGAGTCCTCACCACAGGCCCCTGAATGGTGGCCCCTGCTCGAAGCCATTAGCCAGGCCGCAAGGGAGGCAGCGGCGGGAGCGAGCCACCAGTCGCTGGTCGTCCGGGGGGGCAAGCAACCGTTTGTTCATGTCTGGCGCCCCGCCGCAGCCTGGGCACTGCTTAGGCTGCAACAGCGTTGCGAGGATCTCCAGCCCCTGCTGGATCTGGGCGAGAGCGCCTGGCTGGATCTAGGGGAGGCCCTGCTGAAGCGCCTTTGCACTACGGCAGATCAGGCTCTGTGGGAGCTGTTCAACCAACGCCGCACACCGGGCCAGATGTTGCTCGCCCATTTGGGTGCCAGCGGCGATGGCCAGGGTCCGCCGGTGCGTGAGGCCTATGACGCCTTCGTGGCCGAGCTCCTGGGCAGCGGCTATGCCCTGTTACTGGATGAATACCCCGTGCTGGGGCGTCTGCTGGCTCAGGTCACGGGCCTCTGGCTGGAGGGAAGCGAGGAGATGCTGCGACGCGTGGCCGCGAGCCGCTCTGATCTGCAACAGTCATTTGCAATCGAACCAGGGGCGGGTCTCGTGGCGATCCAGCTGGGCCTGAGTGATCCCCACCGCGGAGGGCGCGCCGTGGCAATCCTCACGTTCGGTTCTGGCGACAGCAGCCGCAAGGTGGTCTACAAGCCCAAAGACATGCAGGTGGATCTGGCCTACCAGCAGTTTCTTCAGCAGATCAACGCGACCTCCTCTTTGTCACCCCTGCGCAGCCTGACCGTTATCAGCCTGGAGGGCTTTGGCCTGATGGAGTGGGTGGAGCATCGCACCTGCGGCAGCGAGGAGGAACTGGAGCGCTTCTACACCAATGCCGGCCGCCTGATGGCGTTGCTCTACCTGCTCGGCTGTACCGACTGCCACCACGAAAACCTGATCGCCTGCGGGGATCAACTTGTGCTGATCGACACCGAGACCCTGCTGGAAGCCGATTGGCATGACCTCATCAGAGACAACGGCGACGATGCCACTGCATTGTCGGCATTGGAAACCTCCATGAATAGCTCGGTGCTGCGTTCAGGCTTGCTGCCCCAGTGGCTGATCGCAGGCGCCGGCCGCAAGCTGGCCTACGACATCAGTGCCCTTGGCATTCAGCCCCCTCCGCCGGAGCGGGATCAGCCCGGCTGGCTGGGGCTCAACAGCGACGGGATGCTGGCCGGCCGCAGCAAGCAGCCCTCCGAGCCGCCCACCAGCTTGCCGGTGGGCCTGGGCCAGCCTCAGCGCCTCAGCGATTTTGTCGACCAGCTGTGCGCTGGTTTTGCGGAGCAACTGCAGGAGGCGATCCGGTTGCGCCCGTTATCACTGGCTAGCCTTGACGGATTCTGCGGCAAACCGAGGCGGCTGGTGGCCCGTGCAACGCGGGTTTATTTCATCATTCAGCGGCAGATGCTCGAACCCGCCGCCTTGCGCAGCGCCACGGCCCATGGCCTCAAGATCGAGCAGCTCTGCCGCAGCTTCCTGCTAGCTCGTGAGACTCCGCGGCATTGGCCCATGTTCCAAGCCGAGCTCCGGCAAATGGAGCAGCTCGACATCCCCTTCTTTGAGCACCGCATCGATGGCGAAGACCTGCCGTTGTCGCACGGTCTCGGCCCGATTCGCGGTTTTTTCAAAAGTAGCGGTCTGGCGGCTGCCACCGAAAGGATCGCAAAGCTTGATACCCCAGACATCGACTTCCAGGTTCAGTTGATCCGCGGGACCATCGCCGCACGCCACATTCGCACAGGCAAAGTTGCTGCTGGCCGATCACCAGAATCGGCGGCTATCAGCGAAGGCGTTGCGCCAGCGGAGCAAGAGGCGGAAGTCTACCGTCAACAGGCCAACCAGCTTGGCAAAGAGCTTTGGAGCGCCGCCATCCGCGACCCCAAGGGCCGGCCGGATTGGTTGGGCATGGATCTCGCTGCAGATGGCGAGTCGTTTCATTTCGGACTGATTGGCCCTTCGCTGTATGCCGGCTGCAGCGGCATCGCCCTCACCTTTGCCAGGTTGGCCCTTGATCGTCTGCAGAATGGCGACACCGCTGGCTCAGAGAGATGGCTGCAGCGGGCGTGGGCCTGCTTTGCATCGATTGTGGAACTGGCAGACCACGGGGACCAAGCTCAGCTCTCTCGCTATGTTCGCGATCTTCCTTATGGCCTCTCTGGCAGCGGCGGCACATTGCTGGCCCTGCTCCTGGTGCAGCGAGCAGGGGTGGCCAAGGCCCAGGAGTTGGCCCACCGTTGGATCGCCCAGTTACGGCCCGAACGTTTGCTGGCCGATCAAGGCCTCGATGTGATCGGTGGGGTGGCCGGTTTGATCGGGCCTCTGCTCCTTGCTGATACCGCTCGCACCCAGGAATTGGCCGTCCTGTGTGGTGATCGGCTTCTGGCTCTGCAGCTCGAGGGCGGTGGCTGGCCTAACGGCCCGGCCCTCTCCGGCAAACCAGCTCTGACCGGTTTTTCCCATGGTGCGGCGGGCATGGCCGCCGCACTGGGCCGTCTGGCGGAGGCTACCGCTGAATCCCGTTTTGCTGATGGGGCCCTGCGGGCCATTGCCTACGAGCGGTCGGTGTTTGACGCCGCAAGGCGCAACTGGCCTGATTATAGAGTTAGTTCCGACGTTTACATGAACAGTTGGTGTCACGGCGCACCGGGGATCCTGCTCGGGCGCCATCTGCTGCAGGCATCAGGTTTGGCCGATCCAGCCATGGCCGAGGAAATCGCAGCTGCCCGCTCCAGCAGCATTGGAGCCGTCGTGGCAGCCAGCGGCAAGGTTGATTTTCCGGCAAACCTCTGCTGCGGTGTGCTCGGGCTCACCAGCCTGCTGCGCCTCGATGCCCAAGCCAGTGGCCTACCCCTGGCGGCTGAGGCTATTGAGGCGGAAGCGGCGTTGATCACCCGGGCCAGGGCCGCTGGAGGGTTTGTGTACTTTTCGGTGGACACCGGATCCCTGAATCTTCCTGGTCTTTATACCGGCAAGGCGGGCGTTGCCCTGGCCCTGATAGAAGCCGCGACTGACCAACAGTGGATGCCCCAGGTGCTCAGTGCTGGGCTGCTGCAGTGGTCGAGCTGAGGGCATGGTTGCTTTTAGGATTCTTTATCGCCATCGTAGATGTCATTGGCTCGCCTCAATCACACCCCTGTTTGGTGCCAGTCATTTGGGATTTGATTGAGGCGCAGATCAAATGAAAAAGGAAGTTGCGTACCATTGCTTTGTCAGTGTAAGCTGCAGTAAGGATGGATTCGTGCCCGGCGTCAACGACTTAGGCGGGCGGGTCAATTACGTAGCCGGGTTCCACCCGGTTTTCCTTGCCATAGCAGGAGTAAGCAACCGTAAACACTGAGCCACCGCAGGAGAGACGATATCTGGCCCACCCTGCCCTGCCCACCTGGCCTGGAGGCAGGATGCTCTATACGGGCACGGGTGGGCTATGTGAAGAAATGCGAAGAGATGGTGACTCTTGCTGGAGACAGCCTATTGTAATAATGTCCGTATTTTTTGAAATCCATGTCAGAGGAGCAACTCACAACTCTGCTTGCAAAGATCAAGGATGATGCTGGCCTCAGGGAAAAGCTTCAGGGCGTTGCAAACCTTGATGCCGCCTTAGCTTTGGTCAAGGAAGCAGGGTTTGATGTCAGCAAGGAGGCCTGGCTGAAGTACCAGGCAAATCAGACCCAAGAGCTCAGCGATGCAGACCTGGAAAGTGTGGCGGGCGGGCTCAGTGGCATTTGCAATACTTATACACATGCTGGATGTTAGGGAGTGATATGCAAACCGTTTTATAGCTTAACCGCTCAAGTCCTTGCCATCGCAGGGGCTTTTTATTTCTTCAACCACCTCAAATCACTGAGTGAATGGCTGCCAATACCTGGCACTATCACGCTTGTTCGCTGTCAACTCGAAGCCACTATTCCGTACCAAATAAACTTCAGCTTTGTACCCATAGCACAGCCAAGCACCTCCATTCTTGTTCTCTACAGATACATCAAAATCCCCATTGCAACTACCAAATTCTTTGCTCCCTATCGCCATCACGGATACCATTTGCTCGCCTAAATCTCACTGCCACCTGGTGCCAGTCGTTAGGGATTTGATTGAGGCGGATGCCAAATACAAATGGTGGTTGCTGCTGCCCTGGTGATGCTTTTTTCTTTTTGCTCCTGATGCTGCCACAAATCTCAACCAATCGCTTCAACATCCGGCTGCCCCAATGGCCTTGGGCGTACTATTAGCTTTGTCGGTGCAGGCTGCAGGGATTCCATCAATTTCAAATCTGCCGTAGTGCCCTTAGTTGCAAAAGGGTCAGAAAATTCTCTCCGCACTCCAGCTGCAATTGGATTGGCGTGGATATACCTGAGTGTATTCAGCACCCGTCTGCGGTCTTTAGGAGCAATTGCAGTGGCGGAATACCTTGCCTCCCATAAGTGCCCGCAACGCCAAGCAAGGCGGTTGAGTGCCATGACTGAATACCAACCAATCCAATGCATCAGTTTGGGTAGTTGGCTGGCAACCTCAGGGCGCAGGAGCAAGTCACCTTTTCCTGGGCTCCCTTGAGTACGGCCAGCAGCAGCGCAGCGTGATATGAAAGGAATGCCCCTGCGGAAGACAGCGTGGTGGACGAGGCATCAGGCCGTCGGCGGGGTGATAGTCAGACCATGGCAGGCCAACAGTCGCTCGTTGATTACTGCCAGGGTTTCCAACGGGCCAGCGAGTCTTGGCCGCCGTTGCCTCTGGCTGATGACATCACGGTCGACTGGTGGCGCCAGCTGCTCGCTGAGGACCCCTCCGGGCCACTTCAGGGCGATCGGGTTGTGGAGACGCTGCAGTCGGATCTACCCCAGCTGCGGTTGCCCCAGGTGCCTGGGATCAGCCGCAGTGAGCTCTATCGGCGGCTGGTGCTGCGCGGCGAGGAGGCCAACCCTGCCGAGCTGTTGGCGGCGGGGCCAGAGCCGCTGTGGCAGCAGGGCAACGCCCTCAAGCTCTGGCTGGCGCCCCATCCCTGTGGCGCCATGCCGGTGCTCTCCACCCCCAATTGGACCGACTTTTGCCTTTTGGTGAATGCCCTGGCCCATCGCTGCGAGCCCGTTGCCTTGGCCCATGGGGTCCATGCCCAGGCCGTAAGTGGGCTGATCCATTGGGGGCTCATCCGTCGCTTCGGGCCCAAAAGCCGTGCCCGATTGATCCTGTTGCATGATGCCCCTTATGGCTCCGTGGGCGCCAGCGAGGTGCCGGGTTGCCCTGATGCGGCCAGCTGGCAGCAGGCCTCCACATCCCTGCGCCTCGAGCACGAGCTCACCCATTTGGCCACCAAGCGCCTACTAGGCGAGATGCGGCTAAACCTGCTCGATGAGCTGGTCGCCGATTGCATGGGGATGGTGGCGGCCCTGGGCCTGTTCGATGCCCAGCTGTTTGGCCGTTGTCTTGGTCTTGATCCCAATGGCGACCCCTTAGCGGGCGGACGCTGGGGCACCTACGTGACAGAACTGGACACCGGTGATGCCCGGCGAGCCATTGGCCTAGTGATGGATCGAGCCCAGGAATTGCAGGCCTTGTTCCAAGCGAATCCCAAGCTGCTCAGGCCCGACTATTCCGTGGCCCGCCTGCAATGGCTTTGCCAGCAGCGCCTCGATCAGGTGATCAGTGACTGGCCAGCATCCGCGCCAGATAACCATGGCCTTTGAGAGTTTCCCAGGTGCCCTGTTCGGCGTCTTGCCCCCGCTCGAGGACCACGATCTGATCGGCCTGCTTAATCGTGGCCAGTCGGTGGGCAATGCTGATGCGAGTGATGCCCATGGCCTCAATGGTTTCGGTGATCACCTGTTGGGATTTGGTGTCAAGGGCGCTGGTGGCTTCGTCCATGATCAGCACCTTGGGGGTGGTGATCAGGGCACGGGCGATGGCAATCCGTTGCACCTGGCCTCCGGAGATATTGCCACCTGAATCGCTCAGCAGGGTTTCCAGTTGCATGGGCATGGCGCGAACCTCATCGGCAATAGCTGCACGCTCTAGCGCCTGCCACACCTGGTCTTCGCTGCGCTGCACACCTCCACAGATGATGTCATAGATCGAGCCGGAATTGATCCTCGCCGTTTGCATCACCACCCCCAGCTGGCGTCGGTAGGCACGGATCGCCAGCTGATGAAGGGGGATGCCATCGACCAGAACTTCGCCCGTATCGGGATTGATAAAACCGAGCAATATGCGCACCAAAGTGGTTTTGCCGCAGCCACTGGGGCCGGTGATCGCTGTGTGCTGGCCCGAAGCAATCGTAAAGCTGAGATTCTGAAAGATTGGATTGCTGCTGCCGGGGTGGGAGTAGCCGATATCCTGCAGTCGGAATTGTCCCTGCAGCGTGTGGTGCAGAGCCTCGGGTTGATAACCAGCCTCTACCGTGGCCAGCATCACTGGCTCGGCCCGCTGCCACAGCACCGCCGCCTTGCCTGCCACGGTGGCGATCAGGTTCACGGCACCCGTTATGGCGCCGTTGAAACTGCTGAAGGCGGCATTGAACGCAATGAAAGACACCATGATCTGGTTGGCTTCGCTGCTGCTATGACTCTGCAGCATGCGATAGGCCACCAATACAAAGACGACCAGTGATGCCAATGGAGTAACCAAGATTCCATACTGCTCAAGGGCATCGCTGTAGACGTTGTTGCGAAGCTGCAGCAGGGCATAGCGATTCACTTCTCGCAACCAGCGCAGTAGCACAAATGGTTCAGCTCCAGAACTGCGGATCTGGGGCATGCCAATCACTGCTTGTAGGGAAAAATTGATGATTTCGGCGCCGCTCTCCAGCAGCGGCATCTGCAGTCGAATCGCGCGTAATGTGATCGAAAGCAGGCAGCCCATCGCCACCGCGGTGAATGCTGTTGCCCATAGCGCCAGCTCAGCGTCGTAGGTGAACATCAACACGAAATAGCTGAGGGCGAACAGACTCGACAGCAACGACGACAGCACACCGTTACCAAGAAGTTGGCGCAGCTGGTTGATAGACATCACCCGCGCAGACAGATCACCAGTAGTGAACTGGTTGATGAACGTCATCGGCAGTCGCATCAGCCGATCCCACACCGCTGTCTGCAGGCGCAGATCAGCAACGCTCTCCAGCCGCAGCAGCATCAGGCTCTGAAGAAACTGGGTGGCTACCGAGCCAATCACCAGCAACAGCACCACCATCAGGCCCTGCAGCAGCAACTGCTGATCGCTCTGGGGCAACACGCTGCTGACCAGCACGTTGGTGAGCATCGGGATCGAAAGGTTGAACAGCATCACCACTGCGGAGGTGACCACCAGCGCGATGAGGGCTCCCGATTCAGTCCCAAAGGTGAACCCTAACAGGCTCAAAGGGCCTGGCACCCTCGGTGGAAGCGATCGGTAGATCTCGTAGGCATCTTCCCCAAGAGCCAGGTCTGCCGTCGCTCGCCATTGCTGCTGACGCCGGGGGCAGTAGCACCAGTTATGCCCGCCACGCCGGTATAAGGCCAGCGGCTGATTACCTTCAGCCTCAAAGACAATCAAGAGGGGGAACTCCTGGCGCGATGGATCGCGGGGAGAGGTAACGAGACGGTGGTGAATGTCGTTGTGGTCCAGCAGCTGCACAATCGATCCCCCGGGCAGGGGCTCGAGCTTCACCTTGCGTTGGCCGAGCTGTCTGAGGCAAAAGCCCAGGAGCTGCAGCGGGGTATCGCCTGAGGGCTCCTCGGGTTGCTCAAACAGCAGTTGGTCTTCGATCTGGCGGGCGGCCAGAAGCGCTTCGCGGGAGGCGTTCATGCCGGATCCTCCTGACTGGATTGTTCGGCTTGCACCAGCTCCCAGAAAGGACCCTCCTGGCATAACAGCTGTTGCGGCGATCCCCGCTCAATCACCTTCCCAGCCCGCATCACCAACACCTGATCGCTGCGCAGGGCCGCATCAAGGCGGTGCGCCACGCTGATCACGGTCAGCCCGCGGCGGGCAAAGGTATCAAGAACCTGGCTTTGGGTTGCGTTGTCGAGGGCGCTGGTGGCCTCATCGAGCAACAGGATGCTGGGCTTGCGCAGCAGGGCTCTGCAGAGTTCGAGGCGTTGTCGTTCCCCACCGCTCAGATCACTGCCGTTGTCGCGCAGAGTGCGCTGGAAGGCCTCGGGCTGGGCGGTGATCGTTTCGAGCACATTGGCATCGCGGGCCGCTTCCTCCAGATCCCGGAGGCTGTAGCCAGGACGCCACAGGGTGATGTTGTCCTGAATGCTGGCGTTGAACATGAACACCTGCTGTGGCACATAGGCCAGGCTGCGGCGCATCACAGCATCACCATGCTGTTGCCAAGGCCTGCCGTCGAACAGCAGTTCACCAGCAGAGGGTTGATAGAGGCCCGCCAGCAGGCGGATCAGGGTGGTTTTGCCAGAGCCGCTGCCGCCCACGATGGCCAGTTGAGAACCAGCGGCAATACTCAGGTCAAGATCGGCAATGAAGGGTGGCGAAATTGAATCAAAACGATAGTTGATACCACGCAATTCGATCGCCCCCAGCAAGCGAGCGTTGTTGTCTGTGGCGTTTTGATTGGTGGAGTCAGAGTGCAGATCAGCGTTGTCGCTTGTGATGTCGTCAGTTGAGATGGCAAAACTGCGCACCAGCGGGTCGTCGCTGCTGTTTTTTAAGTCGTCGAGACGGCCCAGATCACCGATCAATTGCTGCAGGGTGGCATTCAGCTGGGGCAGGGTGCTGATGGGGGCGATCAGCTGACCCTGAAGAAACTGAAAGGCCACGAGGGAGCCCAAGGACAATTTACCAGCAATGATCAAAAGACCGCCGAAGGTAATGATCAGGGCGCTCAACAAAAAGCTGCTGCCACCGGCCGCAATCGAGGCCAATGCCATCTGGGAGCCCAGTTGCTGACTTTCGACCACCACATTGCCAAAGCTGCCTTGCCATTGGCTAAGAAAATCGAATTCAAGCCCTGATGCCTTGAGTGTCTCGATATTGTTAATGCCCTGCAGTCCCTTACCCTGCGTCTTGCCTTGCTCAATGGATAACTTGCGGTTGGCATCATAGCGCTGATCGGTCAACCACCAGTTGAGCAGAAGATTGCCGCCCATCACCAAAAGCACTAGCAGCGCCAGCCATCCTGAGATCACTAGGGCCATCATCAGCACCAGCAGGCCAACCCAAAGGCTTACCCCAAAACGCAGCAGCTGGGCTACAACCACCTGGGTGGTTTGCATCCCTAGCAGCAAGCGACTGGCGATCTCTCCTTGAAAACGGGCCTGGAAAAAGTCGAAGTTGAGCTGAAAGAGCTTGCGGAAAAGGCCAGCTGTGAGCCGTTTGGAGAGCACCAGTTGCATGCGCCGCAACACAGCGAACTGCACGCTCAGCAGCGCCAACCAGGCCAATACCACCAGCAGCAGCAACCACAGGATTGGGATGCCAAAGGCCCGTTGTTCATTCTGGAGAAAGCTGTCGATGAAGGTGGAGGTGAGACCAGCCACCAACAGAGTGACTACCGCCTGGGCACTGGCGACCAACAGCAATAGCAATAGTGAGCCCGAATAGGGCAGCAGGGTGCCCGGAAGGTTCAGCAGCGGCGACCGTTGGCTGCCGCCGGTGGCAAAGGACGGCCCAGGCTCGAACTCAAGGACGATGCCGGTGAAGCTGTCAAGAAATTCCTCCATGATGACCCGCGCCCGCCCCTGAGCGGGATCGCTCAAGTAGGCATAGGTGTCGTCAAAACCTTCAACCACCAGAAAGTGGTTAAATCCCCAAAACACCACACAGGGAAACTTCCCTTGTTCCTTGAGCTGCTCGCCACTGCTGCGATAGGCTCGGGCCGTAAGGCCATAGAGACGGGCGGCTTGCAGCACCTGCTTAGCATTGGATCCATCGCGGTTCACACCACAGGCCTGGCGCAGTTCGCTCAGCTCCACGATGCGACCAAAATAGGCCAGGATCGTGGCCAGTGATGCCGCCCCACATTCGGCGCCCTCATATTGCAGACACGTGCGCGCCTTGACCCTTTCCTTTGACAGCTTTTTCATGAACTCTCACCCCCAGCGGCTGAAGGCGCATCTGGGGGTGTGAGTCCGAACCAACGCTTCAGGCTCGGCAAGACCAGGTCGATGGGGCGTACCAGCCGGGTTGTGAACTCGACATCAATCCGCTCACCCGGAGTTGGGGCAAAGGGTAGATCCGACCCCGAGCTCCAGAGGTAACCACCACTGTTGGTTACAGCCTTGCCCTGGGCACGTTCAAGTTTGACATGCACCAAAACTGGTGCGGGTACCTGCGCCACGATCTGCTCAGCCAGGGAGCGCACCCCGAGGACCTCCGTCACCGTTTCGACGTTGCCGGGCAGGCCGTCCTTGAACACGACCCTGGCGCGAATCCCGCCCACCTCAGCACGTTTGTAGCCCGCCGGTGTGGCCAGGGCTTTCATGCCCGGTCGTACCTGGGCCATTTCGTTGGTGCCGAGGAAAACGGGCACCAAGGTGGGGTCGATGAGGGGTTTGTGGGAGTGCTTGAGCAGCTCTTGGCCACGGCTCACTTCTTCTCCGTTCTGGAATAGCAACTCATCGATGTAAAGCTCGCGTGGCGCAAAGATCAATTGCTGCTGCACCAGGGAAGCCAGCTGACTGCGGACAGCCTGATAAGCCTGATCACGGTCGCGGGCCAAGGCGATGATCTGGTTGTCAATGCTGCGGATTTGGGAGCCGATCCCGTCCACAGTGGCTTCTTCATCCAGAATGGAGGCGCGGCTCACAAAACCCCTCGCCTCCAACTTTTTCATGCTGGCGAGATAGCTGGTGCGGCTTTTGAGTTCGCGGCCCAGTACTTTCTGTTGGGCGATGATGTTGTCCTTCTGAGCATCACTGGCACGCAGTCCTCGCTCTAGCTGATTCAACGCACTGCTCAGGCTGGCCTTCTGTTCGCTCATCTGCACCCACACCATCAGCTGGCCGCGATCGATCCGTTTTTCCGCGTAGTCCGTAGGAGTTGTGGAGGCTGCCTCTGACAATGGGTCGCGGTTTGACTCCGGGTTTTTGCTGGCCAACAGGATCGAGCGGGCCAGTTGTGCCACGTCATTATCGTTGAAGCTGCTTGGGCTCTGCTGAAACTCCAGGGCCTGTCGCTGCCAGGCAGCAGATGGTTGATTCAACATCAGCTGAGCGACACCATTGCTTGGGCTGACGGTGGTGGCGATGGCTCCCACCGGCAACAAGACGCCGATGCCTTGGACGGTGAGCGGAATACGGGCCAACGTCGCCCAAAGGCCGCCACCCAAGGCAATCAGCACGCCGAGTGCCAAGGTTGCCTTCAACGGCGGGCTCAGCAGCGTGATCGGCCCGTTGTGGTCGCCGACGCGATGACGGCGCTGCAGTGCACGGGAATTGAACAGGTTCGTCATGGTTGCGCAGGCATTGATGCTTCTACGGGAGAACGACGAAGGCTCTGCAACTGCTGTTGCACTTCGCTCTGGGTGCGAGGCGGCCAGATGGCCGTGTAGCGATAAAGCTGGGCCAAGGCAGTGTTGTAACTCAGGATCGCTTCAGAAACCTGCTGTGAGGCTTGAGAGAGCTGTTGGATGGTTTGCACCACACTGGTGATGTCCCCGACACCAACGGCGAAACGGGCCCTTGCGGCTTTCTGTGCAATCGTCGCACTACGGTAAGCCTGCTGGGCGCTTCTCAATGCGGCACGTGAAGTGAGGAGTTGGCCATAGCTGGATCGCACCTCTTGCATCGCCTGCAGTTGCAAACTGTTGGCCTGGGCAACCTGGAAGCGAGCCTGGGCGTCCGCGGCCTGGGCGTTTGCGGCCTGGATGCCGCCATCAAAGATCGACCAGGTGAAGCCAACTCCGATGGAGGTCGTCCTGTTGAGAATGTTTGTGGCAGTGTCATTAAACCCTGTATTTCGCTGTTGGCCGCTGTTGGCGATGAGGCTGCCAGTACCCGCCAACTGGAAAGCTGGCAGGTAGCTGCGCATGGCGGCGACTCCGGTCCAACGCGCTGCCTCGGCAGCCGCCAAGCTTGCCAAAATCTCCTCCCGCTGGCGCCTGGCCTGGGTGATGGTCTCCTGTAACGGCAATGTCCAGTCACCCAGCAGGCCAGCAGGCTCGCTTGGTGCCACTAGGACTCCCTCCGGCAAGGCCATGGCTTGAGCAAGGCTGGCTGACTGGTCAATGTAAGCTTGGGTATAGCCCACCAATTGGTTGAGTTGGGCGAACAGTTGGGAGCGGGTAGATTCCACATCCAAAACCGTTGTCATGCCTATTGATCGCTGCGCCTCGATCATAGTTAGCTGCTGTTCATTGATCTCATAAATACGACGAAAGCTATCGATAAGTTGCCTGCTACTTTGCATGGCATAATAGCTCTGTTGAATACTGAGTATCAGATTCCGGGCACTCTCATCAAACAAGAATTTTTGCTGCTTAAGAGATTGGCTGGCTGCATTGATATTGGGCTGACGCGTCGGATCAATAGCGTTCCAGCTGATACCAATTCCTGGCTGTATGGCATACAGCACAGAACTGTTGGATATAGTCGAAGGGGCGGTTGGTGAATTTAAGTTATAGTTCTGAGAGAACGACGTCCACTGAATGCCGGCAAAAGGAAGGCCGTTGTTCAGTTGGATCGTCGGATACCACTGGCGTTGTGCGGCAATTAGCTGCCACTCATACTGCTGAATAGCGCTGAAGGCTTGCAGGAGTTGGGGGTTGGAGCGAATTCCTGTCGAGATTGCTTCTTCTAGTGTCACTAACTTTGCATGCGCCCTGATCTGAGCCTCCAGTCGGGCCAGCTCCTTCACTAAAACAATTGGGTCCGTGGTTCCCGTATCGGCAATCCTGGGATTTTTCTCTTCTGCGTGAATTGGGCGGATCATTCCCAGGTCGATCAAGCCAACAAACCAGCTCACTAAAGCTAGCTGAAGCAAATGAGAAGGAGGCTGATGATGAGGCTTGTGAGTCAATCGATGACGCCTCGGGCGAGATCTCATCCTTTTGTGTGGTTTAAGATCTCAGACCCAAATATCCTGATCATGGGCTGAACGTGGCAGAACAACTAGCATTCATTCCAGGACGGCCAATATTGCACATATGTATACTACCCATTGTGCGCGCGAACTGTCAAGGGTCTCATTAGATCGCGGCTGTGTTTTAGGTGGAACTCCTCCGCGCTGAACAGGAGGTGGATCACCGGCCCTTGGGTATTGATCAAGGCCGTTACTGAACTGGGCGATTACTGCCGCGAGTGGGGGCCCTGGAGATCCTGGAAGCCGGGTTGGCTGCTTGGTGCCAGGGCCCAGACCCTGGCAAGCCTTCTGGGGGTAGGACTGAACACCCTGCAGCGCTGCAAGCGTCACCGCCGTCCCGCCAGCACCGCCCGCAATTTCCTCTCCAGGATCAGCCCTGCGCTCACCAGGGTGATGGCGTTGGCCACGATCAAGGGGCCATCCCCCAGCAGCAGTCCATAGAGGCCCCAGAGGGCGACGCCGCTGGTGAACAGCAGATACATGCGCAGGGAAATGCCGCTGGTGTCGCCTGTGCGCAGGGTTTTGGCCGCCTGGGGCACGAAGCTCACCGTGGTGAGGGTGGCGGCCGCGTAGCCGAGGGCATCGATCTGGGCCGTCACGGCAAGAGCAGCGAGGGGGCAACCAGAGGATCTTCGCAGGGCTGGCGGGAAGCCCCCTCCGCTGGGTGTCCACGCCCACGCCATGATCAACACATCACACTCCCCATGACCATTCCCCCCCTCGTTCTCGTGCACGGAATGCTCGACTCCTCGGCGGTGTTCGACAGCCTTCAGCGGGAGCTCGATGGTCGCCGTGACCCGCTGTTGATCCCCGACCTGCCGATGCGACTGGGCCGTACGTCGGTGGAGGAGGGGGCTGAGCGGCTGGGGCGCGCCATTGACGCGGCCTTCGGGCGCGAGCAATCGCTGGACCTGCTCGGTTTTTCCATGGGCGGCGTGCTGGTTCGTTATTGGATCCAGATGTTGGGGGGGTATCGGCGCACGCGGCGTTTTCTCAGCGTCGGCAGCCCCCAGCAGGGCACCCTCACCGCCCAGCCCTGGCCTGGCTGGCTCTTTGGTGGCATTGCCGATGTGAAGCGCGGCAGTGCCTTGCTGCAGACGCTCAACGCCAACCTGGATCTGCTAAGTCGGATTGAATGCCATAGCTTCTATTCACCCCTCGATCTCGTGGTGCTGCCAGGCTGGCGCGCCGTGCTGCCGGTGGGGGCCGTCACCATGCTGCCCGTGCTCACCCACCCCCAGCTGATGCGGGATCCGGAGGCGATCAAACCGTTAGCGAGAGAGTTGCTGCGGCCCTGATGTGCGCTGCGCGCTCCTAGCGTGAGTTGGTCCCGGGGAGGGCGCAGTGGCGATGGGTTGGTTGGAGATCTCCATCCTGGTGCGCTGGTTGTTTGGCTGGGCCCTGGCCCTGCGCTTTCCTCTGCTCCCCCCCGGCACCCCCTGCCATTCCCGCCGGCTTTCGGTGCTGATCCCCGCCCGCAATGAGGCGGCCACCCTGCCCCATCTGCTGGCCGCCCTGGCCGCTCAGAGGCTCCAGCCCGATGAGGTGATTGTGATCGACGACCACTCGGAGGACGCCACTGCCGCCATCGCCCGTAACGCCGCCACCACGTTGCCGATTCAGGTGATCCAGCCCCCGCCCCTGCCTCCCGGTTGGTGCGGCAAGCCCTGGGCTCTCCACCATGGGGTGCAGGCGAGCAAGGGAGAGCTGTTGCTGTTCCTCGATGCCGACACCGAACCGGGCCCGGAGTTCGCAGAGCGGATGGTGGCTCGGCACGAAGCGCTGGGGGGGCTGGTGTCGGTGCAGCCTTATCACCGCACGGAGAAGCCCTATGAGCAGCTCTCGGTGCTGTTCAACCTGGTGGGGCTGATGGCCGTGCCGCTGGGGCCGGGTTGCGGCGTGGCTTTTGGGCCGGCGCTGCTCTCCAGCAGGGGGGATTATGCGCGCAGTGGGGGTCACGCAGCCGTTGCGGGCAAGGTGGTGGAGGACTGGTTTCTCGGCCACTGCTACGAGAAGGCCGGCTTGCCGGTGAGCGCCTATCTCGGCTACGGCCAGCTTGCCTACCGCATGTATCCCGGTGGGCTGGGCGACATGGTGATTGGCTTCGACAAGAACTTCGCCACCGCCGCCGGTGAGGTGCGCTGGCCCTGGATGGTCGCCGTGCTGCTCTGGCTTTCAGGCCTTTTCTGGGCGGCCTGGTGCCTGCCGGCTTCCCTGCTCGGTTGGCCCCTTGTGGGGAATCCCGCGCTCAGCTGGAACGCGCTGATCTACGGCGCTTATGCCTTGCAATTGCTGCTGCTCACCCGCCGGGTAGGGCGGTTCCGTTGGATCAATCTGGTGTTTCCGGTGCCGGTGCTCTTTTTTCTTGGAGTGTTTCTGCTGGCGATCGTCAACCTGGAGCGGGGGCAGGTGCGATGGAAAGGTCGCACCTTTCGCACCCGCTGATGACCACTCAGTCGCTGGATCCGGTGCTCAGCTCGGCGGCCTTCTGGCTGGTGGCGGCCCTGCTGGTGGGGCAGCTGGCCAATCTGGTGCCACCGCGGTGGTTAGCAACGGGGCAGTGGCGCCCACCTCCCCCGGTAGACCCCCGGGCGGGGCTGCCGGGGATCCGCCTCTGGAAGCGTTGGATCCCCGATGCCGGCGGGGCCCTGCCTGGGGGAGTGCCCAAGGCCAGTCTGGTGCGGCGCGATCCAGAGGCGTTGCGGCGACTGGTGGTGGAAACCCGCCGGGCTGAACTGGTGCACTGGCTGTTGTGGCCCGCAGGGCTGCTCAGCGCCCTCTGGCTGCCGCCCGAGGGCGTAGCCGTGAATCTGGTGTTTGGCACGCTGTTCAATGTGCCCTGCGTCCTCGTGCAGCGCTTTAACCGGCAGCGCTTGCGGCGCTGCCTGGGTCGTATAGGCGTCTAGGGTCCGAGCACACAGGCGTCCAGCTGGAGTGCCACCACCAGGCCCGGCTCTTCCGCGTGATGCGCCACCACCAGCCGATGGTGCCCTGCTTCCAGCACGAAGCTGTCGCGCTTTTCATCAAACCAGGCCAGGCGTCGGAGCGGGATCGGAAGGCAGAGGCGCCGCACCTCCCCCGGCTCAAGGCCCACCCGCTGGAAGGCCACCAGATGGCGCAGGGGCCGCTCCACCTCCAGCCCCGGCGGCTCCAGATACACCTGCACCACCTCCGCGGCGGCCATGCCTCCGCTGTTGCGCACACTCACCGTCAGCTCCACCCGCCCGCTCTCGCCGGCTCCGCTGTGCACCACCGCCGCCCCATCCTCATGGGCAAAGGTGCTGTAGGAGAGGCCGAATCCGAAGGGATAGGCCGCCCCTTCGCCGTCGTGCATCAGGCGTCGGTAGCCGTGCCAGAGGTCGTAGACCACCCGGGGTGCCCGGGGCTCAAACGGCGGCAGCTGGTTGCCCTGGACAGGAATGGCAAAGGGCAGCCGGCCCGAGGGCGACGCCGCCCCGAAGAGCACATCGGCCAGGGCATAGCCCCCCTGCTCCCCTGGATACCAGAGCAGCAGCAACCCCCGCACCTGCTGGTCCCACTCGCTGCAGAGGATGGCCCCACCGCCCATCAACACCACCACGGTGCGGGGGTTGGCGGCGGCCACGGCGCGGATCAGGGCCACCTGTTCGGCAGGCAGGCGGAGGTGGGTGCGATCGCCGGCAGCGAAGTCGCCCCCCTGGCGGGCGGAGGCATGGCTGGTGAGCCAGGCGATCAGCTGGGTGAACCGCCGCCAGTGGCGCCGCCAGCGGGGCCATGCGCTGCGCTGCCGCAGCCAGTCGGGGGGGGGGATCTGCTCCAGGATCGGGGCGATGTCGGCGGGGTGGATGTGCTCCCCTTCCAGCTGCCAGTCGAGCCCCGCCACCACCACCGCCGCGTCGCAGCGGGCCGCCAGGGCCGCCGCCTTTTCTGGCCGGCGGCCGTTGTCGTGGTGGATTGGCAGCTCGGGCCGTGCTGCCCGCAGGCCCTCCAGGGGTGTCACCACGGCGCCGGTGGGCGGGCGGGTGTCCGACGAGCCCCGATCGCCCAGGTTGGCTGTGGTTGCGTGGGGACCGATCACCGCCAGGGACCCCAGCTCCCCCAGGGGCAACAGGCCACCCTCATTGCGCAGCAGCACGATGGCCTGTCGCGCCGATTCCCTGGCCAGGGCCAGATGCTCCGGGCAACGGCGCAGCGCCACGGGGTAGGTGCCGGTGGGCACGCGCAGCTGCACCCGCAGCTGGCGCAGCACGGCGTCGTCGATCCGCGCCTGGGGCAGTTCGCCTCGGGTGAGGCTATCGGCGAGGCTGCCTAGAAAGATCATGCGGAAGGGCATCTCCAGGTCCTGGCCCGCCAGCAGGCCGGCCACCCCATCCCGCAGCCCGAAGATGAAGTCGGTCACCACAAATCCCTGGAAGCCCCAACGCCGCTTGAGGATCGCCTCCAGCAACTCGGGGTGTTCACCGCACCAGCGGCCATTCACCTGGTTGTAAGCGCTCATCACCGAGCCGGTACCGGCCTCCACGCAGTCGCGGAAGTGGGGCAGGTAGAGCTCATGGAGCACCCGGGGGCTGGCCTGCACATCCACCAGGAAGCGGGAGCTGTCGATCGAGTTGAGGGCCAGGTGCTTGACGCAGGCGATGGCGTGGCGTTCGATGCCCCGGGTGCAACCCGCCCCGAGGGCGCCCACATGGACCGGATCTTCGCCGTAGGTCTCCTGGGCCCGGCCCCAGCCGGGATGGCGCAGCAGGTTGATGCACACCGCTGCGACCCAGTTTGCTCCGAAGGAGCGTGCTTCCAGAGCGATCGCCTCCCCGATGCGCTCCTCCAGCTCCGGGTTCCAGCTCGCCCCGCGGGCCATAGGCACTGGAAAGGTGGTGGCACCTCCCTCCAGCACCACTCCCCGGGGTCCATCGACGAAGTGCAAGCCTGTCAGCCCCAGCCGGGGAAGCTGGCCGGCCGGCCAGGGATGGCGATGGGAGGCGTCGTGCAGGGCAATGTCGGCCATCCCGGCCCAGAAGGGCGTGTCGCCATCCAGCAACCCCAGCTTCTCCGCCGTGGTGAGCTGGGCGAGCAGGGCCTGGGCCCTTGCCTCCAGATCAGAGCTGGCCGGTGGGGGGGGCATGGTGTGGGAATCGTGGGCAAGGCGCACAGGCTTGCCATCAGCCTATTCCGGTTCTTCCTTGGCCATCGTCCAAGCCCCACATGCAGGCTGCAGGAGCTGGATGCCAATGCCAAACATGGGGGGCGAGACGTTCGGTTTCACAAGCCTCTAGTGGGGCGACGATTCGAGAACAGACGCATCAGCAACTCGCTCAGCGTTCCCCTTGGCAGCAGGGCCAGGGGGAGAAACCAGGCCACATTGAAAAAAAACAGTTGCAGGTAGACGGTGAAGGCCACCAGGACCAACAGGACGGCAGCCAGCAGATCGCTGATCAGCAGGACGCTCCAGCGGCGATGCTTCACCTGCCAGCAGGCCAGGGCCCACGAGGGTAACCAGCCAGCACTCACCAACATCTGAAACACCTGCGGCCCCGTGGCGCCCGGGCTGGTGACCCCAGGTGCACGGCTGGCCAGAAAGACACACCAGGCCAGGCCCAGCCCCAGGTGAAGCACCAACCAGAGCCGTTGGCGTCCCATCAGGCCCCCACGCCGGGAAGGGTTGGGTGGACTGGTCGCCAGCGGCGGGTCTGCTTCGGAAGCTCGCCACACCAGTGTCTGTAATCCGCCGAGGTGACCCCGGAGGCGATCAGGCCCGCAGCGCCCATCAGCTCTGCCACACTGCGCCGATCCTGCTCCGGATCGCACAGCAGGGCCCGCAGCCGCCGCAACCGCAGCCGTTTGGCCTCGGCCATCGGGGCGTGGCCGAGCTCCAGAAGAAAGTCGTATTGCAGCTGTCGGGGAGAGATCTCCACGGCCTGGCTCATCTCCACCACACTGAAGCGCTCCTGAAGCCGCGGCTGCATCCATTCACGAGCCCGCTCCACGCTGTCGCGACGGCGGCGGCTGGTGATTCGCTCGCGCCGATCGGGCTGAGCCAACCAGTCGGTCCAGGCCCGCAGGGCTTCCGTGAGAGGAGCGGCAGATCTGCTGCAAGCTCAAACATGGCGAAGCAGGCTGGATTCTGCGCTCCACCAGCGTGCTCAACTTCTTTGGAGCCACCACCCTCCATGCCTTCGAAGGGCTCCACCCAGCCTCCGGCCCTGACCCACCTGGCGGTGGCGGGCTACCGCTCCCTCCAGCAGCTCACCCTGCCGCTGGGGGGGCTCACCCTGGTGTGCGGCGCCAACGGCTGCGGCAAGAGCAACCTCTACCGCTCCCTGGGCCTGATCGCGGCTGCCGCCCGCGGGGATCTGGTGGCGGCCCTGGCGGCCGAAGGGGGCCTGCCGGCGGTGTTCTGGGCGGGGCCTGCGCGCACCACGGCGGCCATGGGGCGTGGCGAGATCCCGGTGCAGGGGAGCGTGCGGCGGGAAGCGGCCCGCCTGCGGCTGGGTCTTGCCG
>Ga0208723_1000065_pt1 | contig 41397 bp, 28 predicted proteins | sample LakMenEpi31Aug12_FD_150750 | JGI IMG/M metagenome (GOLD analysis project Ga0208723, IMG submission 150750) | Freshwater microbial communities from Lake Mendota, WI - 31AUG2012 deep hole epilimnion (SPAdes) | ecosystem: Environmental > Aquatic > Freshwater > Lake > Epilimnion/Euphotic zone ...
GGGATCACGCCGTCGAAGACCTGCAAGGCGCGCTTGGCTGATTTCCATTGCGACTCCGAGTTCTGGTCGCCGAAGCCGCGACCGCCGCCGACGGCGATGTTGTTCTGCTCGACGAAATCGCCCTCATGCATGACCAATCCTATGTTCCAGGCCTGACGATGTTCCTTCACCCATCGCGTCATCAGGTCGAAGTGCGCCTGATTCTTCGCATACTTGGCGTAGTTCTGGGTGTCAGGAAAGACCGCGATCGTCCAACCGGCTCCCGGTCCGACGGCCGGATCGACGAGTGCCGGCGGCGAGGCCTCCAAGCGGGAACTCAGGCCGGCGAAGAAAGGCGCGGCCAACATGCCTTTGATCAGGCTACGCCGGGAGAACGATGCGGGGGCTCGCATAACCTGACCATAGACCCGTCCGCCTTGGTTTCAATCCAGCGAATCGGCTTTCCCTCGCACCCCCTTTCGGCCAAAGTTCGCTCCACGGGCCTATAGCTCAACGGTTAGAGCACGGAACTCATAATTCCTTGGTTCTGGGTTCAAATCCCGGTGGGCCCACCAACTTTATCGAACCCGGCCGCAAGCCCGCCCCAGGATCAATCATCGGGCCATAGGCAGAGGCTTTAGCGCCAGACTACCTCACCTCGGGAATGTCGTTCAACGGGGCGAGCGATGTCTGAATGCCATCGACCATGGGTCGTGGAATCGGCCTGCCTACGCCGCAGAAAAATATCAGGCCGTCTTCCTGATTGGACCGGATCCTGAACCACCTGGCGGCCTCGGAGAAATCCTTGGTGGTTCCACGACCCAGAAAATACATCACTCCAATGTTAAATCGAGAGGTGGCATGTCCTTGCTCGGCCGCCTTTAGCCACCACTTGAACGCTTCGACCTGATCTTTAGCCACGCCTTCGCCCGAGTGATAGATTTTCCCCATCTCGTATTGGGCGAGTAGATGCCCATTTTCGGCCGCCCTGCGATACCACTTAACCGCTTCACCGGGATTCTTGGGAATACCGATCTTAGACCAGACGAGGTCTGACTGTCCTCGAACCACCTTGCCTATCTCACTTTGCCCCTGGCCGTAATAGCGACCTAGGTTGTATTGAGCCTTGGCGTAACCCTGGGCAGCGGCCTTGCCATACCATCTGACGACTTCGCCATGGTCATACTCGAGCCCATTCCCCCATTGATGAAAGTATCCGAGGACAAACTGGGCGGGCGCATAACCACCTTGGGCCGATTTCCGGAACCACATGATGGCCGCCTGTCGATCGAATGCCACGCCTTCTCCTTTTTCATGACACATCCCAAGCTCATACTGGGCGAGGGTGTCACCAGCCTGGGCAGCCTTGATCCATGAGGAAGCTGGCTGCAACTTAGTCGTTCCCAAAGCACGGAAGCGCTCAGGGTAATCTTCCAGCGGCAAGCGCTGGTCTGATTTCTCCTTCTGCAAGGCGAGGTTAAAAAACCATTTGGCCGCCTCGGAGTAATCCTTCGGTACGCCGTCCCCGGCCTCAAGAATATGTCCGAGGTGATGCTGTGCTTTAACCTCACCCTTCGCCGCAGCCAGACGGAACCACCTGACCGCTGCGGCCGAATCCTTAGCCACACCTTCCCCTTTGTAATAACAGTAGCCGAGATTAGATTGCGCGTAGGCATATCCTTGCTCGGCGGCTCTCCGGAACAATTTGACCGCCTCGGCCTTATCTCCCGCCGACATTTCACCCTTATAAATAAGACAGCCCATGAGATCTAGGGCTTGTGGGTATCCTTGTGCGACCGACTTGCGCATCCAAAGCATGCCTTCGTCTTTACTGACATCCAGACCCTCATCGAAGTCTCCATAGAGCCTCAAGAATCCGAGCTCGAATTGGGCTTGGGCATCACCTTCCTCGGCCTTGGCGCGCAAACTCATGATCTTAGCGTCACCGGACGAAAAACTGCGTCCTAAGCGATGCACTTTTCCAACTTGGGCAAATGTATCCGGAGTAATCACGTCGAAGGCGAGGAACGCGGAAAACGCCAAGAAGACAGGAGCAAGTCGCATAAAGTTATGGACTTATCATGACACCCCGGCGTTCGCACGCAAAGGGAAAGCCACGACATCTTCTCACCCCGCATACTTGATACGCTCCCAGAAGGGGAAATACCCTCGGGTGGCGTGCGGGAAATGCTCGGCATCCCAAGCCCTCCGGCGCCAGATCATGGCGATGCCGGCGGAAGCCAAGGCACCCTCCAGGGAGAGTGCCTCCCCCAGCCAAGGTCCTACAAACGGACGATAAGCTACGACGGCCTGCAGGTTGTTCTGCTTGGCCCATTGGACCAGAGATACGGCCAGGTCCGACGTCTCACCCGACGAGACGGCGGCTCCAAAGTGCTCACCGGCTCGGCTTGCTCCTTCTTGCAGCGCCGCCCGTGTCCAGGCCGAGACTTTCTCAGTCCATCCGGCGCGCGCAGTAACACCGGCAGGCCATAAGGCGTTGATGGCATGGACCCTTAGCCCAGCCAGTTCGCCCTGCTCTACCGCCAGGTCCTCGGGATGCACCCACAGGCCAAGACGCACGTAAGCCTTGAGCGCAGCCACCTGCGCCGCGTCTTCAGTCCACGCTGCCACCTTGGGCAAGGGCTCCTCTTTGATGGTAAATGGCACGGAGGCTAGTCGACCAGCCTCCGGCGCATGCTCCCCATCGGTGTAGAAGGCAATATTATCCGCCTGGGCGACATAGGTCTTACCCGGCGTCTGCAAACCCGCGACCCAACGCCAAGAGAGCGTATTGCTGGCGACATCCCCATCGAGCAGGTGTTCGTAAAAGAAAGCGGCTCCGAGCTCCCACGGCAGACGAAGCGTGAAGATCCAGATCGAGGCGAACCACATGCGAGCGTGGTTATGCAGATACCCCGTGGCCACGAGTTCCTGCGCCCACGCATCGAAGCCCCCGATACCGGTCTTACCAGCGAGCGCGGCTTCCAGCGTCGATTGCTGTTCAGCAGTCAAAGACGCCCGCAACCGTGGTACGGCTTCACACCAGCGAGTCCATGCCGCCGGACGCTGCTCGAGCCAACCCTTCCAATAGGTCCGCCAATAGACCTCCTGTACGAACTTCTCGACGGCGGGGAACGACCATCGTTCTTTGGCAGCCGCGACGATCTCCGACTCCAGCAACAGGCGCTTCTGCACCCAAGGGGACAATCGCGAGATATTCTCATGGCCCGGGCGGACGTAATTCCTTTCGGCCGCATAGCGCCCGGCATCGGGCAGGAATTCCTCGAGACGCACCAAGGCCGCGGCACGGGTCGGCAGGAAGTCCAGCGGCGAAGACATGCCGTGACCTAAGCGAAAGCGACAGACTCCGCAAATGACCCGCCAGATTATCTAAGCCCCCTCAGGACCCCTTGGACTTGTTCGCCTCGATCTGCCGGAGCAACTCGTCGCGACGCAGGCCACCCCGCAGGCGGTTCTGGTCCGAGATCTTCTTTTCTAGGAGTTCGAGATTACGGGCCGCGCCTTCATGCGAGCGGGCGGCGATCGACCAGCAGGCATAGGCTTCGGCTTCATCCTTCGGCACGCCTCTACCCTGGCTGTGGCAATAGCCGAGGTGATTCAAGGCATCCGGAAAGCCCTGCGCGGCGGACTTGCGGAACCAGTCGAGCGCCTGGGCCTGATCCCTCGGGACACCCTCGCCCTTGGCGAACGAAAGCCCTAGGTAGCACTGCGCCCGGGCATAGCCTTGGTCGGCCGATTTACGGATCCAAGCGATGGCCTGAATCTGATCCTTCTCCACTCCGGCGCCCGTAGCGTAACAGACGGCGATATTATTCTGGGCCGGCGCATACCCCTGCTGCGCCGAAAGCAGCAGCCACTTCGCGGCTTCCGTCAGATCCTGCGCGACCCCTTCGCCGCGGGCATGATAACCCGCGACCTTGAATTGAGCCACGGGGTCGCCGGCCGAGGCCTTGGCAACCAAAGCGGCGAACTCCGTCGCCGCCGTTTCAGGAACGTCCTCCGGCTCGACGACCAAGACCAATAAGAATAGGGCCACGAAAAGCCCCACGACCGTGAGGATGATCCATCGCCAGATGCTTGCGGACGGCCGAGCCATGTGCCCAGCCTGCCATGCAGCCTACATGGGGTCAAGCGGGCCAATCGGCTTGGCAGAGTCGAGCGGCCAACGCATCCTGAACTCATGCGCCCCCTGCTCCTCGCCCTACTCTGCCTGACTTCCATGGTCATGGCCGAAGAGAAGCCCGACCTTCCTGTCGTGGATATGTCTGGGCAGAAGGAACGCCAGGTCGTCATCGGCGCCGGCACGGCGTCGGTCTATCAAGGCCACCCGACGACCCTCCTCATGCCGGACGGCCGCACGATTTTCGCGGTGTGGTGCATCAACCATGGCGGCTCGGCCGGGCCGATGGCGCGCAGCGACGACGGCGGCCGGACTTGGACTCGTCTCGACGACCAGCTGCCGAAGGGCTTCGCCACCCACCAGAACTGCCCGAGCATCTATCGCATCGTCGACCCTGCCGGCAAAGCCCGCCTCTGGGTCTTCTCCGCCGCCCTGGGCAAACGCGGAGGGCCGGGCATGCCGAGCATTATGAGCGAGGACGAAGGCAAGATTTGGAAAGAGATGCCGCCGCTCAACCTGCCTTGCGTGATGACCTTCAGCAGCGTGGTCCGTCTCAAGGATGGTCGCACGCTCGGTCTTTATCACCGCGGACCCGGCGGGGCCGACAAGAGCCCGCTGGTGACGTTGCAAATGATCACGGCGGACGGCGGCTTCACATGGTCCGAACCGCGCATCGTCGCCGAAGTCGCCGGCAAGAACCCCTGCGAGCCCTACGTGTTCCGCTCCCCCGACGGCAAGGAGCTCGCCTGCCTGCTGCGTGAGAACACCCACAAAGGCCGCAGCCTGATGATGTTCAGCCAGGACGAAGGCGCGACCTGGTCCAAGCCCGCCGACACGAACTGGGGCCTCACCGGCGACCGTCACAACGGCGTGTTCACGTCCGACGGACGCATGGTGGTCTGTTTCCGTGACCAAGCGCTCAACAGCCCGACCAAAGGCCATTTCGTCGCCTGGGTCGGCACCTACGACGACCTGAAGAACGGCCGACCCGGCCAATATCGCATCAAGCTGCTCCATCATTACGGCAAGCGGCTCGGCGACTGCGGCTACCCCGGCGTCGAACTTCTCCCCGACGGTGCCATCGTGGCCACGACCTACGTTAAATACACCGACGGGCCCGAGCAGAACTCGGTGATCAGCGTGCGCTTCAAGCTCAGCGAGACCGACGCCCTGCTGAAGCGTTAACGCTTCACGGGCTGCTGGCCGGTGAGGCTGCGGCGATCGGGACGGTCGACACCGATCTTCACCCCATAGCTGCCGGCCGCGAAGACCGGGGGAGCGAACTCCTTCACGCCGAACAGTCGGCGGACATAGACGGTCTCGCCAGTCTGCTCGTGGATGACCTGCACGACCGCGCGATCGCCTTCGGCGCTGAGGTCGACGGTCGGCAGGTAACCAGCGGGCACGCGTCCGTCATTATCCTGCAGACGAAAAGTCTGCGGCCAGCCCGGGAACTGCTGGCTGTCGCCCTTGCGGGAGTCGCTGAAGCGCGGCCAGCATTCGAAGGTCACGGTCTGCTTGTTTACCTGAAAACGCGCCACGCCATAACCGTCGGCGCGCTGACGTTCATCCTGAATATCTCCGGGATTAGCGTAAGCCAGGACCGACATGCGATTGCCGAGGCCATCGAGGAAATCCCCGGTCCAAGGCAGAGGACTGCCGGTGACGGCGTTAGGTCCGGGCTTCTCATCCCTCGGATGCCACCAGCGTCCGTAGATGGTATTCACCAAGGCCGGGCTGGTCAGCGAGTAAGGGCCGTCGCCGAAGGCCTCGATGCCATGCTTGACCGTCACGGCCAGATGCTGGTCGCCGCAGAGGTGCACGGCCTGCACGCGACGCAGGGCGCGCAAGGCCTCATCACGTCCCTTCTGCGGCCAGCCGTTGCAATCCAAGTCGGCGAGCAGGCGGTCATCCCGCTTACCATGCATATGGACGGCACCGCAGAAAGCCGTCGCGGACAAGACGGCCTTATGGCGGACGCCCACCCAATCCTCGGACCAGGCGGCGAGGAACTTCAGCTGACGATCACCGAGCAGCTGCAGACCCGGAAGGTCGATGGACTTGGGATCGTATTTCTCATCGGTGACGTGATCAGGACGAGGCCCCTGCTGCGGGATCTTGCCGAGGGGGCCGGACTTGAACTTACGGTCCTCAAGGATCGCGAAGTCCATGCCACCGATCTTGAGGCGGGTGTAGAAGACGCTGATTCCCCGCAGGACGGGGGTCGGGTCGAAAGCGTCCGGCAGGTGCCAGGACTGCTGACGTTGGACCATGTTCACATAGGCGACCGGAAACATGTAACCGCCGTCGGCATTGCCGGATGCGGTGGAAAGCTTACCGGCTTCGCCCCAGAGATTAGGATGGCCGACGTCGTGGTCGTCAGGGATGCAGATCGTCGGACGATCTTTCATGACGTCGCGGAACTGCAGGCCGAATTCGATCCAGCCGGCGGTGTGCTCGGTATGCCGATAGGTCTGGTCACCGGCGAAGAACAAGAGGTCTGGATTCTGGCGAATCAGGTTGTCGAGGATCTCGGGACGCGCTCCCGTCGTGCGGCTGGAATTACAAGACATGTTGGCCACGACGATGGTGTCCTTATCGATCGGGTCGCGGCGCACGAGGCCCTCGAAGGCGGCCTTCTCGCCATGACGCACGCGGTAGGCGACGTCCTTGGAGCCGTCCCAGCCTTCGACGCGGAAGTGGGCGCTCCAGCCCGGGAACTGCACCGGCGCCTGGGCGACCTCGACCCACGCGTCGCCGCGCTTCACCTCAAGCCGGGCCATCTTCGCCTCTTCCGGATAGAGCGGGTAGAGCTGAGCCGTCAGTTTCAAGACGCCGGCCTGCTGGGTGTAGAGCGCGAAGGCGATGACCTCATCGCGGGCGACCAGCATCGTCGGCGGCGGAGTGCCGCCGCCCTTCTTGCCCTTGGCCGGCGATTTCTTCTCCCACCATCCCCCCACGGCGAAGGAATCCAAGTTGGGGAAATCAGCGCCGAAAGGCTTGAGGGTCTCCGGCGGCGGCACCGGCGCGGCGACCAGCAGGGGTGCGATCAAAAGCAGCAGGAATCTCATGGCTATCAGGGAGAACCCCTTTTCGTTGAAAAAGTTTCCCTGCACGAGTCCTTTCGTCTTAATCGCCCGTATGAGAAGACTGCTACCCCTGCTCCTCGCCCTGACGTCGTTCGCGGCGGAAACGGGCGCGCCCGTCGGCAAGTTCCAGCAGCTCGAGACGACCCTACCCTCTCCCTCTCCCCAGCGTCTGGCGACCGGCGCGCCGGGTGCGGGCTACTGGCAGAATCGAGCCGACTATGACATCCGGGCCGAACTCGACGACGAGAAGCAGACGCTCACCGCCGAGGCGACCGTGACTTATCATAACGCGTCGCCTGACTCGCTCGATTATCTGTGGGTCCAGCTGGACCAGAACTATTTCGCGCCGCGCGCCGACTCGCGGACGGCCCCCAACCAGAAGCGCGGCGTCGACCTGAAGAAGTTCAGCTACAACGCCCTCGACCGGCTGCTCGCCTACCAGACCTACGACGGCGAACTGAAGATCACCAAGCTGACCGACTCCGAGGGACGCGGGCTGCCTCACTCGGTCGTGAAAACGATGCTGCGGCTCGACCTGCCCAAACCGCTGAAGCCAGGCGAGGACTTCGTCTTCAAGATCGCCTGGACCTACCCGATCAACGACGCGAAGCGCATCATGGCCCGCACTGGCTACGAATTCTTCAAGGAGGACGGTAACCGCATCTACACCATCGCCCAGTGGTTCCCCCGCATGGCCGCTTACACCGACTACGCAGGATGGATCAACAAGCAGTTCCTCGGCACGGGTGAGTTCACCCTCGAGTTCGGCGATTACAGGGTAGCCCTCACCGTACCGGACGACCATGTCGTCGCCGCGACGGGCCTGCTGAAGAACCCCGAAGAAGTGCTCACGACCGTCCAGCGCGAACGCCTCGCGAAGGCCGGCCAGGAGACCAAACGACCGGTCTTCGTGGTCACGCCGGAAGAGGCCAAGGCCGCCGAGAAAGGCCGCCCGAAAGGGCGCAAGACCTGGCGCTTCGAGGCCGCCAACGTGCGCGACTTCGCCTTCGCCTCGTCACGTAAGTTCATCTGGGACGCCATGGCCGTCGCCGGCACGAAGGTGGACGGACGACCCGTCATGGCGATGTCCCTCTACCCCAAGGAGGGCATGCCGCTCTGGGACAAGTATTCGACGCACGCCGTGGCCCACGCCATCGAGGTCTACTCACGACACACCTTCGATTACCCCTACCCGGTGGCCTGGTCCGTCAATGGCGCCATCGGCGGCATGGAATACCCCATGATCAGCTTCAACGGCCCGCGACCGGAAGAGGATGGCACTTATCCTGAACGGACGAAATACGCGCTCATCGGGGTCATCATCCATGAGGTGGGCCACAATTATTTCCCGATGATCGTCAACAGCGACGAACGCCAGTGGACGTGGATGGACGAAGGCCTCAACTCCTTCCTCGAGTCGCTCGCCCAGGCCGAATGGGAAGACCAATGGAAACCCCGCCGCGACAGCCGCGGGCTGATCGACTACATGCGCGGCAAGGACCGGGTGCCGGCGATGACCAATTCCGAATCCATCATCGACCTCGGACCCAACGCCTACGGCCAGCCGACCGCCGCCCTCACCATCCTCCGCGAGAACGTCCTCGGCCGCGAAGCCTTCGACCACGCCTTCAAGACCTACGCCCGCCGGTGGATGTTCAAACGTCCCACGCCGGCCGACTTCTTCCGCACGATGGAGGACGCCAGCGGCGTCGACCTCGACTGGTTCTGGCGCGGATGGTTCTACGGCGTAGACCATGTCGACGTCTCCGTCGACGAAGTCCGCTGGCTCCAACTGGACACGCGCGATCCGTCCGTCGAGAAGCCCAAGGCCAAGGCGGAACGAGAGGCGCTCCCGAAGACTTCGAGCAAGGAGCGCAACGCCGCCCTGCCGAAGCGAGTCGATCGCTTCCCCGAACTGAAGGATTTCTACGATGGCTTCGACGAGGCGACGGTGCTGCCCAGCGACAAGAAGAAGCATGAAGCCCTGCTCAAGGAGCTCGCCGAGGCCAAGATCGACCCGCAGCTGCTCCGGACCAAACAGAATCTCTACGTGATCGAGCTGTCGAACCTCGGCGGCCTCGTCACGCCGGTCCCCCTGCGGCTCGAATACACGGACGGCACGCACGAGGAACTGCTGCTTCCGGCCGAGATCTGGCGCTTCAACACCGAGAAGACCTCCAAGGTCCACCTCACGCCGAAGGAACTCCGGGCCGTGATCTTCGATCCGCGGCAGGAACTGATGGACGCCGACGTGGAGAACAACTTCTGGCCGCGCCGCCTGGTGAAGACGAAACTCCAGCTCTTCAAGGACGAGAAACCGGCAAATCCGATGCGCGAGCTCACCAAGCCGGAACCTCCCGCCGCCAACCCAGCGGCCAAGAAGTAACGCCGGCCCGCCATGAAGACCGAACAAGAACTGCGCCAACGCCTCAACCCCTGGGACTGGCTGGTGCTCGTCGTCGCGGTCGTCTCGCTGCTGCTGGTGGTGCTGGAGACTTTCCTCCATGTTCCCCCGTCGGTGCTCTCGGTCCTGCGGACCGTCGATACGCTGTCGTGCCTGATCTTCCTGGCTGACGTCTTCGTCCGCTGGCGCCGCGAAAAGTTCGCGGCCAATTACTGGCGCTGGGCCTGGATCGACGTCCTGGCGAGCATCCCCTTCGAACCGGCCTTCCGCTCCCTGCAGGCGATCCGCATCTACCGGTTCATCCGCCTGATCCGAATCCTCAAGAAGCTCAGCACGCTGACCAGCGGCACGTCGCTCAATGAGAAGCTGCTCGCCCTGCCGGGCGTCGCCTTGGTCATGGTGCTCTTCAGCACGATGCTCATCGTCGAAGTCGAACGCTCCGCGCCCAACGCGACCATCAAGACTGGTGGCGACGCCCTCTGGTGGGCGCTCACGACGGTCACGACGGTCGGCTACGGCGACACCTTCCCGGTGACGGGCGAAGGTCGGCTGATCGCCTCGGTGCTGATGTTGGTAGGCATCGCCTTGTTCGGCTCGATGTCCGCCATCGTGACCTCGAAGCTCATCCTCCCTAAGGAGACCCGCGACCACGAGGAGCTCCGCATGGAGGTCCGGGCGCTACATACAGAAATCCGGGAACTCCGCCGGCACCTGCCTGACAAACCACCCGACCCCCATGCGTAAGACCCTGCTCGCCCTCTGCCTCCTCGCCGTCGTCGGCCTAGGCGCCTGGCGCTTCCTCGCCCCGGCTCCCGCCGCGAAGTCCCCGATCGAACGCCTTAAATCGGCCAGCCCGGTCGAGTCCGTCCGCGTCGCCAAGCCTGTCCAAGCCGTCTCAGCGCCGCGACCGGCTCCCGAAACCCCGGCCAAGATGTCCGCCCAGCGCGCCCAGATGGAGGAACGCTTCAACGACCTGAAGGAAGAAGGACGTCGGGTCCGTCAGACCCTGCTCGAATCCGACCCGAAGGCCGCCCAGGCCTACAATGAAGTCGTGCGGCGCCCGGAATACCGCGCGCTCCTCGACCGCCGCCACCAGATCGAAGCTGCCTGGGCCAAAGCCCCGGAGAACGAACGCGAAGGCATGCTCAACGAGATGAACAGCCTCCGTCAGCAAGGCTTCACGCTGATCCTTGGCGAGATCCAGCGACTGCAAAGCCAGCCGCCCGCGCCCACCGCAGGCGGCACATCGGCACCGACATCGGCTCCTGCCGCCGCCCCGGCTGCGACACCCGCCGCGCCGGTGGTCTTCCAGTAAGCTGACCGCTTAAGAGCCCCAGCTGATACGCTCGGGCACCCAGGCGTATTGGTCCCCCTTGGGGACGACGGTTCCGATGCCCGGCCAGGGCAGATGAAACCCGAAGGCACGGCTCTTCTCCTTGGCCATCCGCGTGAAGAGTTTCTGGCGCGTCTTGACGGCGGTCTCGGGGTCATGGTCCATGGCGACGGTCCAGCCGACGTTGTCGAACATGAGCACATGATGATGGACGACGTCGCTGATGTGCACGAGCGAATCATCCCCGGAACGGATCTCGAAGCAGGCATGGCCGTCGGTATGGCCGGGCGCGGCGATGACGGTCACGGAATCGTGGAAGAGCTTCTGGCCGTCCTTGGCGATGACCAGCTGGTCCTTGAGGATATCGAAGTTGCGGCAGATGGTCTTCACCATGTTCGGCAAGGGCTTCTTATCGCGCTTCGATTTGGAGAAGTCGGGATTCGGTCCGCGCCAGAAGTCATACTCTTCCTGTAGGAGGTAGATCTTGGCGTTCGGGAACGCCGGCTTGCCGTTGTCGACGAAGCCGTCGAGGTGGTCGGAATGCGAGTGGCTCAGGAAGCCGGTCGTGACCTGCTCCGGCTTGATGCCGAGCTGACGCAACCCTTCGGCCAGCCAGCCGAAGTTCGGGTTAGGATGACGTTCGCCGAAGCCGGCGTCGATCAGGGCGACCTCGTCCCCGATCTTCAGGCCCATGATGTTCACGTAGAGCGGCAGGGCGTCCAAGCGCTCGCGATTGAACTCCAATGCGGCTTTCATCGTCGGGCGGTCGGACTCCGGCCACATGAGGTCGAGGCCCTGCCGGAACAGCATGTGGCCGTCGCTGATCGAGAAGGCCTCGATCTTACCGATGTTGAACTTGTAGACGTAAGGGTTGGGCGGGCGCTTCGCCGGCGACGCCTTCGGGGCATCGGCCGCGGCAAGGCGCGCCGTCGTGGCCAGACCGGCCAACGCGAAGGCGGCGGCACCGAGGAATTCACGACGTGAAGAAGGTTGGATTTCGGAGGCCATAGGGGGTGGCCAAAATCTACCCCATCGCCCCGCCCCCTCCAGCCCAAAGGTAAGGTGAACACCCGGGGCTCGCCCACGACGATACAGATTGAAACCCATACCGCGCGTCGTTGTCTAAAGACCAGATGCATCGCCCCCTGCAACTCGCCCTCTTCTTCAGCCTGAACGCCCTGGTGACCGTCCAAGCTGAGAACATCCAGTTCAACCGGGATATCCGTCCGATTCTCTCCGAAAACTGCTTCAGTTGCCACGGCTCTGACGAAAAAGCCCGCAAAGCCAAACTCCGTCTGGACCTCTCCGAGGAGGCCACGCGCGAGCACAAGAATGGCACGCCGATCGTGGCAGGCGACCTAACGAAGAGCGTCGTCTGGGAACGCATCCTTTCGACCGACGAAGACGACGTGATGCCTCCGCCGAAATCCCACCTCAAGCTCACGGCGACCGACAAGGCGAAGGTCAAGGCCTGGATCGAGCAAGGTGCGAAGTATGAAGAGCATTGGGCCTTCGTCGCCCCGAAGCGCCCCGCCCTGCCGGTCGCGAACAAACTTCCCGCGATTGATTACTGGGTCACCCAGAAGTTGGCCGAAGCGGCTTTGCGGCCTTCGGCTGAAGCCGACCGCTACACGCTCATCCGTCGCGTCACGCTGGACCTGACCGGCCTGCCCCCGACCGCCACCGAAGTCGAAGCTTTCGTTCAGGACAAAAAGCCTGACGCCTACGGCCGACTCGTCGACCGACTGCTAGCCAGTCCCCACTTCGGCGAACGCATGGGCCTCGATTGGCTCGATGCCGCCCGCTACTCCGACACCAACGGCTTCTCCATCGACGGAGGCCGTCACCTCTGGCTCTGGCGCGACTGGGTCATCCAGGCCTTCAACGACAACAAACCCTACGATCGCTTCATCGCGGAGCAGATCGCCGGCGACCTCATGCCGGACACTGACGACGGCAAGCTGATCGCGACCGGCTTCCAGCGCAACAACATGAACACCCACGAGGGTGGCACGATTCCCGCCGAGAACCTCGTCAACTATAACGCCGACCGCGTGAAGACCCTTGGTGAATCCATCCTTGGCCTGACCCTCGCCTGCGCGCAGTGCCACGACCATAAGTTCGATCCGATCAGCCAGAAGGACTACTTCCGGATGTTCGCCTTCTTCAATACCCTCGACGACCGCGCCACCGACGGTAACGCCGGCGTGAACTCGCTTCCCTCGGCGCTGCGTAAGACCGTCCTCAAGACGGATGAGCTCCCCGCCCTGCTCGAACGGATCACCGCCCTCAATCGACGACTACAGGTGCCCGACCCCCAAGTGCTCACCCAGTGGGAGCGCACGCAACAGCAACGGGAAGCCGACCGGAAGCTCGGGCTGAAACTCATCCCAGTCAAGCTGCTCAAGATCTCCACGCCCAACAGCGGCGGCGGCTTCACCGTCGAGGGGCATAAGTTCAAAGGCATCTCGAAGACCGCCTTCGATATCCTCGGCGAGACCCCGCCAACCGCAGAGCCTATCGCCGGACTGCGCTTCGTCTTCCCCGATACGCTGGCCGCGCCGAAGCCGACCAAGGCGACCCAGGCCGCGAAGACGGCCAAGGTGGCACCGGTCGCACCTAAACCCATGGATGAATTCGCCGGACGCTTCGTGCTCACCGCCGTCGACGTCACCGCCGACAAGATCGCCAGCGACCAAGTGAACATCCATCGCCTCCAGAAGTTCAGCCGCATCACCGCCGATGCCTGGACCGAGGACTATCCGGCGAAGGACGTGCGCGCCTTCAACGTACTCAACCAAGGATGGTCGCCCCCCGCGGCCACCGGCACCCACCACCTCACGCTGACGTTCGCCACGCCGATCACCGCGAAAGACCACCCCTACCTGACCGCGCAGATCTATTTCGGGAATAGAATGGGCGGCGCCCCCAGCGAGGGCGAACTCTTCGCCTTCACCGGCCACGACGACGGCACCGACCTACCGGAGTTCGTCCTGCGCATCCTCGCGACCAAACCGACGGAGCGCACCGCCGAGCAGCAGCAGGCCCTCTGGGCCTATTGCGCTAAACATTCCGACGAGATGAAAGCCGTCCGCACCGACTTGGCCAATGCCCAGGAGCGGACCAAGACCCTCACCGAACCCCAGTCGACGATGGTGATGAATATGTCGGCCAAACCCCGTGAGACCTTTATCCTGAACCGTGGCGACTACTCCCAACCCACGGTGAAGGTCGAAGCCGGCACCCCCGCCAAACTCCCCGCCCTGCCCGCCGGAGCGCCCGCCAATCGTCTCGGTCTCGCGCAGTGGCTCGTCATGAAGGAGAACCCGCTCACCGCCCGCGTCGCCGTCAACCGCGTCTGGAAACTCCTCTTCGGCACCGGCATCGTGACTACCCCCGCGGACTTCGGCTTCCAGGGCGAGTGGCCCAGCCACCCCGAGCTGCTCGACACCCTCTCGGTCGATTTCGTCGACTCTGGATGGAACCTCAAGGCGCTCATCCGGCAGATCGTGACCTCGTCGACCTATCGCCAGTCGTCACGCACTTCGGCCGAGCTCTTGGAAAAGGACCCGGCCAACCGCCTCCTCTCCCGCGGGCCACGCTTTCGCCTCCAAGCGGAACTCATCCGTGACCAGGCCCTGCAGGCCGGAGGTCTGCTCGTCCCCCAGCTTGGCGGACCGAGCGTAAACCCTTACTCGCCCTTCGACCTATGGCGTGAAGTCAGCCACTACGGCAGTTCGCCGGCGACCTCCCAGGTCTTCGTCCAGGATCACGGCGAGAAACTCTACCGCCGATCGATGTATACTTACTGGAAACGCACGGCCCCGCCGGCGAATATGGTCACCTTCGATGCCCCCAACCGGGAGGTCTGCACCATCAGCCGTAGCAACACCACGACCCCGCTGCAGGCACTTGTCACCTTGAACGACGTCCAGTTCGTCGAAGCCGCCCGCGGTTTCGCCCAACGTATCATCCAGCACGGCACCGTTGATGCCGCCCGCATCCGCTGGGCCTTCTTAGAGGCCCTCTCCCGTCCGCCGTCGGACAAGGAACGGGCGCTCGTCGTCAAGGCTCTCGCCCGTGAACGCAGCCGCTATGCGGCAGACAAGGAGCGGGCCCTCAAAGTCCTCAGCCCTGGCGAATCCACGCGTGACAGCACGATTCCGCCGGCGGAGCACGCCGCATGGATGCAAGTGGCTACCCTCATCCTCAACCTCAGCGAAACCGTGACCCGCAACTAAAGCCATGCATCCTCATCACGAGTTTCAGAATCATCTCACCCGCCGCACCTTCATCGGGCAATCCGCCCGCGGGGTCGGCGGCCTGGCCCTCGGCTCGATGCTCTTCCCCGAGCTCCTGGCCGCCGGCACGAAGACCCGCGAAGGCGGCCTGGCGGGCCTTCCGCATTTCGCTCCCAAGGCTAAACGGGTCCTCTGCCTTTTCCAGTCCGGCGGCATGTCCCACGTCGACCTGTTCGACGACAAGCCCGCCTTGCACCAGTTTGCGGGCAAAGACCTCCCACCATCGATCAAAGGCACCCAGCGCCTCACCGGGATGACTTCCGGACAAAAGGGCTACCCTGTCCGGCCCCCGCTCATGGAAGGCAAGGCCTGCGGCAAGCATGGCACCTGGATCAGTAACCTCATCCCGCACATCCAGACCATCGCGGATGACATCTGCATCATCAAGACCCTGAACACCGAGGCCATCAACCACGACCCGGCGATCACGTTCCTGAACACCGGCAACCAGCAGCCTGGCTATGCCAGCATGGGCGCCTGGGCCAGCTATGGGCTCGGCACCGAGAACGCCAACCTGCCTGCTTTCATCGCCATGGTCTCCCAAGGGACCGGCAAGAATCCCGGCCAGCCGGTCTTCTCCCGTCTCTGGGGCAGCGGCTTCCTGCCCTCCAATCACCAAGGGGTCGGCCTGCGGCCGGGCGCCAATCCGGTACTCTATCTCCAGAACCCTCCGACCGTCGATGGCGCCCAGCGGCGCGCGTTGCTGGACGACCTCGCGACGCTGAACGAGGAACGCGCCCGCGAACTGGGTGACCCGGAGACCATCACGCGCATCAAAGCCTACGAGATGGCCTTCCGCATGCAGACGTCGGTCCCTGAGCTGGCCGATATCTCTCAGGAATCCAAAGCCACCCTGGATTCGTACGGACCCGAGGTGACCCGTCCTGGCTCCTACGCCGCCAACTGCCTGCTCGCCCGGCGGCTGCTCGAACGCGACGTCCGCTTCGTCCAGCTGTTCCATCGCGGCTGGGATCAGCACGTCGCCCTCTCCCGCCAGCTGCCCAACCAGTGTCACGACATCGACCAACCCACCGCCGCCCTCATCAAAGACCTTAAGGCCCGCGGGTTACTCGAGGACACCTTGGTCATCTTCGCCACCGAGTTCGGACGCACGGCCTTCACCCAAGGCGGCTTCGGCAATCCGGCTAGCGGACGCGACCACCATGGACGGTGCTTCTCGGTGTTCCTCGCCGGCGGCGGCATCAAGCCCGGCTTCGAATATGGGGTGACCGATGAGTTCGCCTACAATATCGCCAAGGACGGCGTACACCTCCGCGACCTCCACGCGACCATCCTCCACTGCATGGGCATCGACCACGAACGGTTCACCTACAAGTTCCGCGGCCTTAACGTGAAACTCACCGGCGTCGAAGAAGCCCACGTCGTCAAAGGCGTGCTGGCCTGAACGGAGAAACGGTGCGGACACGAAAAGGGGCGGCCAATGGCCGCCCCCGTCGAGGAGATGAGGCAAACCTCAGCGGGTCAGCGTCACCGACGGAGCCGCCACCGTGACCGGCGCGACCGGGGTGTTCACGAACGGACGACCAGGGGATTCGACCGTCGACACGGTGAAGACCACCGAGCCACGGGCGCCACGACGGAAGCCGGGGGTGGAAATATTCACCTGCCCGAGGTCGTTGGTGCGGATAGCGGTGCGCTTCATGCTCACCAGACCGGTGGTCGAGACGTAGACCAAGGCCCGGCGCACGGGATTACCATACTGGTCCTGGACTCGGACCGTCGCATTGGCGGCATCATGAATCGAGTTTAGGCGCACGAACGAGCCGTTCACCATGGCGAGGGAGCAGGATGTATTACGGTTGGGGCCGTTCACCGTGACGGTCACGGTGGTAGTAGCCGCGGCACCCAGATCATCCACGACAGTGAGGGTCGGGAAATAGGTACCGGGGGCCTTGTAACGGTGCGTGGCGGTCGCACCGACGGCGCCGGCCGGATACTGGTCCTTGAAGTCCCAGATATAACGGACGATCACGCCGTCCGGATCCGTGGACAGGGTGCCATTGAAGTTCACCATGGCCGTCGGCTGGTTCACGTAGTGGTAGGTGGTCGTGGCCGAAAGAGTAGCATTGGCGACGGGGGTCCGATTACCCAGCTCCGCCCAAGCTGCGTCGAGGCTGTAATACCCCACCGAGCCGTAATCGGTATAGCCTTCGGTCACGCCGGTGCCGTTACCGATGCCATCCATCTGGATGTAGTAGAATCCTTCGGTCGGGAGATTGAGAGTGATCGGAGCGGGCGCCATGTTGCCCGCAGTGCCCGCACCCACATAAGTTCCGAGGGTGGCGCCGGTGGAATCCAGCACCTTGATCTGCAGCCGAAGGTTCGGAGCCACCCGCGCGACTTTCGGGGTGATGGTCAGATCGCCGCGTCCAGCATGCACCTTGATCACATCCACGTCGGCCGGGCCGCTGATGATGCCACCGACGGAGACGGAGGTGCCCGAAGTGGCCGTGGCCGCCGCGACCGTGTCACCATGATCGTCAGCCAATAACGGAATACCAGAGAAGGTGTTGGCGATGGCGACGAGGTTATCCTGCGTTCGATTGGCGCCTTGGTACTCACCCTTGGCCCACTGATTCACCGGGCGCAGACCGTTGCCCATGATCGGAGACCAGGAAAGGGCGCCGGTTCCGTGACCGCCGAAATACTCTATGGCGATCGGGTTAGTTCCGTTAAGATTCCCTTGATGCAGCAGGCTGACGGTGTGCCCGACTTCGTGCGAAGCGATGCCGGCAATTTCATTGGCGCCAAACCCATTAACCGTGAAAACGAAACATGGGATGTCCTCAGTACTGTTGAAAGAATTCAAGTAGGCGACGCCACCTGCTTCGCCAGGCACGGGACCAATGACGACCCGGATACCATAATTAAAGTCGCCCAGACTGGTCCTACGCAAGGACTCCACGCCCGGCTCCTCGGTCGTGACGTCTACGTTCCATGGCGCAAAGTGTTCCGCGACGCGACGGAAGGTCTCCTGTACGACGGCCTTCTCGGCGTCGCTGAAGTCAGGCGACCCGTCCATGCTCCAGGGAGCATTGACCAGGTCGGGGTCGCTCGGATCGTTCCAGATACCTGCAGGGGTGACATGCCCGTCGAAATCCAGGTAGATCTTGAGCGTAGCGGTCGGGCGACTGTGCAGCTTAAAGGTGTCAGCGAGTGGATAAGACGGCGTTGAGGTGATGGGAGTGGTTTCCGGCCCCACCTGAATATGCATGTTACAGGAGTAGAGGGGCCTTCCTTTGGAGTCGAAGTGAAGGTCATGGTCGTGACCGCAGGCGGAACGGAAGGCCACCGCGGTTTCTGAGGTCATGGCGTCGCGCTCCACAGCGGCTTCGATCTCCGCCTTAGAGACGGTCGAGGCCCGACGCCACTGACCAGAGGTTCCGGCAAGTCTGGCATCCCTTGATGCATTAACCGGGGTCGGGACCAGAGTCGGGGCGGCCGGCTGGGCACTCGCCGCCATCGGAGCGGAGGGCGTGATGGCCGGGACGGCTGGGGCGGCAGGGGTCGCAACGGCCGAAGCCGCGTGGCTGGCTTCCTTCTTTGCGACCGCAATAGGGAGATCGGCCGGAGCCGAGGCGACGACCTTGTTCGCCGGCGCGACCTGCGTCGAGGCGAACTCGCGGTAGCCATCATTCGAAGGCGCGAGGACGATGGCCAGCGCGACGAGGGCGACGACACCCCAGAGGGCGATAATCAGCTTTTTGGGAGACATAGGGAGATTCAAAAGACGGCACGGCCGGAGGCAATCCACTAATCGCTTGCCACCATTCGGCTTAAACCGAGGAATGACGCGTGTTTACTCGCCTATTCGCCCCCCTGCTCTGCCTGTCGGCTCTACTAACCTTCGCCTCGGCCGCCACCCCTCCCAACGTCGTCGTGATCCTGGTCGACGACATGGGACAGACCGATCTCTCCTGCTATGGAAGCAAGTTCTACGAGACGCCGCACATCGACCAGCTGGCCAAGGATGGCGTCCGCTTCGCGAACGGTTACTCAGCCTGCACGGTCTGCTCCCCCACCCGGGCCGCCTTGCTGACCGGCAAATATCCCGCCCGCCTGCACCTCACGGACTGGATCGCCGGCCACGGCCGCCCCAAGGCCAAACTGAAGATCCCCGATTGGCAGAAGTTCCTGCCCTTCGAGGAGATCACCCTGGCCGAACAATTCAAAGCCGCCGGCTACGCGACCGCGAGCATCGGCAAGTGGCACCTCACTCCGGCACTCAAGGAGGGCGACGAGGCTTACTATCCCGAGAAGCACGGCTTCGACCTCAACGTCGGCGGCTACGCCCGCGGACAGCCGCCCAGTTACCACGCCCCTTACAAGATCCCCACCCTGCCCGAAGGTCCCAAAGGCGAATTCCTCACGGACCGCGAAGCCGCCGAGGCCGTGAAATTCATCGAGGCGAACAAGGAGAAGCCCTTCTTCCTCTACCTGCCGCACTATGCCGTGCATACGCCGCTCGGCGGCAAGCCGGACGTCATCGCCAGATACCAGGCGAAGGCCGCGAAGCTGCCGGACCTGAAGCAGAAGAACGCCACCTATGCGGCGCTCGTCGAGAGCGTCGACGACTCCCTTGGTACGATCCGCGCCGCGCTGAAGCGTCTTAAGCTCGATGAGAATACGATCATCGTGTTCACCTCCGATAACGGCGGGCTGATACCGGTCACCGACAACTCGCCCTTCCGCGTCGGCAAGGGCTCAGCCTACGAAGGCGGCGTCCGCGTCCCCCTGCTCATCCACGCCCCCGGCGCGACCAAGGCCGGCCTGGTCGAGAACACTCCGGCGTTGACGATCGACCTCTATCCGACGGTCCTCGAGCTCGCCGGCGTCAAGCCACTTCAATCCCTCGTCGACGGCATCAGCCTCGCCCCGCTACTGAAGTCCGGCACCAAGCCCGACCGAGCCGAGATTTTCTGGCACTACCCGCATTATCACCCGGGAGGCGCCACGCCTTATAGCGCCGTCCGCAGCGGCGACTTCCGGCTGGTGCACTTCTACGAAGACGGACGCGACGAACTTTATGACCTGGCGAACGACGTCGGCGAGACGAAGGATCTGGCCTCCGCGCAGCCGGCGCTGGCGAAGACCCTGCGCACGCGTCTTGACGCCTGGCTGAAGTCGGTCGACGCCCAGCTGCCGACGAAGAATCCGGACTACGATCCGGTCGCCGACGCCAACCAGGGCAAGAAGAACACCAAGGCGAAGAAGAAATGAAGGGCGCCCTCCTCGCGCTGCTTTTCGCCGGCCAAGCCGTCGCCGGCGAACCATTGCCCGGATTACCGAACTCGCCGCGGATTCTTTTCCAGGGCGACTCGATCACGGACGGCAATCGCGGACGCGGGGCCGACCTCAATCACGTCCATGGCCACGGTTTCGTCTACCTCCTCGCCGCCCGGGTGGGCGCCGGCGCGCCGGAGCAGAACGCGACCTTCCTTAATCGCGGCGTCTCCGGCAACACGGTGCTCGACCTGTCCAAGCGCTGGCCCAAGGACACCCTGGAACTCAAGCCTGACGTACTGAGCGTCATGATCGGCGTCAACGACAGCAGCAAGGGTGTGACTCCAGAAGTCTTCGAAAAGACTTACGATGACCTTCTGACCACGGCGCGCGCGGCCAACCCTAAGCTGCGTCTCGTGCTCTGCGAGCCGTTCCTCGGTGCCGCTGGCCCGGCCATCGATAAGTCGCCCGGCCGCCGCGAGCGCCTCGCCCTGCTCGTCCCGGTCGTGCGACGCCTGGCCGCGAAGCACGGCGCGACACTGATCGACTTCCAGAAGGTCTTCGACGATGCCCAACGCCGCGCCCCTTCGTCCTACTGGATCTGGGACGGCGTGCACCCGACCACCGCCGGCCACCAACTGATGGCCGACGAATGGGAGCGGGTCGTGCGCGCGAGCTGGCGCTGAGGCTTACTTGGCCGCCGGCGCCTTCTTACCCTTACCCTTGCCGGCATTCTTGCCGGGCGGCGGGGTGCGCTTCTTCTGGCCGGTCGCATATTCGTCATCGACCTCCGGGACCTTGAGGTCCGCGCGCAACTTGGCGAGACGGGCCTCGAGGTCGGCCTGGACGGATTCATAACCGGGCTGACCGAAGAAGCTCTTCAGCTCGAGCGGGTCCTTCTCGCTGTCGAAGAGATCCGTCTTGGTCTCGCCGTTGCCATAGTAGCGCACGAGCTTGTAGCGGTCCGTGATGATGCCGTAGTGCGGCGCGACGTGGTGCGGCTGCGGATACTCGTAGTAGTGATAGTAGAACTCTTTGCGCCAGTCGGCCGGAGTCTCACCCGCGAGGATCGGCTTCAGGCTCCGTCCCTGCATCTCGGCAGGCGAAGGCAGTCCGGCCATATCGAGGAAGGTCTGGGCGTAGTCGACGTTCGAGACCAGCGCCTTGCTCACGGAGCCGGGCTTGGTGACGCCGGGCCAGCGGACGAGCAAGGGCGTGCGCACGGACTCCTCGAAGATCCAGCGCTTGTCGAACCAGCCATGTTCGCCGAGATAGAAGCCCTGGTCCGACGAGTAGATGACGATGGTGTTCTCGGCGAGCCCCTGCTCCTCGAGATACTTGAGCACGCGGCCGACATTATCGTCCACGGCCTTCACGGTCGCGAGGTAGTCGTGCATGTAGCGCTGGTAGCGCCAGCGAACGAGATCCTTGCCCGACAGATTGGCTTTCTGGTAGGCCGCATTGCGCGGCTCATAGTAGGCATCCCACACGGCGGCCTGCTCGGCGTCCATCTGCGGGGGTCGCACCAGCTTCACGTCCTTGGGAGTGATGGTTTTCTCCAGCGTCATGTCATTCTCGCCGACGGCCTTGGCACGGTTGGCGTAGTCGTCGAAGAGCGTAGGCGGTTCGGGGTAGACGCGATCCTTGTCAAAACCGAGGTCCTTGATGTTCGGCTCCCACTCGCGATGCGGCGCCTTGTGCTGGAGCATGAGCATGAAGGGCTTCGACTTGTCGCGCTTGCTCACCCAGTCGAGCGAGAGGTCGGTGACGATGTCGGTGACGTAACCCTGCATCTTCACCATGCCCTGGGCGTTCTTCATCGGCGGGTTGTAGTAGACGCCCTGCCCGGGGAGCACCTGCCAGAAGTCGAAACCGGTGGGATCGCTGATAAGGTGCCACTTGCCGACGATGGCGGTCTGGTAGCCGGCCTTCTGCAGTAGCTTCGGGAAGGTGAGCTGCGTGCCGTCGAACACGGAGTTCGAGTTATTGAAGAAGCCGTTGAGGTGCGAGTATTTGCCGGTGAGGATCACCGCGCGGCTCGGTCCGCAGATGGAGTTGGTGACCAAGGCACGATCGAAGCGCATGCCTTCGTTGGCGAGCCGGTCGATATTTGGCGTCTGATTCAGCTTACGGGCGTCTCCGTAAGCGCTGATGGCCTGATAGGCGTGGTCATCGGAGAAGATGAAGACGATGTTGGGCTGCTTGGCAGGAGCGGCGGACAGGAGGCCGCCGGCCAGACAGAGGAGAAGTGCCAGGAGTCGCATGGGGGTATGACTATTTATGAAGGCCTCAACGTCTCGGTCAATCGGCAACCAATACCATTGAAACCTTCCGACCGCAGACCTGTCCTCTTTCCATGCGTTCCCTGCTTGGCCTTTGCTTAAGCCTTTTCGCTTCGCTGGCCGCGGCGGCGCCGGACCCCACCCCCTACCCCTTTACGCCCAGCCCGAAGGGCCTGCAGCTGCAGATGGTCGATGACCTGCTGGAACTCGGGGTCCATCACGCCGGCATCAACCTCACGTTGAACGGGCTGCTCTCACCCGCCAAGGAAGCCAAACCTGGCCAGCCCACCGCCGAAGCCGACGGCTTCACGTTCGTGATCAACGAAGCCTATGCGAAGTCGCTCGACCGCCAAATCAAGCCCTTAAGTGACAAAGGCGTGGTAGTCACGGCGATCCTGATCACCTACCGCTCCCCCAACGAACGCATCCGCACGCTCACCGTCCACCCGCAGGCCGATGCGACGAAAGGCACGACGATGGCCGCGAACACGGTCACACCCGAAGGCCGCGCATGCTATAAAGCCCTCACCGATTTCATCGCACGTCGCTGGTGTTCGGCCGACACCTCGCATGGCCGCCTCTGGGGCTGGGTCATCAGCAATGAGGTCAACTCACATCACGAGTGGCATCAGATGGGGTCGGTCACGGCCGAGCAGGTCGCCGCACAATACGAAGAGCAGGTCCGCCTGGCCTGGACCTCCCTGCGTCGTCACTCCGCCCACGCCCGCGTCTACCTGTCGATGGAACACCACTGGAACTCGCCGGGTCACGGCGATTCGCTTCAGGCCTGTCCTGGTCGCAAGTTGCTCGAACTCTTCGCGAAGCGCGCCCGCGAACGCGGCGACTTCGACTGGCACCTCGCCTTCCATCCTTACCCGAGCAATCTGCGCGACCCGCGCACGTGGATGGATAAGGTGACGTTCGATGACGATTCGAAGAAAGTGACCTTCAAGAACCTCGAAGTAGTCGTTCGGAAACTGGCGTCGTCCGAGATCAGCTTCGAAGGCAGACCGCGGCGCCTAAGCCTCACCGAGCAAGGCTTCGACGTGACGCAAAGACCCGAAGCGCTCACGGAGCAGGCTGCCGCCTATGCTTACGCTTGGGAGAAGGTCAGCCGGCTCGACGGCGCGATCGACGCCTTCCTCTATCACCGCCAAGTCGACCACGCCAAAGAAGGCGGCCTACGCTTCGGACTTTGGAGCAACAAGCCCGGCACGATCTCGGAACCCGACCAGAAGCGACCGATCTGGCATCTGCTCAAGGCCGCCGACACGCCGGAGTGGAAAGCCGCCGCCGAACCCTACCTCAAGACCTGCGGCCTGAAGAGTTGGGATGAGTTGAATCCAAAGTAGGCAGCGGTTGGCGGATAGCGGTTGGCGGTAAGGAATACGCCAAACCCCGAGATCATGGCACCTCCCCTCATCCTGTCATATTTCCAACCGCTAACCGCCAAGACCTGCTCCATCCTTGCCCCTGACTTCCCCGCCCCTCAATAAGTCAGGATGCACGGCTTCGTCATCGGACTCGACCTCGGCACCTCCGGTGTCCGCGCGGTCGCCGTCGACGCCTCCGGCCAGATCCTCGGCATGGGCGCCGCCAAACTTCCGCCGACCAAGGCGACGGGAGCCCGACGCGAGCAGTCGCCCGAAGATTGGTGGAACGGCTGCCGCGCCGCCCTCGACGAACTGGGCGAGAAGATCGACCTGAGCGGAGCCAAGGCCATCGCCGTCGACGCCACTTCCGGCACCATCCTGCCGGTCGACCACTACAACCGTCCTTTGGCCCCTGCACGGATGTATGATGACGCCGATACGGGCGAGCTCGCCGCGCAGATCAAGACGCTGGCCCCGCGTGAAAGCGCGGCCCACGGCGCCACGTCTCCGGCCGCCCGCGCCTTGGAATGGACCAAACTGCCGCGTCTCCACTGCATCGTCCACCAGGCGGACTGGATCAACGGCTGCCTCGGCGCCACGAACTGGCAGACCGACGAGAACAACGCCCTGAAGACGGGTTACGATCCGGTCAGCCGTACCTGGCCCGATTGGCTCCGCGCCTTCGGTCTCTCTCCCGGCATCCTCCCCGAAGTCGTCCCAGTCGGCACGCCGATCGGACACGTCTCCGGCCAAGCGGCCATCGCCCTCGGCATCCCCGAAGGGATCACCATCGCGGCCGGGACGACCGACGGATGCGCTACTTTCCTCGCTAGCGGGGCTACGGAACCAGGCGAAGCTTCCACGGCGCTGGGCTCGACCATCGTGCTCAAACTCCTGAGCGACCGTCCGATTTTCGCACCCGAGCTCGGCATCTATAGCCACCGCATCGGCGACACTTGGCTGGCGGGCGGAGCCTCCAATTGCGGCGGAAAGACCCTGCTGCAGTTCTTCAGCAAAGCACAGCTGGCTTCACTGGAATCCTCCCTCGATACGTCCAAACCGACGGGAACCGACTACTACCCCCTGCCCTCCGTCGGCGAACGCTTCCCGGTCTCTGACCCGAACCTGGCGCCTCGGCTCACGCCCCGACCGACCGACGACGCGGTCTTCCTGCAAGGCATCTATGAAGCCTTCGCCCGCGTGGAGCAGACGGGCTTCGCCAAACTCGCCGAACTCGGCGGCCCGACCTTGCGCAGCATACGTCACGCCGGCGGCGGCTCCAAGAGCGCGGCCTGGATGAGCCTGCGCGCGAAGTCGCTCGGCGTGCCGCTGGCGCCTACCTGGTGCGAAGAAGCCGCGGCCGGCGCCGCCCGCCTGGCCTGGCGCTCGCTCGGCCACGAAATCACCTTCGTATGAGCAGCCTTTCCCCCATCGCGGGTCTTTCCGAAATCGCCGATCAATACGGCGCCCTCCTCGTCGACCAATTCGGCACGCTGCACGACGGCACGGTCGCCTACCCTCATGCCGCCGAGGCCCTGCGAAGCTTCCGCGAAAACGGCGGCAAGGTCGCCGTGCTCTCCAACTCCGCCAAGACGGGCGCCGACAATATCATCCGACTCGCGAAGTTCGGCTTCGGTCCGGATCATTACGACGCAGTGGTGACTTCCGGCGACGCCGCCCAAGCCGCGATCCGTTCCGGGTCGCTCGGAGACGGCTTCCGGGCAGGCTCCAGGGTCCACATCTCCGGCAAGCCGGGCGACGACTACGGTTTCGGCGACCTCGGGTTCACGCTCACCTGGCCCGACGAAGCGGAAGGCATCATTCTCGCCGCCTGCCAGGAACCGGACCGCAACTGGCGCGAACAGATTCGCGACCTCACTCCCGCGGCCCAACGCGGCGTGACGATCGCCGTCTGCAACCCCGACCTCGAGATGCTCACGCCTAAGGGCGTCCGTCCTTCCGCCGGCGCCATCGCCCGCGAACTCGAACGCAAAGGGGCCGTGCTCCGCTATTTCGGGAAGCCTCACGGCGACATCTACCGCACGGCTCTCGCCGCGCTCGGGAATCCTCCGCCCATGACGGTCCTGGCGATCGGTGACAGCCCTGAACACGACATCGCCGGAGCGGCCGGGGCCGGCTTGGACAGCGTCCTCCTGCGTACCGGCATCATGGTCGAGGCCGATGAAGCGTCGCTACGAGCCCGACTGCCGTCCGGCGCCCGCCGCGTGTTCAGCCTGGCCGAACTGCGCTGGTAAGCTTCAGGCGCCGCCTTGGGCGGTATTACCACGGCCCTTGGGCTTGCCGTCGATACAATGGAGGCAGGTCTGCTCGTAGACGTAATCAGGGCGCTGCTGGTCCTGGACGGTCAATGGCATCTGGCAGTTGAAGCAGATGACGGAACCGGTTTCGCGGAGATCAGGTCCGACGCCGACGCGTTCATCGAAGACGAAGCATTCTCCTTCGTAGTGCGCCCCACCGACTTCCTCGAAATACTTCAGGATGCCGCCGTCGAGCTGCAGGACGTCCGTGTAGCCCTGCATGGCCATGAACGGACCAGCCTTCTCGCAACGGATGCCGCCGGTGCAGAACATCACGACGGGCTGTGTCTTTAGTTCTTCCGGCAGTTTCTCCACCGCCGCGGGAAAATCCCGGAAGTTCCAGATCCGCGACACGACCGCGCCCTTGAACGTGCCCATCCGCACTTCATAATCATTACGGGTGTCGAGCAACGTCACCGGACGACCTTCGTCCAGCCACTGCTTGAGCTGCTGCGCCGAGATTTTCTTGGCCGGTCGCCGGGCCGGGTCGACGCCTTCGACCCCGAACGCGATGATCTCCTTCTTGATCTTCACGAGCATGCGCTTGAACGGCTGATCGAAACTCGGGCTCTCCTTGGGCGCGATGTCCGCGAGGCCGGGGACGGCACGGATGACCTGCAGCACCGCGGCCAGCTGCGGGCGCGTACCGGCGAGGAAGAAATTGACGCCTTCAGGAGCCAGGAGAATGGTCCCCTTGAGTCCGTGGGCCTTCGTGAGTTCCTGCAGGCTCGTCCGCAGTTCCTCCAGTCCGTCCAACGGAGCGAACTTATAGCAGGAGAGATTGATGACCTCGGCGGACATTGCGAAACACGACGACTAAGATCGCCGCGAAGGCATGACAATGAATCTTTGCCTTTTGGCCTGCGAGTCCTAGGCCTTGGTCATCTTGGATCCGGGACTCACCATCACGCCCATCGGCTTCATCCGCTCGGGGAAGCCGTTGAAGTTCGACGCCCGTCATCAGCCCGATGAGAAGCAGGCCGAGACCAACATCCTCGAGATGCTGCCGGGCGACAAATACCAGAAGGCGCTGAAAGACCTCGAAGGCTTCGACCGCATCTGGTTGCTCTGGTGGTTCCACCGCAACACCGACTGGCGTCCCGAAGTGCTCCCTCCCCGCGGTCCGTCCAAAAGGCGAGGCGTCTTCGCCACGCGTTCCCCGCATCGGCCCAACCCGCTGGGGATCACGCCCGTCCAGTTGCTCGAGATCCGCAAGGGGCAGCTCATTCTCGGCCCATGCGACCTGGTCGATGGCACGCCGGTCTTCGATATCAAGCCCTACATCCCTTCCTACGATTCCTTCCCCGAGGCCAAGGCAGGATGGATCGATGAGGTCGACGCCGCCCTCGAAGGGCCGCCCGCTTTCACGGTGAGCTTCTCCCCCCAGGCCACCGAACACATGGCCTGGCTCAGGCAGGAGTGGTCCGTCGATTTCGAAGCCCGCCTGCTCGAGATCCTCAGCCGCGATCCGAGCCCCCACCGCACCCGCCGTATCCGGAGCCGCCATGGGGACCTGTTCGACATCGGCTGCGGCGCCTGGTATGCGATCTTCGAGGTGAAAGGACCGGTCGTCCATGTCCTGCATCTTAAGCCGGCCTTCCCCCTGAAGTTCCTGACCGACCCGGCCCGCCCGGAGATTCCCGATAAGGACGCGCAGCTCGCCTTCCGGGCCCGCTGGCCGCAATTCGCCGACTAATCCCCAGCCGGGGTTTAATTGAGCGAAATTAAAGGCGAAGCCTTCGCAACAACTTCGCCCCATCAGGGTCGAAAGTCGCCTCGCCTTACCCCTGAATCCTTCTTCCAATCCTGTCATGCCCCGCTTCCCCACCCTGCTGGCACTCTGTGCCCTCATCGCTTACCAGCCGAGCGTCGCTGCCGCCGATGGCCGCAAGCTCACGCTCGACGACGGCGACCGCGTCCTGCTCATCGGCGACGTGCTGATGGAGCGCGAGAACAACTACGGCGTGCTCGAGACGAAGATGCGCCAGGAATTCCCGGGCAAGAAATTCGCCGTCCGTAATCTCGGCTACTCCGGCGACACTCCCCTCGGCGCCTCCCGCGCCAGTTTCGATCCGGTCGCCAAGGGCGTCGAACAGCTCGAGGAGCAGCTCGCCGTCGTGAAGCCGACCGTCGCGATCATCGGTTACGGCATGGCCGCCTCGCTCGAAGAACTCACCTATCGCAAGAACGACCCGGCCCTCAATCCGGACCCGGCCCGCTACGGCACCGAGCACACGCCGGCCCGCCTGAAGCGCGAAGTCGCCAAGCTGATGGAGCTGATCGCCAAGCATGCCGCCGGCGGCAAGGTGCGCTTCGTCATCCTGGGCCCGATCGCCCACGAAGACCTCCGCGGCTCCCGCCCCGGCCTGCCCGACCCGGCCGAGCATAATGCCCTGCTCGCCGCTTATGGCCGCAGCCTGGCTGAACTCGCCGCCGAGAAGAACGTGCCGTTCGTCCAGGCGGAATGGAAGAGCCAGGGCATCACCCTCGACTTCGGTACCGACAACGGCATCCACCTGACCGAACGCGGTTACCGCGCGCTCAGCGAAGGCGTCGCCGCCCAGCTTGGCTGGAAGGTGAACAAGGAATCATGGGATAAGCCCGCGGCGGCCGCCGAAACCCTGCGCGCCTCGGTGCTCCGCAAGAACTCGCTGTTTTTCCACCGCAGCCGCCCGGCCAACTACACCTACATCTTCGGCTTCCGTAAGCGCGAACAGGGCAACAACGCCGTCGAGATCCCGAAGTTCGATCCGCTGATCGAGACGGCCGAAGCCGACGCCATCGCCGTCTCCGCCGGCCAGCCGAGCACGCTGCCGCCCGAACCGAAGACGCCGTCGAAGCTCGAAGTGCGCACCTCCCTGCCCGCCCCGGAGTTCAAGCTGTCCGACGGCCTGCGCATCGCGCTCTTCGCCGAGAACCCGCTCCTCGAGAAGCCGGTGCACATGAACTGGGATACCTCCGGCCGCCTGTGGGTCGCGACCTCCAATACCTATCCGCAGGTCAATCCTGAGGACCTCGCCGCGCAGATGGCCGGCAACTCCTCCAAGTTCGGCCCGTCCACCGGCAACGACAAGGTCATCCTGCTGGAGGACACGAACCGTGACGGCGTGGCTGACGTCTCCCGCATCGTCGCGGACCGCCTGCTCATCCCCTCCGGCGTCGCGCCGGACAACTTCGGCGGCGTCTACGTCGGCGCCAGCACCGAACTCCTGCATCTCACGAACGCGAACCCCGACGGCGTGCTCGCCGATCGCCGCATCGTGCTGAGCGGCTTCGGCACCGAAGACACCCACCACATCATCCACACGTTGCATTGGGGCATCGATGGCCGGCTCTACTTCCACCAGACGATCTACATCCACTCGCACCTCGAGACTCCGTGGGGCCTCGTGCGCGCCAACTCCGGCGTCGCCTTCGCCTACGACCCGAACACCGAACGCCTCGAAGTCCACTCGAAGGGCCTCGTCAACGCCTGGGGCCAGCAGGAAGACGCCACCGGCCAGACCTTCCTCACCTCCGGCGCCGACGGCACCGGCGTGCACTGGGCTTTCCCGGGCGCGGCCTTCCCGCCCTCCGAAGGCGCCCGTCGTCTCGTCGGCAGCATCAGCCCCGGTTCCTATCCGAAGTTCAGCGGTCTTGAACTCATCAACAGCCCTGTCTTCGGTCCGGAATGGCAAGGCAACGCGATCACCTGCGACTTCCGCGCCCATCGCATCGTCCGCTTCGGCTTCAATGACTTCAGCACCGACGCCGCGCCGAAGTCGGGTTACGTGACCAAGGAACTCCCCGACGTCGTCCGCACGAGCGACGTGGCCTTCCGCCCGATCACCTTGAAGATGGGCCCCGATGGCGCGGTCTACGTCGCCGACTGGACCAACCCGATCATCAACCACGGCGAAGTCGACTTCCGCGACCCACGTCGCGACAAGATCAGCGGACGCATCTGGCGCATCCTGCCGGAGAACGCCCAGCCGCTCGCCTGGCAGCCGGTCCTCGGCAAACCGACCAAGGAACTCCTCGCCAACCTGCTCTCCCCTAACCGCTGGACCTTCGAACAGTCACGCCGCGAACTCGCCAAGCTGCCCGTCGCCGAACTTCAGGCCGCCCTGAAGGCTTGGGCCAAGGATGACGTCACGCGTCGCCACGCCGCCTGGCTGCTCAGCGGCCGCACGGCCGAGACCGCGCATCTCGCGGAACTCCTGAAGAGCCAGGATCCGGCGAGCCTCCAGGTCGGCCTGCGCGAGCTCGGCAAATCCCTCGGCGCCCGCGCCGCGACGGAGATCGGGCTCATCACTCCCTTCCTCGTGCACGCCAATCCCCGCGTGCAGCTCGAAGCCCACCGCGCCCTCGCGCGCATCCGCACCCCGGAGAGCGCCCGCGCCGTGCTTTCGCATCTCCCGAAGAACGCCGAGGACAACTTCCTCGATTTCGCGGCCTGGACGAGCATCAACGAACTCGCCCGTCCGTGGCTCGAGGACGTCGCCGCCCAGCCGTCCAAGGTCGAAGGCCATGAAGCCGAACTCGACGCGATCGTGAAAGCGATCGACCCTGGCATCGCCACGCCCTACGTGCAGCGCCTCTTCGTCGGCCGCAAGGTCGACGCCGCCGGCTCCGGTCCATGGATCGAACTCGTCGGCAAGGCCGGCACGACCGAAGAAGCCACGCTGATCTTCCGTGCGCTCATGGACGACGCCTCCCTGCAGCCGTCCACCCGCCATCGCATCGCCTTCGCCCTCGTCGAAGCCGCCAACCGCAACGTCCGTCCGTCCGGTGACCTCGCCGGCCTCGGCCAGCTGCTCCGCTACGAGACCGAACGCAACCTCCTGCTCACGTCCATCCGCCTCGCCGGCCAATGGAAGCTCGTGCAGTTCGTCCCGAAGATCGGCGACTTCGCCGGCCGCGAGCAGGACGCCGCCCTCCGCCAGGTCGCGATCGGCGCCCTTCGCGCCATCGGCCAGCAGCCCTCGCTCAACGCGCTCCGCAGCCTGACGGCCGAAGCGCGCCCGGCTGTCGTCCGTCGCGACGCCCTCCCCGCCCTCGCCGTCCATGCCCCCGGGGAAGCGCTCAAAGCGATCCCGTCGGTGTTCGCCCAGATCAAGACGAAGCAGGAAGCGGCGACCGTGTGGACGAATCTCTTCCAGCTCGGCGGTTTCGCCCAGCGCCTCGCCAAGGAATTCCCGAAGGGCCTCAGCGCCGAACACTACGCGGCGGCGCTGCAGTCCGCCCGCTCGCTCGGCCGCGGCGGCAACGCCTTGGTCAAGACCATCGAACCGCTCGCCGGCGCGAAATCCGGCCAGCGCGATTATGCCGCCGAGATCGAAGGCATCATCAAGACGATCAAGCTGGGCGCCGACCCGGCGGAGGGTGAACTCCAGTATCGCAAGAACGGCTGCGCGATCTGCCACGCCATCGGCGGCGCCGGCGGTAAGCTCGGCCCCGATCTGAGCAGCATCGGCGCCAGCGCCCCGCTCGACTACATCATCGAGAGCGTGCTGAATCCCGCCGCAAAGGTGAAGGAAGGCTACCACGGCTTCTCCTTCAAGATGAAGGACGGCAGCCAGATGGTCGGCATTCCGGCCCGCGAGAACGCGACCGAACTCTTCATCCGCCCCGGCCCCGGCGTCGAACTGGCGATCATCAAGGCCAACATCGTGAGCCGCGACAATATCGGCAGCATCATGCCCGCCGGACTCGCAGATGGCATCACCGGCGTCTCGCGTCGCAACTTCTTCGCCTTCCTCGGCGAGATCGGCAAGCCGGGTCCGTTCGACGCCAGCAAGGGCAACGTCGCCCGTCTCTGGGTCTTCGACGACCAGCCTCCGGGCGCCCTCGCCAAGTCCGCCGCCGCCACCCCGGTCTACACCCTCGTCAACGGCCAGCTGCCGAAGGAATTCAATCCGGGCCGCCTGTACGCGACCGCTCGCCTCACCGCGGCCGCCGCGACCTCCAAGCCGCTGCTCCTCACCGGCGTCAAGGCCGCCTGGCTGGATGGTAAGGCCCTTGAACTTAAGGCCGGCGCCTACGACGCCTCGATTCCCGCGGGCAATCACACGCTCACGGTCGAGGTCGACGGCAACGCGCCCTACTTCAAGGCGCAGTGCGACGACGCCAGCTTCCTGGGAGACTGATGCGCTGGCTGATCTACATAAATCACGGACTGATCTTGCTCTTCGTGGGCTGGCAGTTTTACGCCAGCAGTCAGAAGACGGAACTATACCTCAACAAGTCGGCGGAGACTTCGCGGCAACACGCCGCCGCCTACCGCGCCAAAGGTGACACCCCAAAAGCCGAGAAGTATCTCGCCAGCGCCATAAAAGTGCAATCCACCTCGGGTCGCGACAATCGGGCGACGGCCGCGGACCTCCGGCGCGAACTAGCATCGCTAAGGATGTCGGCCGACGATCTCGCCGGCGCTGAAAAGCTGTACCGTGAAGCGCTCGACCTGCTCGAGGAGTGGCCCCGCGGTTCCGACGCTGCCATCATCAACATCCGCACCCAGCTGGCCGGCCTCTGCTACCGCCAGTCGCGCTTCGATGAAGCTGCCGACTTTTACCGCACGGTGCTCTCGCTGGAAGTCACCCTTCTCGGCGAAACCCACCCTGACCCTCTCGGCACGATGAGCATCCTCGGCGGACTCGAGCTGAAGCGTGGCAAGTTAGCCGAAGCCGAAAGTCTCTTCCGCCGTCAGTTGCGAGGCGTCCAGCAGGTCCATGGCGCCGAGAAACGTGAAGTCACCTCGGTCCTGGACAACCTGGCCGAAGTCCTGGACAAGGCCGGCCAAGGCGCGGAAGCCGCCCGTCTGCGGGCCGAAGCCGCCCGGATCCGCCGGAAGCTCTGCGACGAGTGCTGAAAACCGGCCGCCCCTTGCGCCCGCGCCACCCCCGGGCATAACACGGGGTAACTCCCCATCACCGATTGGGAATTATTTACGTTTGCGCCCCACCCCTTGACAGCCACCCCTTGACACCCGTGGCCCGTATTTCCCGCAGATCGATCGATGAGCTCCGTCAACGGGCTGATATCGTCGCGCTCGCCGGCGACTACACCCAGATGAAGCAGCGCGGGCGCGACTGGTGGGGCCTCAGCCCCTTCAAGTCCGAGAAGAGCCCCTCCTTCAAGGTCAACCCGGAGACCGGTCTCTGGTATTGCTTCTCCACCCAGCAAGGCGGCGACGCCTTCAAGCTCGTCATGAACCGCGAAGGCCTCGACTTCCCGGAATCCGTCGAACGCGTCGCCAACCGCTTCGGCTTCAAGCTCGACTACGAGAGCGGCGGCGATGGCAAGAACGAGAAGTCCTTCCGCGGACAGCTCCTCGAGATCCACGAGCTCGTCACCGACTACTGGCGCCGCTGCTTCCTGGAGGACCCGGTGCACGGCGAATGGATCCGCGACTACTGGTCGCGCCAACGTAAGTTTTCTCCCGAGGTCGCCGACGACTTCGGCATCGGCTTCGCCCCGGTCGACGATTCGAAACTCATCCCCGGCCTGCTGGCCAAGGGTTACGCGAAGGACGCGCTCGCCCAGACCGGCCTGTTCTTCGGCGTGGACCGCGTGCCCGATCCGCTCCGTTGGCGCTGTCGCTTCCGCGGTCGTCTGATCATCCCGATCCGCGACATCCAGGGCCGCGTCATCGCCTTCACCGCGCGTCAGCTCGACATCACCCCGCAGGACGACCCGTCCCGCGAGGCGAAATACGTCAACTCGCCCGAGACCGAGCTGTTCAAGAAGTCGCGCACCGTCTTCAACCTCGACCGCGCCCGCATGACCCGCAAGGACGCGGATCCGTTCGTGCTCGTCGAAGGCCAGCTCGATGCCATCCGCTGCCACTCGGCCGGCATCCCCGGCGCGATCGCCGCCCAAGGCACCGCGGTCACCGAAGAACACCTCCAGCAACTCCGTCGCTTCAGCCAACGTCTGCTGGTCTTCCTGGACTCCGACGCCGCCGGCCAGAAGGCCGCGCTGCGCCTGCTGCCCATCGGCCTCCGCGAAGGCCTCGACATCCGCTTCCTGTCGCTCCCTGGCGGCAAGGATCCCGACGAATACTTCTCGACGCAATCCGCCGAGGGCTGGGCCGGCCTCGTCGCCGGCGCCCGTAGCGCGATGCAGTTCTGCGTGCAGTCCCTCGTCCCCGAAGGTTCGGTCAACCTGCCGCTGACCAGCCGCCTCAGCCTCCTCGAGTCGCTCTTCCCCATCGTCGAGCAGGCCGGCGCCGAGGAGATCGTCCGCGAAGCCCTCAACGAAGCCGCCCGCCACGCCGGCATCGGTATCCGCGAGATGCACATGGCCTACGAGCGCCACCGCGCCCAATCCCAGTCCCAGCGTCCCGCGGCCCAGCTCGGCGCCCCGGACGAAGCGCCCGCCCCCGCTGTCAAGGGGGGGGGCTTGACAACGCCGGAGGAGGATCTGATACTGTTCCTTCTGCGGCATGACGCCTACTTCGTTCCCATCGCCCAGTCGCTCCCGCTCGAGTGGATCGACCAGTCCGGTCGGGGCGGCCAACTCCTGATGGCCCTGCTCAACGAAGCCGCCCACGGCCATTTCGCCGGACTCCGCGAGGCGGTCAACGCGCTCGACGACGAACTTCGCACCGAAGCCGCCCGCCTTTCCGCCGAAAGCTACGCCGGCCGCGACGATGAGAAGGACATCCTGCCTCGTGCCAACACGATCCTGAAGTCCTTCCACGGCCGGCACGTCCAAGCCCTGATGCGCAGCCTCGACGCCCGGATCGCCTCTACTCCCCGCGACGACGTCGTCGCCCTCAACCGGCTCCAGTCCGAAAAGATCGCCCTGCGCAAATCGCACGCGACCCCGCCGACGCTCACCGCCGCCTGATTTTCCCAAGATGCCCGACAAGAAGAACAAGAAGACCACCGACAAGCCGGCCAAAGCCTCCAAGCAGGCCAAGCCCGTCGTCAAAGCCGCCGCCAAGGCTCCGGCTAAGCCGCCCGTGAAGGCGGTCGCCGCGAAAGCCGCCGCCCCGAAGGCCGCGCCGGTCAAACCCGTGCCGGTCAAGGCCCCGGCCGCGAAGGTCGTCGCCAAGGTCGCCCCGAAGGCGATCGTGCCTAAGCCCGTGACGACCCCTAAGCCGATCACGCCGGCGATCGGACCGGCCATCAATCAGAAGGTCCAGCTGCTCGTCAGCCTTTCCAAGAAGAACGGCTTCGTGACCGTCCAGAACATCAATGAAGTCATCCCCGACAGCGCCACCGACCCGGAGCTGATCGAGAACATCATGAACATCCTCGACAACCTGGACATCAAGCTCCTGGACGAAGATGAAGTCGAAACGTACCGCAAGAAGGTCGAGGACTCCGAAGAAGAAGCCGCGCGCACCGTGCCGGCCGACGCCCCTTACGATCCTTTCAACGTCTACCTGAAGCAGATGGGCCACAAGCCGCTGCTCACCCGCGAACAGGAAGTCGAGATCTCCAAGCGCATCGAGGACGCCGAACTGCGCGCCCAGGAGTTCCTCTTCTCCTGCTGGCTCACCCTGCCCTACCAGCTCGACCTCGCCCTCAAGGTCCTCCGCAAGGAAGAGCGCTTCGACAAGGTGGTCATCGACAAGAAGGTCGAGTCTCGCGACGCCTATTACAAGATGCTCCCCAAGGCCACGGAGGAGTGCACCAAGCTCAAGGCCAAGCTCGACAAGGCGTGGCAGAAATACCTCGACGAGTCCGACGCTCCCAAGAAGGCCAAGACCCGCGAAGCCTACGTCAAGCTCGAGCGCACCGCCAAGGAAGGCTGCAAGGACATCCTCCGGAAGTTCTGCTTCAAGATGAAGCTCTTCGAAGAGTGGCTCGAGCTGCCCGACATCAAAGGCGACATCGAAGACTCCCGTAACCTGGTCGAACCGACCATCGTCGCCCGCGGCCCGGTCCGCGCGAAGAAGGCCATCAAGCAGGAGATCTCCGCTTCCCGCACCCGCGAGATCGAACTCCGCTGGCGCCTCAGCCCGGGCGAGCTCATCCACCTCGCCCGCAATGTCCGCAAGCACCTCGACGAAGCCCAGCGCGCCAAGACCGAGATGGTCGAACATAACCTCCGCCTGGTGATCTCCATCGCCAAGAAATACCAGAACCGCGGCCTGCTCTTCACCGACCTCATCCAGGAAGGCAACATGGGCCTCGTGAAGGCGGTCGAGAAGTTCGAATACCGCCGCGGCTACAAGTTCTCCACTTACGCCACCTGGTGGATCCGCCAGGCCATCACCCGCTCCATCGCCGACCAGGCCCGCACCATCCGCATCCCGGTCCACATGATCGAGACGCTCAACAAGGTGATGCAGGTCCAGAAGCAGCTCACCCAGGAGCTCGGCCACGAGCCGACCGCCGAAGAAGTCGCCAACGAGATGAACATGGCGATCGATCGCGTGCAGCAGATCATGAAGATGGCCCAGCAGCCGATCTCGCTCCAGTCCCCGGTGGGCGACGGCGAGGACACCTCGCTCGGCGACTTCATCGAGGACAAGTCCGCGGAGAACCCTTCCGACACGGCCTCCACCCGCCTTCTCCGCGAGAAGATCGACTTCGTCCTACGCTCCCTCGCCGAACGCGAGAAGGAAGTCCTCATCCTCCGCTTCGGCCTCCTCGACGGCGTCCAGCGCACGCTCGAAGAAGTCGGCCGCCACTTCAAGGTCACCCGCGAACGCATCCGTCAGATCGAAGCCAAGGCCCTCCGCAAGATGCGCCACCCGACGCGCATGCGCCAGCTCCAGGGCATGTTCGAAGGCGAACTCGATACGTCGGGCCCCGGCTTCGACCAGTTCATCTCCGAAGACGAGAAGGCCGAGCAGACCCCTGGTCCGCTTTCGCCCGGCGGCCTGCCCGGAGGCCTCCCGCCCAACTCCGCCCTCGCGGCCTTCATCGGCAAGCCCCCGGAAGGTCCGGGCGCCCCGCACCGCGAGTGAGCCGGCTCGGCCCAGTCTGTCTGCTGCTCGCGCTGCTGACAGGCTGCGCCGTGTTCAAGCCGAAGCCGCCCGCCGAGGAGCCGAACCCGTTCGCGCTCCCGGCCGGCGCTCCCCGTAACGCCCGCGTGGGGTTCGTCCAAGGCTACCCGCTCCGCAGCACCAGCGTGCCCTTGCTCCTCATCCCGGGCACGATCGTCCGCGAAGGCCTGCAGGTCATCGCGCGTGACCCCCAGCTGAATGCTTCTGCGGTCCTGGAGATCACTTCGGTCCGCGGACGGCTCGCGGTCGCCCGGATCGTGCGCGGACAACCCCAGCCGAGGGACGAAGTGGTGCTACCCGACCCCGAGCTCGCCGAACAGGCCCTGACGCTGGCCCCCTGACGGCGGCTCTTGACCTTGGCGAGGCGGATGCCCACGTTGCCTCTTCCATGGCAAAGACCCAGGCAGGCATCGTCGGACTCCCCAACGTGGGCAAGTCGACCCTCTTCAACGCTCTTACGCGTTCGCGCAAGGCCGAGGCGGCGAACTACCCGTTCTGCACGATCGAGCCCAACGTGGGCGTGGTCCTGGTGCCCGACGAACGCATGCAGAAGCTGCAGGTGATCGCCGGCACAAAGGTCGTCATCCCGGCCACGATCGACATCGTCGACATCGCGGGCCTGGTCGCCGGCGCCTCCAAGGGCGAAGGCAAGGGCAACGACTTCCTTTCCAATATCCGCGAGTGCGACGCGATCATCCACGTGGTGCGTTGCTTCGATAACGACGACATCGTCCACAGCATGGGCAAGGTCGACCCCATCCGCGACATCGAGGTCATCGAGACCGAACTCATCCTCGCCGACATCCAGTCGGCCGAGCAGCAGCTCGACCGCAACCAGAAGAAGGTCCGCAGCCAGGACAAGGACGCCATCGCCAACGTCGAACTGCTCGCCCGTCTGGTGAAGCACCTCAACGAGAACCAGCCGGCTTCCGCCCTCGAAGTCTCCGACGACGAGCGCGCCCGCCTGAAGACCTACAACCTGCTTTCCTCCAAGAAGGTACTCTTCGCCTGCAATGTCGCCGAAGGCGATCTCGCCGACCCTTCGAAGAACCCGCACGTCGCCGCCGTCTCCGCCCTTATCGGCAAACGTCACGGCTGCGAACACGTCGTCATCTGCGCGCAGGTCGAAGCCGAACTCTGCGACCTGTCGCCCGCGGAAGCCACCGAGTTCCTGCAGTCCCTCGGCGTCACCGACTCCGGCGTGTCTTCGCTCATCCGCGGCGCCTACCACCTGCTCGGCCTGGCTACCTACTTCACCGCCGGCGAGAAAGAAGTCCGCGCCTGGACCTTCCGCAGCGGCATGACCGCCCCGCAGTGCGCCGCGGTCATCCACACGGATTTCGAAAAGGGCTTCGTGAAGGCCGAAATCGTTTCTTACGAGGACCTCGTGAAGAACGGCTCGGTCGCCGCCGCCCGCGACGCCGGCCGCTACCGACTCGAAGGCAAGTCCTACCTGTTCAAGGACGGCGACGTGGCCCTGTTCCGCTTCACGGACTAAGGCCTTAGCCCTAATACCCCCAAAAAGGACGCGTAAATGCGTCCTTTCTTTTTGCCATGGCCCACGGGCCTCGCAACCATTGGGGGTCGTCCCTGTCCAACCCCATGATGCCCCGCGCCCTCCCCCTGTTGGCCCTGCTCTTGGCCGCCCTCGCCGGCGCCGCCGAGACCCGCCCTAACATCGTGGTCGTGATCGGTGAAGACATGGGCCCCGACACCGGCGCCTACGGTTGCAAGGACGCCATCACGCCTAACATGGACCGGCTCGCCAGGGAAGGCGCTGTATTCACCCGTGCGTTCACCCATACGGGCGTCTGCGCCCCGTCCCGCAGCGGCATGGTGACCGGTCAATATCCCCTCAAATACGGCGCGCAGAACATGCGTTCGGTCGTCGTCAACCCGCCCCACCCGTTCACCGAGAAACTTCAGGCCGCCGGTTATCATGTGATGTGGCCCGGTAAGACCGACTTCCAAGGCGTACCCGAAAAGAACCTCGCGAACGACCGCAAGAACTGGGTCAACCCGGCCAACCGTCCGGCCGGCGAACTGACCGCCAAGCCGAAGGAGCCGTTCTTCGCTTACTTCAACGACACGGTCAGCCATGAGAGCCAGGTGCGTGCCGATGACCAAACCCACGCCAAGAACACCTCCGCGCTCAAGCCGTCCGACCGACGCGATCCTGCCAAGGTCGAATTACCGCCTTTCTATCCCGACACTCCGGTCGTCCGCCGTGAAGTCGCGCACTACCATGAGCTCGTCACGGCGGTGGACTATTCCCTCGGCCGAGTCCTCGACTGGCTGAAGGCCCACGACCTCGAAAAGAACACCATCGTCATCCTGACCGGCGACCACGGCCGCGGCATGCCGCGCTTCAAGCGCTCGGTGAAGGACACCGGCACGCGCGTCCCCCTCATCGTCCGTTGGCCCGGCCAGATCGCTCCCGGGACGGTCCGCGAGGACTTCGCCAGCTGGATCGACTTCGCCCCGACGGCGCTGACGCTCGCCGGCGTCCCCGTCCCCGCCGAATACGACGGCCATTGCTTCCTGCCGACGGCGGCCCAGCCGCCGAAATACGCCTACTCCTTCCGTGACCACATGGACGAGAGCTTCGACAAGGTGCGCTCGGTGCGCGACGCCCGCTTCCGCTACGTGCGCAACCAAGCGCCCGGCGTCGATGAGGCCGGCAAGGTGGCCTACCAGGAAGTCGGCCAGACGATGCACGAACTCCGTCGCGTCCAAGCCGAAGGCAAACTGACGCCCATCCAGGCGCTCTACTTCAATCCGAACCGCGCCGCCGAAGAACTCTTCGACATCCAGAGCGACCCGTGGGAAGTGAAGAACCTCGCCGGCGACCCCGCCCATGCGGCCAAGCTCGCCGAACTCCGCGCCGAATGCGACGCCTGGCTCGCCCGCTGCGGACCGCTGGCCGATCTCCACGCGGACGAACTCGTGAAGCGCGGCATCATCAAGCCTCGCGACGAGAAATACGAAGAACGCCGCAAGACCGGCTCGACCGCCGGCGACGCCGCCGCGGCCGCCAAGAAAAAGGGTAAGAAGCCCGCCAACAAATAATCTCCTTATCATCATGCGCCTCCCTCTCCTCCTCTCCGCCTCGTTGCTCGCCTTCGGCTGCAAGCCTGCTCCGCAGGTCGCCCGCTACGAAGTGAAGTCCGACGCTGCGCCGGCTCCCGCCGCCGCTCCGGCCGCGCCTGTCGCCGCGCAGCCCGCTCCTTCCCCGGCCGTCGCCGCCCCGATGGTCGCGCCCGCCTCGATGAAGGCCGAAGCGGCCTCCTTCGACGCGCCCAAGTGGGCCAAGCTCCCCGCCGGCTGGTCCGTCGGTCCTGAGAACGGCATGCGCAAGGCCACCTGGATCGTCGCCGGCCCCGACGGCACCAAGGCCGAAATCGCCGTCAACGTCTTCCCCGGTAATGTCGGCGGCCAGACCGCCAACGTGAACCGCTGGCGCGGACAGATCGGCCTGCCGCCGGTAAGCGGCGAGGAGATCGCCGCAGCAGCCAAGTCGGTCAAGGTCGGCGGTCGTGACAGCAAGCGCTTCGTGATGACCTCGGCTGACGGTAAGAGCTCCATAGATGCGGTCATGACTTCGAAGGACGGGGCCATCTGGTTCTTCAAGATGAGCGGTGACGCCGCCGCCGTCGCCGCCAACGGCGCCGCCCTCGTCACCTTCCTCGCCGAATCCCAGCTTCCGTGAACAACGAAGAATTCCAGAAGAAGGCCGACAGCGGCCGTAAACTCATCGATACGCTGGCTTCACTGAAGCTGACGGTCTTCCTGCTAGTGCTCTCGATGATCCTGGTGCTGCTCGGCACGCTCGAACAGGTCCACTGGGGCGTCTGGCACGTCCAGAAGGTCTACTTCTCCTCGTGGTACTGCTTCTACCCGATGGATGACACCGCCCCGCTGCAGATTCCCCTCCCCGGTGGTTTCCTCATCGGCGCGCTGCTCATCGCCAACCTGGCCTTCGCCCACT